>Ga0180433_10002946_pt1 | contig 25628 bp, 15 predicted proteins | sample SS_ome_8_FD_132980 | JGI IMG/M metagenome (GOLD analysis project Ga0180433, IMG submission 132980) | Hypersaline lake sediment archaeal communities from the Salton Sea, California, USA - SS_1_D_1 metaG | ecosystem: Environmental > Aquatic > Non-marine Saline and Alkaline > Hypersaline >... | reverse complement strand
CGCATGCCTCTCGATCCTAAGATATCCCGCATGCTTCTCGAGGCCCAAAAAGAGGATTGCCTGCGCGAAGTAGTTATCATTGCCGCCGCTTTGAGTATCCGGGACCCGCGGGAGCGGCCACCGGAAAAAGCCTCTCAAGCCGATGCCACGCATGCGCCTTTTCGTCATCCGGATTCGGATTTTTTAACTCTACTCAACATCTGGGATCATTATCACGATCCTCTGGTAAACCTGAGCTCACGAAACAAACAGCGTCGTTTCTGTCGTGATCATTTTCTTTCCTTTCCCCGAATGCGGGAGTGGGTGCATGTCCATGACGAGATTCTGGCCATTCTCAAGGAGCACAGGATTCCGCAGGGACGCAGGGATAGAGAGCAAATCTCCAAGCAGATCTACGGCCAAATACATCGTGCCGTACTCTCCGGCTATCTTTCCAACATCGCCGTGCTCAAGGAGAAAAATTTTTACACCGCAGCCAAGAGCCGGGAAGCCATGATCTTTCCCGGTTCGACATTGTTCGGAAAATCCCACCCCTGGATCGTAGCCTCTGAGATGGTGAGGACATCGCGGCTGTTTGCCCGGACGGCAGCCCGCATTGATCCGGAATGGCTGGAAGCTCTGGGCGGCGATCTCTGCCGCTCTTCTCATTCAAATGCCCATTGGGATAAAGACAGAGGTGAAGTCGTGGCGGACGAGCGGGTAACTCTCTATGGACTGGAGATCGTCTCCGGCCGCCGCGTCTCCTACGGCCGCATCAATCCTGAAGAAGCTCACCGGATCTTCATTCAAACAGCCCTCGTAGAGGGCGAATTCATCGACCCGCCGTCCTTCCTCAAACACAACCTGGATCTTATGAAGCGTATAATCACAATCGAAGACAAGCTGAGGATGCGGGGGTATATGGCTGGCGAAGATGTCATGGCCGATTTCTATGCGCAACGTCTTCCGGGAATATGTGACGGGCAAACCTTGCGGAAATACATCAAGAACAGGGGCGGTGATGATTTCCTGAGAATGAGTGAACATGACCTCCTTCAGCGCCTTCCCGATCTGGAAGAACTCTCCGGTTTTCCCGACTATCTCGAGGTCGGAGATCAGACTCTTCCTCTGACCTACCGGTTTGCTCCGGGTGAGAAAGATGATGGAACCACACTTTCCGTTCCTCTCACCCTGATAAAAGACCTTAGCCCCGAGGCTTTGGAGTGGGGCACACCCGGCCAGTTCAGGGAGAAAATTTCATCGCTCATCAAGGGCCTTCCCAAACGTTACCGCAAGCTCCTAGTCCCTGTCGCTGAGAAGGTGGAGATTATCCTTGAGGAATTGGAGCCCAGGAAAGGCTCTCTTTACAAAGCACTCTCTGATTTTATCCGCCGTCGATTTCAGCTGGATATCCCGGCTTCTGCTTGGGCCGAAGCATCAGTTCCTGCACATCTCAGGATGCGGATTTCCGTGAAGGGACCCGACGGGGACGAGTTTGAGGCAGGACGAGATCTTGATTTCCTCAAAAAAACAGTCAAGCCAAAGGAAGCTGCCCCATCATCCGATCAATGGATCCAAGCCCGGAAAGAGTGGGAGAAGCGGGACCTATCCTCATGGGATTTCAATGCGCTCCCGGAAGAAATTGTGATCGGGCCATTTGTGACAGCCTATCCCGGTCTTGAGCCTGTCGGGGACAGGGTGAATATCCTGCTATTCGCCGATCCTGAACAAGCCAAGCAGTCCCACCGAAAAGGAGTTCGGTCGCTTTTGTTTCGCCACTTCAAAAAGGATCTGGCATTTTTAAAACAATATCTGGCTGTGGATGAGGAATTGCAAACTCAGGCATTGTACTTCGGCGGAAAAGAAGTATTGCAAAAGTTCTTGATGGAATCACTCCAAAAAGAGGCTTTCGAAAAAGATATCCGCACCGAAGAAGACTTCAGGGGTTGCATGGAGCGCATGATAAAAGATTTATACGCCATAAGTCATGCCCTCAGAGAAGCCGTCCAAGGAATCCTTCTCAATTACCACAAGACACGCACGACACTGAGCAGTATCCATAAAAGCCATGGATCTAACCGAGCGGTTAAAAGCCTCATTGATGAGGCACGAAAAGCATTAGACATTTTGGTGCCAAAAAATTTTCTGCACACTTATTCTTTGGAAAGACTGAAGCACATTTCCCGTTATTTGGAAGCTCTAAGACTAAGGGTGGAGAGGGGTGCGTATAATCCCACTAAGGATCAAACAAAGGCCGATCAAGCCGCACCTTTTGTCCGGGCATTGGAAAAGCTCCAGGAGGAGGTGCTCGCAGCACAAGAAGGAGCTGATGCTAAATCTTCCTCCGAGATATCCGCCGAAAGAATGAACGCCATCGATGAATTCCGCTGGATGGTGGAGGAATTCAAAGTGTCTCTGTTTGCGCCGGAGCTCAAAACCGCCCACCCCATATCACCCAAACGCCTCACGGCCAAATTGAAGGAACTTCAAGACAGATAAAGGGAATCTGAGAGGGTCGCACTTAGCTATCAATAGTATTATCTGTGTTTGCCTTAAAATTTTGCTTCAAATTGAGTCTTAGAAAAACCTGCTGATGCTCTAGATTGTGGTGAAACAGATTTTCGGGCTAAAAAATCTCTGGCTAAGGCATACCGTTTATACTATTCTGAAAGTTCGATTCTTAGAGCCCCAATTTCCCCCTTAAAAAGACCATTTTAACAAACAAAAAAACCGCCATATTGAAGCTAATATGTTTAAAATCAGGTAAATGGCTAAGCCAGACTACAAATTATGAAATTGACGGGGTTTGGGTGATGTGATATATCACTGGCATAAACGTTATAAATAAGCAGAGTTGAAAGTTTTTGAAGATCAAATCTTTATCGAGCGGGGAAAATATGCAGGAACATTTACAAATGAAGGGAAAATTGTGTCTGCCATCATTCAGACACATGCTCATGGCAGCCTTTTGTCTCTTGCTGCTGACACTGACAATTGCAGCCTGTAAAAAGAAATCCAGGGAAGAGACAAAAGCCACTGACGAACCTCAGATTCAGGAAGCGGTCGAAACAAAAGCACAAGAGCCTCAGGAACGAGTAAAGTCTGAGGCAGAGGAATTGCGGATAATTATTATACCAAGAAACGGTGGATTCACCCGGAGCCTTGAGGATCCCATCGCCATAAGTTTTTCCAGAACCATCAGCCCCGAAAATCTGAAGTTTCGTGTTTCGCCAGATCCCGGAGGGTGGAGCACTTCCTGGGAAGACGCGGAAAAGTACGCTATCCTGAGCCACACCAACCCCTATAAAGCAGGCGTGACGTATGAGCTGGAGCTGGAAGTCAAATCCGCGAATAAGAAAAAGACGGTTCGATTCACAGCCTACGGTCCCTCGTCCCTGGACCTGATTGACGAGGATGAGAAAAAGGGCCTTCTTGACCTGGATACAGCCTGGATCTATCGGCTTCAGAGATTGTGCGAACCTACACAACTTCCCGACAAATACAAAAGTCCGACTCCAGTCAAGTGCGGAACGCCGGTCATGAGGGATTTCTCAAAAATTCAATCTCAACTCAAGCAGGAAACCCTGGACGCATTGAAACCTTACCTAGTGCGGCCGACGCATCCGGAGAGTGTGTTCAGCCGGCAGATTCAAGAGGAAGAGCAAATGTCAGCACAAAAAAAAGCCGGCCTTTCGGGAATGCTCTATGCCCAGCGTCCAGTTACTCGAGAGAATCTCAAGCGATGGATGTACTCGGACGGCGGCCATCCCAAAATCCGGGTCTGGGCCAGAAACACGGCCAATGGCCGGAGAATGGCGGAGGAGGCCAGCAAAATTATTCGAGATGAGAACATCTACAGCGAATTCGAAAAAATCATGGAAAAAGTGCCGCTTCCCGATGCGGGAGGAAAACAGGCCACTGATTTTGAGGGGGAAGAAGCACAATCGAATTTCACTGTCTTCTTCGGAGGAAACGACAGCCTGGATATCTACCTCGTCGGAAGGGAGGCATTGAAGGATAAGGATGAAGAGGGAGATGTTTCCATAAGCTGGGGTCAGTGTGTCTCCATTTATTACAGAAAAACCACTCCGGCCTACATTCTAGTCGGCAGGTTTCTGGAAGGTGATGATTTCAAAGCCACTCTTGCTCATGAGATCTTTCACGCTTTTCAGTTCGCCCACGATACGTTGGAAGACGATTGGTGGATGGAGGGGACAGCGGTTTGGTCCGAAGACTATATAGGTGAAGAATGGGATACCGAACAGGATTATGTGGAGGATGCCTTTGACGAGGAAAAATTCCTGTTGAAAACAATCACATTGGAGGAAGATTCTCACGAATATGGCATATATATCTTTCCCTACTACTTGAGCACCAAATACAATGACAAGAAAATCGGAGATATTTGGAAAGTTTGCGGTGGAGATCTCCAAGCCCTGGATGCTGTCGAGAACGTCCTTGAAGGAAACTTCCGGGATGTTTTCAAGGAATTCGCTCTTCTCAACTATGACGACACGTCCCCGGCAACCCCCGAGTCCTACCCTGAGATGCTGAACGTATACCCTCATCACCGCGCGATGATTAAAAAAATAGAAAAACCCGGCAAACAGAATCCGATCGAGTTTACAGTACCGCCGCTGGCGGTCAAGTACATCAAGATCGGCAACAACCTGCCCAATCCCGATCTCACGCCTCATTTTTACTTTAACCTGCGCGGCGTGACAGCCTTCTGGGACCTCAGTCTTCAGGCCATGATCGATCCGGACACGAGTGCGGGAGAACCGGAGGACTGGTCCCATTTGAAGGACAAATCCCTGTGCGTCAATTTCGAGGATGAAAACTTTTCCACTTTGGTCCTCGTTGTCGCCAATCACAGCCGTGACGTCACCTGCCAACCCGAACTGAAAATCACAGTCGACGCCGAACGCTGCGTCGCCGGGGAAGCACAGGGCAAAGTGACGCTCCGGCATGTTATCTCCACACACAAAGAATGGAGCAGCCGGGGCGCCCACGGAAACTCGAAGAACGACCGGAACATGGAAGTGACTGTCCATGCCCAATTCGAATACCGCGGCTCGGATTACTATGAAAAAAAGGAAGAGCTGACAGACTTCTACCGGTTGAAATCCTGGGAAGTGGTTGGCTCAGGGGGAGTCATGACCGAGAGCAGGCATGTTGAAGCGAAGAGGCCCTTCCATGAAGGCTCATACAAATCCAGGGCCCACGGGACAGGATACAAGGATGTGGAGGCACAATCGGCGACGAACGAGCTGGAGGTTGTCATCGACACCAAAACCGGCAAAGCCAAATCCGTCAAATTTCCGGTGTTCTACGCCTCGATCGACTGGACAGGTGAATGGACAAAGATTGACATCTTTTCAGACCACACATCGAGTAATAAGGGTACAATCGACAATAAGGAGCATGGCTTCAGGGTCGATAACTGGGTAGGCGACAAATCCGTAATCATCCACGGAAAATTTATGGATGGCTGGAAAGTAAAATCCGGAGACGGCAAAAAACAAATGGGAGGGAATGCCGGTTATACTTTAAAAAGCGACGAAGATGGGCGCGTGGAGCTGCACACCCGGTGGAACTTAAGGTTCTCAAAACACCGAAAGCGGGAAAAACAAAATTAAACTTCTAATACGCGATAAGGTCAGCATGTTTCAATATTTCCAGAAAATTCAAGACGTGCTGGAGGTCTGACTTCTGCGGATACTGGGCGTCCAGCATATTTTTGATGTCGAGAGCGGTGTGTCTGCCGTTTATGAGGGTGAGGAGCTCATCCAAGTCAGAAATCTTGGAATAGGAATATTGAGAGCGGATGGAATCGGGAACCATGGCGATTAACTTCTTGTACCCTTCATAGCCGTTAGCCGTCACTTTTTCTGTCGGTTTGGGGACAATGCTTTCTGCCTTCTTCTCCAATGCAGAAAACTGAAACTTGCCCGGCTTGATATTCAGCTCGTGCGCCACATTCGTTATATGACTATCCAAATTCGATAGAAGAACGTCGCCGATAGCTGACATCGACTTCTGGAGCTTTTTGACGTATTCCCCAACACGTTTGGCATCTTCCGCCAGTTCCAAGATCGTCTCCAGCGTGGCCGCCTCATTGGAGACAGCGGTCTCCATATAGATCCGGGCCATCCGGTAAGATTCGCCGAGGTTCTTAGCCTGCGCTCGATTTATTTCTTCCAAGCTCCGGATATACTGATGGCCGAGGCGGCGTGTCCCGTTGCTGGCTGTTTCGGCCGCAATTTTTATCGCCATGTCATCATCCGCATTGGCCACTGTGTAAGCGCTGGCGGCACCGATGACAGCCATGCGTTTCAACGTGGTCGGATCGGATTTATCCGGCCTGTCGCCCGAGGAGTGATACCACTGGTCTGGCCAGGCAATGATGAATACGCCCGGGACCTGAACGCCCCAGTCGTTGAAAACCTCACCGTCAGAACCCTTGAACATGCTCTCGATGCTGTAATAGAAGGGATCCTCCGAGCCGCTGGGAGCAACGATTCGCTGCGGGTATTTCCATGCGCAACCGCTGCGCAAGTTGTGGAGACGGTCCCTGTTTCCCTCCCCGACGAACCGGAAGTAGTTCTCCACCACATCGTTCACATAATGAGGATTGCCGTAGGATGTGCGGAACAAACACATGAACGCATTGCTCTTGCTCAGCCACTCCCCCACCATGTCCATGTTGATGTTGCAGAGCATCTTTTCCATAAGCTTAAGGTTGGCGTTGACCCAACTCACAGTCCCGGCGAATTCCGGTCCCCACAGGAAACGGATTGTCCGCTTCGGCCGCGGAAGCCGTTCCTCCTCGATCAGTGTGTGCAATACTCGGGCTATTTCCAGTATGGTGGCGCACCCCGATTTGTTATCATTGGCCCCCTGCTTGGTGTACCACTCAAACAGGTGTGCAGTAAAAATGATTTCCCCTGCATCAGGATCGGTTCCAGGGATGTGACAGACCACATCTTGGACATCGTAGTCCATCACCCGGCTTTCCACCTGGGCGTGTACGACAATTGTCTCTCCCGCCACAAGCCGCTTTTTCAGATAATGGCCTTCCCTCGGCGGCAGACAAAAAACAAATTTCACCGGTCGATCCTCTGTCGGCCGCAAGGAATTCCATGGGAAGGGTATCTGAAGAGGATCGGAGTAAGGACGCTCCGAATACATGGAAATAACGCCAGCCGCACCCCTTTCCATGCAGGCTCTTCTATGGACTTCAACCGGGTGTCCTTCAGTGACCACAATCTTTCCGTCGATATCCCCGCGCTTTATTTCCTTTTCACTTCCCTGGCCAACCCAGATAAGTTCGGCGGTCACATCCGCGGATGCACTTCCCTTGAGAAGCATAGCTGTGAGATCTCTGTAGGAGGCCAGTTTGCGGCGCTCCGGCTTAACTTCCCAGAGCTCCCCTTTAATGCCGTCCCATGTCTTCCTCTCATATAGCTCCCCTACCTCATGACCCCAGAGACCGGATGCCGGGAATCGTAAGATTTCAGTGCCAGGCAGCCCGTATTCCTTGAGCTTTTGGTAAATGTGGTCGACTTCATAGAATGTCCCCGAATATGCTACAGCAGGGCGGTTGCGGTTGTATCCGGCTGTGGCCACAATGGTGTTCCAAGCACTCTCTCCGGAGGCCTCGCCGATGATCTCATCCATATATTCCTGAGGCAAAAAAGTCCACTGGAACCAGGGTGTCATTTGGGCCAAACTCGCCCCATTGATAACCATCATGGATATCACAACTATGGCCATTTTTTTGATTTTCATCCTGCCTCCTTTTTCTTTCTATTAAGATCGAAGAGAGTATAAACTCGTACAACCACAGAATTTATACTTTAGTACTTAACGAAGTGGAATTCAAATGGGTTCCAAATTATAAAAGCCGCAATTTTCGCCCTAAAAAGACCGTTCTAAATAGAAAAACAAGGGTAAAAATAGCATCATTTTATTTGTTTTCAAGAAGATGGCTAAGCCAGACCACAAATAGGGACTATTCGTAGCGGAGGGAATCGACAGGATTCGCGATGGCGGCGCGGATGGATTGGAAACTGACGGTCAACAGGGCAATGGCCAAAGCCAGCCCTGCAGATATCACAAAAATTTCAATTCCTATGCTGGCCCTGAAGGCGAAATTCTGGAGCCATCTGTTCATGGCCAGATAAGCCAGGGGCCAGGCAATGAGGTTTGCCACCAAAACCCACCGTGTGAATTGTTTCATGAACAGAAACATAAGCCCTGGAATGGTGGCACCAAGCACTTTCCGAATGCCAACTTCTTTCGTTTTCTGCTGAGTGATGAAGGCAGTCAACCCAAAAAGCCCTAAGCTGGCGATAACAATGGCCAAGAGGGAAAAGCTGAAAAATATCCTCCCGGTCGCCTCTTCACTTCTGTATATCCTGGCAAAATGGTCGTCAAAAAATTCATACTCAAAAGCCTGCCCCCCTGAGTACTTCAGCCACGTCTTTTTCATGAGAGCTAGACTCTCTTGCATGTTTTCAGCATTCACCCGAACAGACAGATACCTCCCGTATCCTCTGGGGCCGAAGGGGTGGATAATTAATGGATTCAGCGGCTTGTGAAGAGATTCAAAGTGAAAGTTCTCCACGACTCCGATTATTATGTACTCCCCCCCATCCATATCGACAATCTTCTGGCCGACCGGATCATCGTAACCGAGAATTTTTGCGCCAGCTTCGTTGAGAACGACTTCGCGCTGACCCTCCTGCCGATAATCGGAAAAGTATCTCCCCTGTTTGATTTGGATATGATAAGTCTTCGCATAGTCCGGATCGGTCCACAGAAACCAAAGGAGCTGGTTGTCTTCCTTGGGATGATCGATCTGTCTGTACAAATTATCCCCAAAAGAGTCGCCAATCATGTTCGAACTATTGGACACACTGACAATACCAGAATGTCTGAGCAGCTCTTGTCTCAATGGTTTGATCTTCTGTCCCAAGTCATCGACCTTTTTGACAATGACCACTTGATCCTTGTTGAATCCTAAGTTTTTATCCTGAATATAGTCCAACTGTTGATAGACAGCGAGAGTTCCTATGATGAGAACGATCGAAACAGAAAATTGAAAGACCACCAGGATGTTTCTCATCCATGATCCTTTGGTTCGTCCCTTCGATTCTCCCTTTAAAACCGCAACCGGATCGAAGGAGGCAAGGAAGAAGGCTGGATAGATTCCCGCCAAAAAGCCTACCAGGACGCCTAATCCAATTAATTGAGGAATTGTGGCGGCATTCAACAGATAGGAAACACTCAGGCTTTTGCCGGTTAAGTTGTTAAAGAAAGGCAGAAGAAATTGAATGGGGGGAAGCGCCACCAGAATTGCCAGAAAACCTAAAACAGTGGTTTCAACGAGAAATTGACGGATGAGCTGACTTCGGCTGGAACCCACGGTTTTGCGCACGCCCACCTCTTTGGCCCTGCTGGCGGACCGAGCAGTCGCCAGGTTGATAAAATTGACGCAAGCGATAAGCAGTATGGCAAAGGCAACAACGGAAAAAATATAGACATAGGCGATGTCGCTGTTGGGTTCCTGTTCAAACCTCAGATGGGAGCGGAGATGGATGTCTGTCAAGGGGGTGGCAAAATATTCAAAATGGCCGCCGGATGCAACGAGTTCATTGAAGGTGGCTCCGAAGACGGTCTTCAGCTGAGGTTCAACATACTTTTCCACGAGTATTGTGAGTTTATCCTCGAATTCCTCATGGGCCATACTCTTTTTCAGGACAAAATAAGTGGGAAAATTGTTGCTGATCCAATTTTGATCGCTTCCATCCTCGATGGTGATAAAGGAGGCCAAAAAATCATAGTGGACGTGGGAATTGCGGGGGACATCTTCCATAACACCCGTGATCTGATAATCCCTACGGTTGTCCGCATTCAAGGATTTTCCAAGTGGATTTTCATGGCCAAAATACTTCCGCGCCATGGACTCGGATATGACCACCGAGTTCGGCTCTGTAAGGGATGTTCGTGGATCACCCTGAAGAAAGGGAACGGTGAAAACATCAAAAAATGTCTCATCCGCCCAATACCAACGCTCCTCACTGAAAACTTTATCTTTATACCGGATGACCGGGAATCCGGATCTGCGGAGTCTCGTGGATGCCTCCACTTCGGGAAATTCTTTAGCCAGAGCATCCGAAAAGGGTGCAGGTGAGACTGCTCCGGAAAATTCATTGTCAGCCCAAACAGCCCTGGTTCCGGCCCTGTAGATCCGATCGGCCTTATCATGATAGCGGTCATAGCTCAACTCATCCTGGATGAACAAGGCGATCAAAACAAAGCAGACAATGCCTATGCTCAAGCCAACCACATTGATGAAGTAATACCCTTTGTGCTTAAGAATGTTTCGAAAAGCGATTTTTATGTAGTTCTTGAACATGACAACCTTCCCATCGGTGGAATTTTGCATAAAAAGGGGGGGTGAAATTCCTATCTGCGACCATAGCCATACCTGTGATATGTATCCTTTTCTATCATGACGAAAAATTAATAAAAATAGTTCATAAGATATTGAAATATGTACCCATCCTGGTCCTTCAGAGCCTTCATGAGTCCTTCAATCGCTTCTTCCCCGCCTATATGTCCCAGAGCATAGACTGCGCCCATGCGCATGTGAATATTTTCCGCTTCCAAAGCCTGAAGCAGAGAGGGGACTGCTATCTCGGATTTGATATCACCCAAGGCATATGCGGCCGCATACCGAGGAGGCGGATTGGAGGTTTTGTCATCATGTTGTTTGTTGTAGTTTGGCTTAGCTATCTATATCAATAATAACAAGATAGCCAAAATTCACCCCTCATATTAAGCCTTAAAGCAGCATTTTTAGGGGGAAAAAGATGCTTCTAAGCAAAGCATCACATCGGAACAAAGAATTAGCAGAGAATCTCAAACGGTATATGTGGTATCTGGCATATTGAGCTGTAATGGAGATCCATGCACCCAGATTCTAAAAGAAACAATTTTCCCTCGAAAAGCCCACTCTGAGGCCAAATTTCATGGTGAAAAACAATCTAAGACTATTATTTTCAGTCAGATGGCTAAGCCAAACTACAAATTCAACTAAAACCTCCAAAGGTAGGAGGCTTTGAAGAAGAAGCCACGTTGGGATTCGAGAAAACGCTCAGAGGGCCGGTACTCGCCTTCCATCCATTGGATCTTTTCGTACAGAGATCCGTAGCCAATGTGAAGGACTGTCCCCGGGATGTACGTAAAGGAAGCCAAAAAGTCGGTCATCAATTCCTTCCTGAAAGAATTGTATTCGACGATAATTCTGAAAAAGAGGTATTTGTTTACCTGGTACACATTCCGGCTGCGGATGATGGTGTAGTCATACTCTTTAGCCCTATCTCTATCGCGATAAAAATCCGAGTAGATAAAACTCAGGTTGAGATGAAGTTTTTCTGACGGGAGAAAGGTGACGGCAGCGGATAAATCACTGCCGTACCCCTGATAGGGATTTGACACATAGCGTATTTTATTACTGAAATAATATTGGAGCTTGAAATAGAAATCTTTGGTGAATTGACTTTCAGCCACGAGTCTGGGTCCGCTTGTATTAAATCTCTCGGCTAAATACACCTCGGTGGAATACCGATACCCCACTAATATGGAAGAATTCCGCAGCAATTTGAACTGCATATCAAAGGAATTGGATGTTTCGAAGAGATCGCTGAATTTATCCACAATATGGAAACTGTGAACCAGGACATCAATTCTAGGAAGAATCTTTAATTGGGGATAAAACTTTCGCACGGCTCCTGATCTGAACCGCGTAAGGCCGGTACGGCTTACGTATCCTGTTTCGGTGCGAAAGTCCTCGGCGATATCCTGCATCCCTAACATAAACGCCCAATTTCTGGTGTTCGAGAAATAATGGAGGCTAAGAGCATGCCCATCTTCCCTCTCTGCCTGGTCATTCAATCGATTCTGGGAGATGAAACCATGGAAGCCTATAACGCTGGCCTTTGTAATCCTGATCTGCCCGTCCAATCCAAGCACCCGGTTATATCCGCCCGTACGCTCCCTTCCCGTGTAAAATCCTCCGACAAAGCTGTCCTGGGCCAGTGAACGTTTGTAACGAAAAATTGTAAAATGAGCATGCTTGTCCACATCGGGCTCCAGCAATTCATCCATGGCGTAAAGGGCTGCCACCGTATTTTTCTCTCCGATTTTTCCGTTCAGCTTGAATCCCGTAACCGGATTGACAATCGTCCTCGTGTGGACAATCTCACTAAGGGGATCGCCTCCGTGATAACCGCCAAAATTGAACTTTTCCAATCCCTCGAGAAAAAAAGGCCGTTTCTCCGGAAAGAAAAGGGCATACCTTAAATTAAAATCCACCTGCCCGGCATCGGATTCAACTTGGCTGAAATCCGGATTGACCGTGCCGTCCAAAATCAAATCCGAGGTGATGCCGTATTTTCCCGTCAGGCTGAGATCGCCCTCACCTCCCGGCATAGAGACAAGTCTGCCCTCATCCAATGACCTTCTGTGACTGTATGTCACAGAAGGCAGTATTTCAAAGAGGCGGTAGGCTTTCACTTCAGGCAGAATGAAGGGCATCGTCTGGGTGAACCAATTGGCTCCTTCCTCAGGATCCAGCGGCGGATAGGTTCCCATGACCGACCTCCGGCTCACATGACGTTCAAAAATGACACCCATCTCTACAGGGTTTTTCTGGCTGAACCGGATGCTCTTGAATGGAATTTTCACTTCCACCGTATAGCCTTTCTCGTCCATCATGCCAGCCGTGTACCAGACGATGTCAACGGTATAATCCTCATCCCCACTTTCCGCGCGTGAATCCTGCTGTATGCCCAGGGGGTTGCAATAGAGACAGTAGAGAGATTGATGGTCGTTGAAAGTGTCCAGATTGATTCCGACCCAATCATCGGGGCGGATGTTATCACGGGCTGTCACTGAGGCCTTGATTTTATCCGGTTCGCTGTCAAAACATCGGAAGCCAAAATAGAGGTTTTTGTCGTCATAGGCCAGATAGACAATAGTGTCATCGACCATGTCAATGCCGAAATCCGGATGCCATGTCTTAAAACCTCTGACTGAAGCAGCCTGCTGCCATACCGGATCATCCAGCTTTCCATCGATCACAGGCGGAGTATCTGTCTTATAAGCTATGAGAGGTTGATCCTTTTCTTGAGACGCCCCGTATGACTGGAGCAAAAACACATTCAATGCAAAAAGGATGGAGATTAAGATTTTGTTTTTTCGATATTTTCCACGGTGAGATATTTTATGTATCATCCGGCTGTCATAACAAAGGAGGCTGAATTTTGTTCAGTTGACTGGCAAGGTGGTGATTCAATTGCCATTTTTGCATAGGGATAGCAATTTTAATACATTTTAGAAACGAATAAAAACTAAAAAAGCATAGAAATGTAGTTTGGCTTATCTATCTTTTTCATTATAAATAATTTAGCCAAAAATTGGCCCTCTTTTTGACCTTTAAAATAGTATTTTTGAGGCCAAAAATATCCTTTTAAGCAGACCGTCTAAAAAAAAACAGGAGTGGAATATTCTTTTGTTTAGAAAGTATAATTGGCGGAAGCCTATGGGTTTTCAAAGATGACAAAAAAATGACAGGAGGGAATTATGCGCAAATACAGCACAGCCTCGCTTTCTATTTTGGTACTCATTCTGCTTTTTCTATCCATCCCGATTAGGGCAGAGGTAAACAAACATTCTGAACGGAGGAAGATTTTCGACCAATACTTGAGGTTTGCATCCATGGTGAAAGGGGGAACAATACAGCCTCACTGGATGGCGGACGGGAACAGCTTCTGGTATGCCGAAGGAGCTCCGGATGCCACCGTCATCCTCAAGGTCGATCCCGCCGCTGACACTAAAGAGCCACTGTTCGATTCAGAGCGTTTGCGCCGTGCATTGACTCCTGTGCTGGGACATGAACCACCCTACAAAGGTTTGCCTTTCAGCAAATTTGCCTTTGTTGACGGGGAAAAGGCCGTGAAATTCACTGTCGAAAAAAAAGAGTTCAAATGCCGGCTTGATACTTATGAGATCAATCAAATCCCACCCCAATCACAAAAAGAAAGGGAACGCTTCATTCCCCGAATTGCTCACAAAGGGATGTTCGGCGGGGACGCTCCGGTTATGGAAATTCTCTCTCCTGATAAGCGATGGTTTTTAGGAGTCAAGGACTACAACCTCTGTCTCCGTTCAACATATGACGGCCGGATAGAGCCGCTGACAGATTGCGGTGTCAAAGACTATGAATGGATGATTGGCATGTTTGAATGGGCCTACGCCAGCGCCAGTTGGTCTCCTGACAGCTTCAAGGCAGCCGTCACCAAGATGGACAGCCGTCATGTCCTCAAGATCCCGATCGTGCATTGGCTCAAGCCCACAGAGGAGGTGGAATACCGTAACTATGTCAAGTGCGGCAAACCAATGCCTAAGGCAGAGCTCTACGTCATCGATATTCTCTCAAAGAAAAAAGTCAAAATAGAAACCGGCGACCCAGAAAACATGTTTCTCAGCATACTAGGCTGGAGGCCGGATAGCTCGGAAATAATCCTAGCGAGAATGGACCGCGAGTTCAAGCGCGTGGACCTCATGGTCGCCAACCCCTCATCCGGCGCCACACGGACCATACTCACCGAAACGTCGGAAACCTTCCTAGCTGAGGATACCCCCTATTACTTCCCCGTGGACGAAAACAGATTCATCTGGAAATCCGAAAGAGACGGCTGGGCTCATCTCTATCTTTATGACCTCAAGGGGAACCTCCTCCGGCGGCTAACATCGGGAACTTATCCTGTTATCCGGGTGGCTGCTGTGGATGCCAAAAACAACTGGGTCTACTTTTTAGCTCATGGCACTGAGCATCTCTACGATACCCACCTCTACCGGATTGCGCTGAAGGGGCGGGGGTTGGCCCGCCTCACCGAAGCACCCGGGCAGCACAGCATTCAATTTTCGCCCTCAAAGCAGTTTTTTCTTGATGCCCACTCCAGCCTGGATCGTCCACCCGTTGTGGAACTGAAAAATGCCGACGGAACCCTGGTTCAGACTGTTTCCGAGGCGAATATCGACACCCTCGAACCCTTGAAGAGGGTTCCTCCGGAAGAGTTCATCGTTAAAGCGGCTGACGGCGAAACCGACCTCTACGGAGTGATCTTCAAACCGTGTGACTTCGATCCCAACAAGAAATATCCCGTGATCGACGCCCTCTACGGCGGCCCTCAAGTTTCTGTAGTTCCTCACAATTACTTCCTCACTGACGGATTTGTGGGCACGCTCGCCCAGGCTATGGCCCAGTTTGGCTATATAGTCGTCAACATAGATGCGCGGGGAACTCCCGGGCGAGGAAAGGCCTTTCAGGATGTGGCCTACAAAAACTTCGGCAAAAACGAGATCCCGGATCATGTCGCCGCACTCAAACAGCTTGCAGCTGAAAGGCCTTATATGGACATGGACAGAGTCGGAGTGTACGGCGGGTCATGGGGAGGCTATTTCACGATCAGGGCCATGCTTCTGGCTCCTGATATCTACGATGTGGGCGTAGCCACTTATCCTGTCTACGATCTCTACAATCACTGGGCCTATCTCGAACGCTGGATGGGCATGCCGCAAAACAACAGAGAGGGATACGAGTACGGCTCAAGCCACCGCCTGGCCGACAAACTCAAAGGCAAGCTGCTCATGATTCACGGCACCATTGACGTCAACGCCCACTTCAGCGCCACCATAAACATGATGGAACGCTTCGTCCGAGCCGGGAAGCCCTATGACCTCATCATCCTGCCCGAACAGGACCACAGTTTGCACGGACAAAGCCGACAGTACTGGTTGGACTCAATGGTGAATTATTTTCTGGAACACCTGCCTCCGACACAATGAGAGGAGGTTTTAAAAGCAAAAACGCCATAACGAAAGCAACGGCCTTCAGCAAAAAAAGCCGTATTCAACAAGAACATATTATCTGAATGGATAGTTTTTTCTGTAAGATAATTTTTTCTGTATTGATAGCTTTATCTGGCCAGATGGTTTTCTCCGGAAGGAAGCTCTTCTCAGAATCGGGAATCTTACCGGGAAGCGAAGGCATATGTCTTGAATTTTGTGGAGCAGGGAGGACCCGGGGCAAAGTGAAACACGGGAGGGTCTGCCAATTCGGCAATCCCGCATCCGGCGGTAAAGCCAACTCCCCCCGGTTTGGGCGTGTGCCGGCAAACCGGAAATTTCGGATCATCGTGAGAGCTGAGGGCGGCTTTAGCCGTGTCGACCGTAATTCTTTTGGAAGGGTCTTTCAATCTACTCTCTAGAGCCCGAAATCTCGCTTGGGTATTCGGCAAAAACCCGCCATACACGCTGTCTGCATCCAGCGTCTTGTCCAAATCATCATTCACCAACACATGGTTGGTGTGATAGACTCTGTTGGCGCCCAGGTAGGGCATGTACCGGCTGACCTTGTTGGCCGAACATTCGTACGAGCCCACCTCATCAAGACCGCCGATGATGTAATTCTGACCGGTGGTATGCTTAATGTCATGGATGAATTTCACGGCATCTGTGTAGCTTCTTCTTTCCAAAACACCTCGAGCGATGAAGGCAACCGGCAATCCGTCCGGTCGAGGAGCCAGTTGGGGCAGAGCATTGGCACAAATTCCGAGAGGGCTGTTGTTCATTCCCGGCAGGATGGCGATCAGCCCGGCCAGAGTGAAGACATATGATTCCAGAGAAGAATTGTCATGCTTGATGTGGAGCAGAGCTTCGTTTCCATCTTTCAAAGTGTAGTCCTGATTCTGAGCCACAAGCGATGGAAGTCCTTCCTGATCGTAGACACCCAGTCCGCTGCATTTCTTCATGAGTGAGGCAGAAAAAGGATCAACGGGAGAATCCGGTTCCTTTCTTCGGCCATACCAGCCCTCTTCTTCACCAACCTGATAGGCAAATATTGTCTTGTAATCGATTCCCGAGCCTTCGGCAATCCCTTTCACCTCTTCCAAAAGATCAGGTGTCCATTTTTTTATAGCCAGTGGAAATTGCGTGTTTTCCAGAAAATCGTCAATGCAGGCCTCGGGATCCATCTTGCGGTTCGATCGGAGATCATCGAACCAAATTTCGATCAACTCAGATATTTTATCTCTCAGAGCTTCACCATGTATCTGCCCTCGCTGCCGGGGTGTTCCCCTGAGCTCAAGGACTTTAATCGTTTCTTTGTCGGAAAAATGCGATCGGTGCATATGTGGGCCGGAGGAGAATCCTTTCCCTCCGCCTGGAATGAGACATCCTGCAGAAACACCAGCAAGCATTTGTGCACTCTTTTTGAAAAAAATCCTTCTCTTCATATCCTTTTTCCTCCTCTTTTGAAAAGGGTTCGCGCCTCAACAATCACTCTTCTCTCACCAGTCAGCTCCATGTCAACAGGTTAATCATTCTTTGAAATCTATTAATAAGCACAAGCTTATCAGAAATGCATTATATGAAACTTCGAGTTACAGAGAGATTATTCCAGCCAAAAAACCTATTCGAAGCCTGTATTTTTCCTGTGTATTCAATATTATCTTATTGAAATAAATAAATATGCGAGACCCCACCCCAAAACTCAATTTTCATGTCAGAATCCCTAAATTTCAAACCTGACCATCATCCTACTTTCGTGTTTGAAACACCAACAAATAGGGCACCGCAGGATTATTGTCTGTGTCTCTGAAAGAATTGTGATTCTCTGAATTAAGCCAGATGGCATACGTTTTTCCCGGTTCCAGCCTGACCTGCACAACGCACGTTCTTTTATCTTCCGAAAATCTCGCTTGACCGACAATCAGGGGAAAAGTCTCCTTGGACAGCATCACCCACGACCACATCCTCTCCGTCATCATATCCTTGCTGAAGGTCACTCTGATTTCTCCGAGAGAGGGATCAACACGAGTATCCCCAGCCTGCGGAGACGTTTGGACCACAACGGGCGGCATCGATCGAACAGTAATCGTGTCCTCAGCTCGAATAATGCCCAAACACAGACCCAACACCACGGCCACCAACATCATCACGCTTCGCGGCATGGCCACCTCCTTGCAACAAAACTACCAAAACTCAGGGTGATTATCAAATCCTTGGCGGTCAGCCATAGCACCCTGAATATTATGGAATAATAGTGTCTAGATATCTTTTGATAAATTCTGTATCATGGCTAGTTGTTCAGCAGCAGATTTTTTTGCCATCGCCGTATTTCTTACATTTACAAAAAGGAGTGATAGTCATGATGAGCAAGCCCATTCCTATTGCAAAGGACATCTACTGGGTTGGTGCTAACGACCTGGAAACGCATCTTTTCGAAGCCATATGGCCGCTCCCTCAAGGAGTCAGCTACAATTCGTACCTTATTGATGATGACAAGGTTGCCCTAATCGACACAGTTAAACGGGGTTTTTTCCCGCAGTACATTGATAAAATCAAAGAAGTGATAAAGAACGGAAAAAAAGTCGACTATTTGGTCGTCAACCACATGGAACCCGACCACTCGGGATCAATGGGTGTTTTGCAGGACGTGTTTCCCGGGATCAAAATTGTGGGAAACAAGAAGACGGTCGATTTCGCAAAGGGCTTCTACGGAGACAACGCATCTTTCCATGTGGTCGAGGACGGGGATACTCTCGAGCTGGGAAAGCACACACTCAAATTCGCTCTTACGCCTATGGTCCACTGGCCGGAAACCATGATGACCTATGAGACAAAAAATAAGATTCTCTTTTCAGGCGATGCCTTTGGAGGCTTCGGTACGCTCAACGGAGGTATATTCGACGATGAAGTGGACCTGAGCTTTTTTGAGAATGAAATACTGCGCTACTACTCGAACATCGTAGCGAAGTACAGCCCCATGGTCCAGAAGGCGTTGGGCAAACTCAAGGAACTCGATGTGAAAATTATCGCCGCCACCCACGGCCCCATCTTCCGTCAGAATCCATCCTACATCATCAACCTCTACGACAAATGGAGCAGACAGGAAACAGAGAGGGGAGCCGTGATCGTATACGCCTCGATGTACGGGAATACCCAAGCCATGGCCGAATCCATAGCCCGGTCCATGGCCCAGGAGGGCATAGATATCATCAGGCTGCACAATATTTCCAAGTCACATCTCTCCTTCATTCTGACCGACATATGGCGGTTCAAGGGCATCGTTCTGGGAAGCTGCACCTATAACACGAAGCTTTTTCCTCCGATGGATACTCTGGTGCATACATTGGATAACGATAGGCTGACAGGCCGGGTGTTAGGTATATTCGGATCCTACAGCTGGAGCGGCGGCGCTGTCAAAGCACTCAGCGAGTATGCCCAAAAGTGTCCCAACCTTCATGTTGATCCTGTTATTGAAGCCAAGCACGCCGCATCCACAGAGGACCGTGAAAAGTGTGCGGAACTTGGCCGAAACATGGCCAAAGAGATAGCTAGGGACAGCTCTGCCCAAGAATGCAAAACCAGCTAGTTCGGCACTCTCAAGGAATGTTCTTTAGAATCCCGGCTTTTTTCACGATTCCCCTGGCAATGTCCGCAAAAATAAGTCCGTGGAACGGCTTTATCAGAGACCAGTAAATTCTTCCCCATAGTCCGTTGGGAAGAAAATAGGAGGTCTGAATCAAACATTCCTTTTCTACAGAAAAATCCAACCAGGTTTTTCCCGGGAGCCTCATCTGAGCAAGAAGCAAAAGTCTTTTGCCGTCACGAATATCGACGACTCTCCAAAAGTCAAGGTCATCGCCGATGCGGAGATCGATGGGATCTCTTCTACCCCGGTTTAGCCCCGGCCCGCCCAAGAGCTTATCAACAAAACCTCTGATTTGCCACAGCCGATCATAACGAAACCATCCATTATCGCCACCAAGAGATTGGACAGCATCAAAAACCTTTTCCGCAGGGATCCCTTCAAAATCACGGACGATTTTATGGGTTAAAACAGCTTTCATGGACGTTAGCTTTATGAATTATTTTTTAGGGGGCAAGAGCTCCCGATACATCCTGTGCTGTCCCCACACCGACAGCTGCACCGCAAATTCCCAAAAGCGCATATGACAAGAATCCATCATAATGAACTCCTTCGACTCCTGCAACCCTTGGGAGCAGATAATCTCATTCACAAATCATGACGACTCCTTGTTGCCGATGCCAAAGGATCAGGCCTCAATAATCCGTTTGTCACTGATTCAACCACACGCAGAAGCAAAAAATCATGAAAAAAAAAGGTCTTTTAACCACAGATAAAACCTGGATTCATCGATATTTTCCCCACTTACCTCATGATACCATTCAAGTCGTTGAATACAAAAGAGAGAACATAATGTCACATTTATTTAATATATGGGAGGGCGAAAACAATTGTCCTCGCAACATCAAAAAAGGAGGGATCCTATGAAAAAGAATCTTTTGGGAATTATTGCTTTGTCCGTTGTTTTCCTTGCTTCCGGAATGTTTCACCTGAATGCCAAAATGGGTGAAAAAACAATCGTGGAAACAGCTGTGGCAGCAGGCTCATTCAACACGCTTGTGACGGCAGTCAAGGCCGCGGGTCTCGTGGATACTTTATCGGGCGAAGGACCATTCACCGTATTTGCTCCAACCGATGACGCCTTTGCAAAGCTACCCGAAGGTACGGTCGAAGCCTTGCTTAAAGACAAAGAGAAACTCACGGCTATTTTGACCTATCACGTTGTTGCGGGTAAAGTTATGGCCAAAGATGTGGTGAATTTGACAGAAGCAAAAACAGTCAATGGCCAATCCTTAACCATAATGGTCAAAGACAGCACAGTTATGGTCGACAACGCGACAGTCATCAAGACGGACATTGTCTGCTCCAATGGCGTGATCCATGTGATCGACGCCGTTGTCCTCCCTAAATGAGGGGCCCGAGGATCATTGTCACGACCGGGAGTCATTCCCGGTCGTGACAAAACCTTTGCTTTCATTAAAATGTCATATCCACCTAGGGATGGATAGAAGAATGCCTTTAAGTTCCTGTTCATCCACACGTTCTATGGCCTGATCCAAGCTCAACCATTCTCTTGTTCGAAAAAAGGACTCCGGCCAATCCTCGAATATTTTTTCCACTTCCAGGAGAAAAACCTTCACCGTACATGTCCCGCCCCATTTATCGTAACTGTACTCCCCGATCGTTTTCTGGCTAATCTTTCCTGATATACCCGCCTCCTCAAAGGCCTCTTTTTCGGCTGACTCCTGCGGTGTGAGATCGGGCTCTACGATTCCCTTGGGAATAACCCACCGTTTGCGGCGCCGGGACGTGATGAGCATGATCTGCATCCCATCCTTTTCCCGCCGGAAGGGAATCACCCCGGACTGGTTGTAGATCCAGTTTGAATCGTCTATTTGATCCATGAGCCTAATATGCTTTTTGCAGGGCCGGACACATTTTCTTTGTGTTTACAAATTCTACTCAAGCCAAAGGTGTGCGAAAAAACCGGTTGTCTAAACTTTGTCTTCCCGGGATCCCCACCATATCACAAGCAAACACGGCAACTTTTGTTATTCCGGCAGGCCGTGCACCGCCAAATTCTTGTTTTTGTACCTGTCGTCCCAAGTGATCTCTTTTCCCAGCCAAGATGGGGGGGAAAAGGCCTCGGCCTCACTCTGGCTCCGGAACTCCACTTCCGCGGTTTTCAAACCTTCGAGATCACCGTGATAGATGTCGAGTTCGATGAGCACACTTTCTACAGGGATTTTAATCCGCTCTTTTTCTACTCGTTTTCCCTCTGTTATCGGCCACAGAGCATCGTACTGTTCCTGAACTAATTCTGTCTCTATTTCATGTCTCTTCATTCCCCTGCCGCTTTTGACAGTCAGGAAATAGGCTTTCCCCTTTTTGCGCACTCTTATCTCTGGGTCATCGATGCCTACGGCGAGATAGCCCTGCAAAATTTCCTCAATGCTATAGGATTCAATGTGTTCGGGGATTGTTTCAACGAGGAACTTTCGCTCGATTTCGTAAGCTGTCATGGCCGAATCAGGTTTGTTCATTATACCACAACAGCCTTTTAACCGGTTAAATCGCTCATAGGATATGTAAGAATCTCCAAATCCGCGACGCAAGACAATGATGCAGTGACTGGCAGCAGGTCGTTGTCTGTGTGAGGCGCATAGGGTGGGTGGCGGGGTCTTCGCCGAACACAGATAATGACTTGCCCACAGACCGCTGAATCTATAAGCAAAAATAATCACGGTTTTGTCGATGCCAACCCACCCATTTGCGTTGATAACATCTAAATTGTTAGAATATACCCGACTCAAGCCGGATGGCTGATTGGGAAACGCTGAAAAATGTCAACACTTGAAAAAGCTATATCTCTTGCTGTTCTCGCCCATCAAGGTCAAAGGGACCGATACGGGCGGCCTTACCTTCTCCATCCTCTGCGGATGATGATGAGGATGAACACGGAGGTAGAACAGATCGTGGCTGTTCTTCATGATGTTGTTGAAAAAAGCGGTCAAACTCTCGACGATTTGCGACACGAAGGTTTTGCCGAAGACATACTCGATGCCGTGGATTGCCTCACAAAACGCCCCGGTGAAGATTACGAAACTCATATCGAACGGGCCAAAGGGGATCCTCTTTCCCGCCGGGTTAAAATTGCAGACTTGGAAGACAACATGGACCCGAAACGGATCAATGATTTTTCTGAAGAAGATAAAAAAAGACTTGAGCGATTCCATAAAGCCTGGTTAGTGCTGAAGAGTGCTGAGAAGATCGAATAGGAGCGAGTGACGAAAAAATCATGCTAATTTTGTTACAAAAGCGCTTTTTTGCTGTTTTTTTTGTTTTTTTTTGCTAAATTAACACAATCTTAACAAATTATTTATATATATTTTGTATAGATTTATGAGGGGAAGATATTTATAGAGGTGTTTGAGGGTGATTAGCGGAGGGAAAAACGATGAAAACTCTTTTTTTGGTTAGACATTCCAAAGCAGTGACCAGAAAGGCGAACTTACCTGATTTTCGGAGAACCTTGGTTAAGGCGGGCGAGAAAAAGTCTATGAGCATGGCCAAGAAACTCAAGAAAGAGGGTGTGACGCCAGACCTTATAATATCAAGCACAGCCAACAGAGCACTGGAGACAGCTCATCTGTTTGCACGGCATCTGGATTATCCGACAAACGATATCGAAGTTAAGGACGCCCTGTATAACGAAATGAGCCCCGAAGCTTTGCTTTACTTGGTCCGTCAAGTCGATAACACATACAAATCCATTATGCTTTTCGGTCACAATCCCGCTTTTACAGATTTTGCTTCTTACCTGGTCAGAGGATTCGATCAGGACATTCCAAAGACAGGGATCGTCGGTATCCAATTCCAGAAGGATAGTTGGAAAGAGGTTTCCAAAGGGGACGGAAAAGTGGAATTTTTTGAGTATCCCAAACGGCTGGCCAAAACGATGAAGCGGCTGGAAGCAGAACTGAGAAGTGAAATCATCAAGGCGACACAAGACATATTGGAGCATGTTGATACCAAGTCGGCAGAAAGGATAAAAAAACAAGTGTCTAAGGCAGGCGACAAAATTGCCAAGGATTTCATCAAAATCATGAAGGCCACTGCGAGTGAAGAAGAAAAAAAAGCCTTAGCCAGAGAAAAAGCCAGAGCCGCCAAACCAAAATCCAAGGTGAAACCAGAATCAAAAAAGCCGGTGGCCAAGGCCGCTGCGGGCAGAAGTTCGAAGTCGGTTAAAAAAGGGTCCCCAGCAAAGGCAGCCATAAAACAAACGCCACGACCAAAAAGGGCTGCCGCGCCAAAAAAAACCGTGATCAGAAAGCCGGCAAGGACAAAAGCAAAACAGGGAAAGCCTTAAGAAGAGAATTGATACATTCTCACATCTTGGCTGGAAAAAATATTCCATTGTTTGGGAGGCTCCTTTTTTAATTGACAGGTGAGTGAGGGTCAAGATGTCTAATCAGAACAGCACGCCCAAAAAAGACGAGAGTGCATCCGGGGAAGCCCAGCCTCAAAAACTGAAAGAGAAACCGGGGCTCAAACACATCAGCAAGGAACTGAGCTGGCTCACATTCAATGAGCGAGTTTTGATGGAAGCTGCTGACCCGACGGTTCCGCTCATGGAGAGGATTAAATTCCTGGGCATTTTTTCATCAAACCTGGATGAGTTTTTCAGGGTTCGTGTGGCCACCCTTAATAGGTTGAGAAAGCTTGGAAAGAAAGCAAAAAAGTTGACCGGACACGATCCTGCCAAAGTTTTAAAACAGGTTCAGAAAACGGTTATCCGCCAGCACAAACGTTTCGACAGAATTTACCAGCAGCTGCTCAAAGAGATGGCCCGGCAGAATATTTTCATCATTGACGAGAAACAACTCAACGAAGAACAGGCAGCCTACGTCGAATCCTATTTCGATCAGGAAGTCCGGCCCAAACTGGTGCCGATTATGGTCGATCAGGTGGAAAAGTTTCCGGAGCTCAAAGACCAATCCATCTATCTCGCCGTGCATCTTTGGAAAAAAGGGGCGGAACAAAAACACAAGTACGCCCTTATCGAGGTCCCCACAGATGTTCTCTCGCGATTCCTGATATTGCCGGGGGTAGGGAGAAAAAAACACATCATCCTTCTCGACGATGTTATCCGTCTCGAATTGCAAAAAATATTTTCCTTCCTCCCTTATGACAGCTTCAGTGCCTACACCATCAAACTCACAAGAGATGCCGAATTGGACATCGACGACGATTTGACCCAGAGCTACATAAAAAAGGTTACCAAAAGCCTGAAGATGAGGAAGGGGGGATTGCCGGTAAGATTCATCTACGACGCCCGCATGCCTGAATCACTCCTTGCCTTCTTCACGCGAAAGCTTCGTCTGACCAAGGATGACACCATCATCGCCGGATCGAAATACCATAATTTCAAGGATTTCATGAATTTCCCCGATATGGGTCTCAAGCGGCTCAAATATCCCCCCATCAAAAATCTGCCGCATAAGGACCTGAACCACAGCAAGAGTTTGTTTAAAACCATTTCTAAAAAAGACATTCTGCTGCATTTCCCCTACCAGTCATTTCACCCTGTCATCGATCTATTGCGAGAAGCAGCCATTGATCCCAAAGTCAGCTCAATCAAGGCAACATTCTACAGAGTGGCGAAAAATTCGGCTGTGGTGAATGCCCTCATCAATGCCGCAAATAACGGAAAATCCGTTTTCGTGGTCATGGAATTACAGGCGCGGTTCGATGAAGAGGCGAATATTTACTGGGCCCACAGGCTGCAAGATGAAGGGGCGAGAGTGATCTATGGTGTGCCCGGATTGAAAGTTCACTCAAAACTCTGCCTGATCGAGCGAAGAGAAAAAGGTGGAACAAAAAGGTTGGCGATCATCGGAACAGGAAATCTCAATGAGGATACAGCCAAAGTTTACAGCGATCACAGCCTCTTCACTACGGATCGCCGCTTGACCAATGAGGTATCGAAAATTTTCGAGTTTTACGCCGACAACTATAAAATCACTTCCTTCAGCAATCTGATTGTCTCGCCGTTCCAGATGCGAAAAAAAATATTGAAGTTCATCAAAAACGAGATCAAGAATGCCAAAGAAGGCAAAGAGGCATACATCCGATGGAAGCT
>Ga0180433_10002945_pt1 | contig 25631 bp, 24 predicted proteins | sample SS_ome_8_FD_132980 | JGI IMG/M metagenome (GOLD analysis project Ga0180433, IMG submission 132980) | Hypersaline lake sediment archaeal communities from the Salton Sea, California, USA - SS_1_D_1 metaG | ecosystem: Environmental > Aquatic > Non-marine Saline and Alkaline > Hypersaline >... | reverse complement strand
CACCCGCAACCCTGATGAAGGTATCAATGTTTACTCATTCGCTCTTCGCCCTGAGGAACACCAACCCTCGGGCACATGCAACTTCTCCAGAATTGACAATGCTACTCTTCAACTTGTGCTCTCAAATGCTACCGTTGAGGGAACCAAGACTGCCAAGGTTCGTGTCTATGCTACCAACTACAACGTGCTCAGAATTATGAGTGGTATGGGTGGTTTGGCATATTCTAACTAAAAAATTTGTTACGATTTATCGTGTCAAAATATTTTTTATATTTTAATAATTAATTATTCCTTTTTAATTATTAAAGCAAAAAACAATATAAAGATACTCACATAATTAATATATAAAATGAGTATTGATATAGTAAACCTTATTGAAAACAATCCAATCACCAAATTTTCAGGTGATTATCAGAACAAATTGATTGAAAAAGTTAAAAATAATTTCACTAATTATGAACAACAATTATTTTTATCAAGTTTTTATTGTTATTTGAAGTATGATACAAAAAATGACTTTGTTATTGACCTAGATAATGTATGGAAATGGCTTGGGTTTAGCCAAAAAATTAAGGCAAAACAAATGTTGGAAAAAAATTTTACAATTAATAAAGACTATAAATTTTTGCTTTACCATGAGGTAAAGCAAGATGGTCAAACTCATGGAGGCCATAATAAAGAAATATTCATGTTAAATATTGACACTTTTAAAAAATTTTGCTTAAAAGCCGGAACAAAAAAAGCAGATGAAGTCCATGAATATTTTATTAAATTAGAAAACATTATGTTTGAAATAACAAAAGAAGAATGTAATGAATTAAAACAACAATTACAACAAATAGAGAATATTAAAAATAAAGAAATGGAAGAAAAAGTCATTAAACAAAATGAAAAAACATTATTAGAAAAATTTTCATATAAGTGTTCTCTAGTTTACATTATAAAAGTTAAAACTTATGAAAACGGTGAATATGTTGTAAAAATTGGATACAGCGAACAAGGAATTTTATATAGATATAATCAACATAAAACTAATTATGACGAATGTATTCTATTAAATTGTTTTTTAGTTGACAAAAGTCATGAATTTGAACAGTTTTTACTTAAATATAGTTTAATTTATCAGAATAAATGTAAAACATTGGAAAAACATGAAAACGAAAATGAATTAGTTTTTATTGGAAAAAATTTAACTTATAAAATATTATTAAAAATTATAGAAGACAATATTGATAATTATAATTATAGAGTTAAAGAATTATTATTTGAAAATCAATTATTAAAAACAAAATTAGAAACGAACCAAACTAATATTAATAATGATGAATTATCAGAATTAAAAAATATGGTTAAATTGTTATTAAATAAAGTATCTTCTCTCGAACAATCAAACCAAGAAATATTAAACAAGTTAAAATCGCAGCAAACAAAGATTACAACTGGTTTTAGTCAACAGTTACCAACATTAGGTCCAAGACTTCAAAAAATAAATCCTGAAAATTTACAACTAATTAAAGTTTATGAAACTGTTACAGAATTAATGAATGAAGATAAAAATATCAAACGTCCTAGCATTATGAAGGCTATTCAAGAAAATACAATTTACTGCGGATTTCGTTGGTTATTAGTAGAGAGAAATTTAGATCCAAATGTTATTCATTCTATTGAACCTACTAAAGAGACAAAAATACAAAATATTGGCTATATCGCTAAGTTAGATGCAACTAAATCAGAAATATTAAATGTGTATTTAGACAGAAAAACTGCAACTCAATTAAATGGTTATCAAAGCTCATCCGCATTGGATAATCCAGTAAAAAATGGAACTATAACAAATGGACATTATTACATATTGTATAATCATTGTGATGAAGATTTAATTAATAATTTTGAAGAACAACACGGAACACCATTATTGTATAAAAATGGCGTCGGTCAATTTGATAGCGCAAATAATATGACAAACGAATTTTCTTGTAAGTATGATTGCATAAAAGAACTTAAGATGAGCGATAAGACATTAGCAAAATGTATAAATAACAATATAGCATATAATGGATTTTATTATAAGGAAATAGGAGGAAAATTGTTTATGTAAAAAAATGTATTATGAATTTTAATATTATATTAATCCTTCAAAAATGAAATCTCCAAAAAATTTTATGCAAAAAGCGTTCTACAAATATTGATTTATAATAATTCATTTTTCTCTCTATTTTTAGAATATGATTCAACATTTCTACTGTGGCTATTATAAATCTATGCCACATATTATTCTTATCTAATATACCCAATTTAATGTCAACTTTATGTAAACACGGTAAATATCTAATTACTCTCTCCTTCATTACTCCAATAAAGTTTTTAATATATTGGTCTCTTCCATAACAATAATGTTTTTCTCTCTCAATCTCTGTTAAATCAAATATTTCAAAATCATCTTGCAACCAAGTCTTAAACCTAAACTTAACTTTGCAACGTGTATTTTCATAACAAATTAAATTGGTTGATGTCATTTAAGTATTTTTTTATTCTTTTAAATAAAAAAATAATATTTTTTCAATTTTTTTATTTAATTATTTTTATGCTTATTCATCGTCTTCAACTTCTTCAACTGGCTCGTCGCCATCGTCATCTTCTTGATATTCATAACCTTCTTCATTCTCATCCAAAACATTTTCGGCTTCGGTTTCTTCTGGAATTTCAATATAATCACCATTTTCATATTTTACTCGCGTGCAATTAAATAGAATATTCATATTAATAACCTCTGGTTTAGCTGTGTCGGATGTAAATAATTTAGCAATTTGTGAATCATCTCTAAATCTTACTGTATAAGTTTGTTGAATATTATTTCTACCGATACGACCCATAGCTTGGATTACTTTTTCTTGTGTTAAATCTAAATCTTTACTCAAGAATCCATGGCAAAACTGATAATTTGTTCCATAAATATAATCACTTGAAGCAATAATCATATACAATTTCTGTTCATCAGCAAGTTTTTTCATAATTTCTGTGTAAGTAATATTGTCATGATTAATGAATACACCGATACCCATCATAAGTAAAACTTTCCATAAATTATCAACTTTATTTAATGCCATAATATCTGCCACAATTTGCTCATCAATTGAGCTTGTAAATGTGTTTGTAATAGTAGTATCTGATGCCCATTTATCAATATGATTCTTTTTGTTTGGCACAAATGTATCATTTAATGAAGCACGTCTAATCATAGATCTTAGCTGATTAATTTCTGCAGTCATTTTATTTAGTGCACCTTTGTTTTGCATTTCCTCTGGAATATCCTTGCTTAGCTTCTTAGGATCTTTATTGGATTTTGTTCTTCCTTTAACAGAATGTCCTTTATCCATAGTACTAACTGAATTTTTGGCTCTCTGTTCTATTTCCTCTTTGATGACATCCAATTCAGTTTCAATTTTATCAATTTTTTCATTAATAATATTATTATATTCAATTTTTTTCATTAAATCTTCCATAACAGCTGGCGGAATGTTTGCCTGTTGAACACAGAATTTTGCAATTTTTTCAATCTCGTTTGAAATAAATATTGTCGGTCCGTCTGTAAGTGTATATGCATCTTTTGTAGTTACATATACTCCAGATGTTCCTGTGCGAACTGGATCAGAAATTCTTGTTCTAGTAACTTGTTCTGAAGCTAGTCTGCTTAAAGGTGCACCTGATAATGATTTTTGAGGGAGTCCACTTGTCACACCAGGACCAAGACTTCTAATTTTTTGGATTTTATTACCTTTTGTATCGACTACAGTATTTTCTAAAATTCTAGGCGTTCTATTATCTATAAAGTGTCTATAAACTATAGGCCAACTATTTTGTGCAATATTTCTAAGCATAGTCACATAATAAATTTTTATATTTTTCATATTAATTGCATCTAAATCTTCAAAATGTCTTTCGAGACGCATCCGATTATTTGCATAATTATTTTTATTGACAAATGTAATAAACTCTACAACCTCTTTCAAATCAAAATAACGCAATAATGTCAGATAATTACTACAATGATTTGCAATATTCATCATTTCATCATATCTTTCGCTCAAATAATGAGGTAATACTACGAATCCATCTTTATTGACAATTGGAATAGATTTTTTACAATCATGACTAACAATATTACAAACTTCTGCTCCTGGAAATTTATTCAAGAAATCTGGAATCGTATGAGTTAATTCATTTTCCTTCGGTAATGTTGCCGAAGATAATACAATTGTTGGGATATCATTCTCTTTCCAGTTTTTTCTAATTGTCTTGTGGAATTCGTGTTCAGCATAATCCATCGTAATAGTGGGTTCATCCCAATAAGTGATAATATCTTCAGAACCAAAATGCGAAATCATATAATACATAGCAGGCAAATATGATTTGATATCAGAAATCATGATTTGTACATTATCACCAACACTATTATCAACTTTTCTAATTCTCCCAGTCTTCTTGTTTCTGGTTACTTCTTTTGCTGCAAAATAATGCAAGCGAACATCATCTGCACTTGCACATCCAAAAGCAAAAGCAACGCGTTTCTTAATTGAAATTGCCGCTCTTGCTAAAGCTAATCCTACGTGACGTGCTGCGCAAACAAATATTATTTTTTTATGTTCTGATAATGCAATTGGAGTTAAAGTCTTTCCTGTTCCAGTAGGTGCCATATACATAATCAATTTTGGTCGGGGTTGTTTGATTAGGGTAAATATTTCTTTTTGATGCTCATAAAGCATTAGATCACTATACTTCAATAAACTTTCATTTTTTTCAATAAATTCGACAGCATTTTCAATTATAATTGATTTATCGATTTCATCTTCAAATTTATCTAAAACTAAATTAACCAAATGAATAATATGACGATTTAATCGTGGAATATTATTTCTGATTAGCTTATAAATTGTAAAATAATGATAATGATATGATTTAATATTATTTAACTTTTTATAGTTAACAAATTTTTCTAAATGTCCTAACAATACTATTTCGTATACATTATTTGTTATGATGGTTTCTTCATTAAATCTCTCCAAACGAATTCTGTCTGCTGAATTTGGCTTAATATTTACATCAACTTTTATACATTTATATTCTGGAAGTAAAATTTTTAATACAGTTTCAATTTTATCAACCTTACTGCGTAAGAATTTATTATAAATATAATCTTCCATTCTTTCAGAGTATGCTATCTTTAGGAATGTAAAGATAGAATTATTACTATTAACTCTTATCGTTACATCATGGTATCCACTTTTAATAAGGTTCAATACATTTAATTCATTTTCTGAAACAGAAATCTCGATAGAATCCCATTCAGACTTGTTGAGCTTGCGTTGTTTTAAATCCATTTTGCTGGTTTGAATACTTAGTAATATGTCTTTATCTTTAAATTTATTTTTTAAATCAATTTTTTTATAAATAAATATAAAATAATTATGAATGCTTTATTTATCTATCTATTATTATATATAAAATGAGTTAAATTACAAGATGATAACTTATTTAATTTATTGGCTCCTTAAATCTTCACCCACTTTAAATTTAATTGGAATCAATAATATATTTCATTTGTTCTTCGTTTATTTCATTTTCTTTTACTAATAATTCTGAACATTCTTTAATAATATTCTTTGAAGATATCAGCAAATTCTTTGTTTCATAATAAGCTTTATTAAAAATTTTCTCTATTTGATAATCTACCATCTCTCTAAATTTTTCGGAATTAAATGACAAAAATAATTTTTCAGCCATACCATAATTAATAACCATTTTTTCTATGATCATTCTAACCCGGGTTAAATCGTCGTTGGCACCAGCAGATACCTTATCACCATAAAAAATTTCTTCAGCAATTCTTCCTGCTAATAAAACCATAATTTCTTTCACCAAATTTTCTTTTGTAGCAAGTATATTGTCAACTGGTTCATCAAACAACGTAAAACCCAAAGCTTTAGGCGACCATAAATTAATCGCCACTTTAATTATTTTTCTATAATCAATTAAAATACTAGTTAAAGCATGGCCTATTTCATGTATCGCAATTTGTTTTACAGTTTCATCGGATACTTTATTTTCATTTATTTGCCATCCAGTCAGTATTCTATTTGAGATCATTGCTAAGTCATCATTTGTTATTTTTTCTCTATTACACCTTATAGCATATAACATAGCTTCGTTTAATAAATTTTCAATTTCAGAACACGAAAAACCATTTGTAATTTCAACTAATTTTTCAATACTAATATTTTCTCTCGGTTTTCCTTTTATATGTATTTCTATTACTTCTTTTCGTGTTTTACGATCCGGGTTTCCAACATAGATTTTTTTATCAATTCTTCCAGGTCTAATTAAAGCCTCATCTAATAAATCTATACGATTTGTAGCCCCAATAACAAAAACACCATTCATATCTTTAAATCCATCTAATCCAACTAATAATTCATTTAATGTTGAATCTCGTTCAGATGAACTGGATTCACCATCTGATAAACGTTTTCTGCCTAATGCATCAATTTCATCGATAAACAAAATACAAGGAATATTTTCCTTTGCGAAACGAAAAATTTCTCTAACTCTACTAGCTCCAACACCAACATATTTTTCTTGGAATTCTGAACCTGAAACAGGAATAAATCCTATATCTACTTCACCGCTAAATGCCTTTGCTAGAATAGTTTTACCGTTACCTGGTGGACCTTCTAATATAATGCCCTTGGGAGTTCTAACGTTAAACTTTTCATATTTCGTATAATTCACCAATAAATCTGCACATTGCAATAGTTCTTCTTTAATCAAAGAATAACCACCAATATTCGTAAAATTAAAATCTTTATTAAAAAATAATTCAAAATTTTTACTTTTTTTATTTACTCTATTATGTTTTTGATTCTCTTTTAAACTATCCTTTAATATCTCGGGCGGTTCACCTATAGGATAAAACATTCTAATACCAATTTGACCAGTGGGTATTATTTTATTTTTATTTTCCCTATCATTATGAGATGAAAATGGATTATTTTTTTTAAACATATTTTCAATTTCTGAACCAAATTCATTATCAAGTTCGCCATCTTCAAACCATTCGTTGTTAAAATCATTTAAAAATATATTTCTATTTTTATTTTTATAAATTAAAGAATGCTTATAAAAGTTTAACTGATACGTAAGACCAAACGTGCTTAAAATCAAACAAAGACTGAAATACATTTTCTTTTATTTTATAAAGTTATTTCTTTAATATTTTAAACAATTAAATATTATATTTAATAAATGTTAATAATTTTAACATTATAATATGTATTTATATTTAATAATGATTATATTTAAATAAAATTGATATTAATTACAATATAAATATTATATCAAAGTAATATAACAATGAATCATCTAATTCAAATTGTTTCTATTGAGGGTAATATTGGCTCGGGTAAGTCTACCTTACTTTCCTATATGAAAACGCATTTCAAAAATAACCCACAATTCATTTTCCTCGATGAACCAGTAGATGAATGGAATTGCATTAAAGATGTTGATGGTGTTACAATACTCAAAAAATTTTATAATGATCAGAAAAAATATTCATTTTCATTTCAAATGTTGACATATATTTCCAGACTAAAACTTTTAAAGGATGCACTAAAAGAAATTAATGAAAGGATAAATACTAATAAAAATTATAACTCGGCAATAAAATATTTTATAATCACAGAGAGAAGTTTATTTACAGATAAAATGGTTTTTGCAAAAATGTTGTATGATTCAGATAAAATTGAATCTATTAATTATCAAATTTATTTGAATTGGTTTAATACATTTGCTGATGAATTCAAGCTAAATAAAATAATCTATGTTAAAACAAATCCAGAAATTTGCTATAAAAGAGTTGAAAAGAGACAGAGAGACGGCGAAGACAAAATACCTTTGGAATATTTAAATAATTGTGACATTTACCATAATAATATGTTAGATAAATCGTCTCCTGATTGTGTTTGTGATAATCAGCTAATTTTGAATGGAAATGTTGATATATATGAAAATGAACATATTTTAAATGAGTGGATTTCATCTATAGAAAATTATATATACAATTAATATATGAGCATTAATTACACACCTGAAAATACATTTATTTTTTCATTTGTAAGAATGAACCCACCTACACCAGGTCATATGTCTTTAGTTGGAACTATGATTAATAAAGCCATTGAATTAAATGCTGACAGAATTTATATAATTACTTCTAGTTCAATTGATGGCAAAAATCCATTGCCTTGTGGTAGTGACGCTATACCAAAACCTAAAACTAAAAATGATGCTACAATTTTATCACAAATGCAGGCTAATTTAATATATAAATCTTCAGTATTAGATAAAATGATAGCATCTTATAAACAACAATTAATTAATTCAGTAACTCATGAAGAAAAAAAAATTAAAATAGAAAATTTAAAGGTAATTGTTATTTGTTCAACAGGTAATCCATTCGGATTTATTAATAATATAATTAAAGCTGATTTTATTGAAAAAGGTATACCAAAAATAAATATGTTTTTTATTGTTGGAAGAGACAGAGCTGATTTTCTAGATACTATTGTTGATAATTTTAGTCAAAGAGACTATATAAACTCAATTAGTGGACTAGTATTACCGAGGGAAGGTATGGAAGCATTAAAAAATCAAGGAATGGGAACACGCTCTATATCAGATATTGACCCATCAGAATATTCTGCTTCCTTTATAAGAAATTTAGTTAAAAATAATCAAAAAGATGAGTTTACACAAGTTTACAGTCAATATCTCTCTCCAGAAGAAATAGAACAATTATATGATACAATTAAAACAGGAACTCAAATGAAGGCACCTCCTTCAAAAGAAGAGGATGAAAATCCAGAATCAAAATATTTTGATAGAGGTTTATTACCAGTTATGGGTCCATCAAGTGGTGGTAAAAAACGTAGAAGAAATACAAGAAAACGACGAAAAACAAAAAGAAGAAGATCTAGAAGACATAAATAAAATTGAAATTAATTTAAATTTATTAATATAATTAATATAATTTATATATTAATAATGTCAGAAGAAAAGAAGGAAGAACCTATATTAATTTGTCCTCACTGTCAGAACTTTGTATTAATTCAAAAAATTAACTGTGCCATATTTCGCCACGGAATTTTAAAAAAAAATGGTAAGCAAATTAATGCGCATACTCCTAGAGGGATGTGTGAATATTATATAAATAATAATTTAATTTACGGATGTGGCAAACCATTTAGAATAGTTAATAATAACGGGACTTTGAAAACTGAAATATGTGACTATATATAAAACTTTCTATTTTGTTCATCTTCATTTATTTCTTTTATAAAAAAATAATTAATTAATAATTTAATTATAACTAAAGATGTAACAATTGCTAACTGTTTATAAGTCTTAATATAGATTAATTTAAGTATCTCAACAGTGGGAATAAATAATAATGCTAATGCACTTGCTCTTGTTAATTGAAACCTAGTTTTTTTAAATAAAAATGTAATATCAGTATTAGGGTGTTCAATTGCATAAATAACAAATTCTATGATGGTTTTAATAACAGATACTAATATTATTATAAATGATATAGTATATGATATAATTTATGTAATGCTTATCCCTTCAAGTAATAGTTTTTGGTAGCTTTCAATTGATTTCATATAAATATAATAAGAAATTAATAAAATATAATTATAATAAAAAATCAATTACAACTGGATAATGATCTGAATTATATTTTCCACAATATTCATCATACCCGTGATATATAAATACATCTAAAATATTATATTTAATGGCATCGGTTACTAAAACGTGGTCAATCATAGAATAATCAGTTTGAATGGCTGTATTGCAATTGTTATCAGAGTCCCACCAATCACTGAAACGTTCTTTTTGCTGTATTTCCTCTGCTACATTGTGTAGGGTATAAAGTCCTGCAAAATCTCCTTCATTACCTTTTAATATATCAAGAACTCTTGATGTAGGTTTGTTATTATTTACATCTAGAACTTCAGCATCATAGTCATTAAAATCGCCTAACATAATTACTTCATAACCCTTATTAATATAAGAGTAAATTGTGTTTTGCAGAACTGATGCCTGAGCTTCCCTCTGTGCACATCTAGCTGGGTCTGTCGGAATAGCTAACAAATGTGATGCAATAAATGCAATATTATAGCCATTGAATTTAAATTCTGTTATGTAATGCTTTGTTACACCAGAGGAACCAGCAGAACCAGTATATCCACATTTTGAACCAGGAATAGGATAATTGTATTTAAGTTCAGTTCTATATAAATTAACTAATGGATCGACTCTTGTTAACATTCCAACATTTTGTCCTGTGCTTGTATCGGTCCCTTTCTTTAAATATGGAGTATAAGAATTATCATCTAATCTATCCTTTAATATATTAAGTTCATCACAACCTTCAACTTCACAAAAGTTAATTATGTCAGGGTTAAGTTGTTTAACAACTTTAGCAATATAATCCATATGTGTTTCAGCTTCAGATTGATTAACCCAAGTACAACCAGTTCCAGGGCAATTCATTGGACTATAGTAGTCAATAAATAACCACTCAACATTATATTGTATTAATCTAAGTTTACTTTTATCGGAACGTCTATCTCCCATAGTGGATACATATGGGCATTCAGTGTCAGCAAAAGTCAAACCTAGAAAGAATAAAAAAATGAGAATTCCTTGTATCATTCTTTATATTACTTAATAATAATATATTTAAAATATAATTTTGAAAATAATAGATAGAAATTGTTATTCAGATAAAGAAGGCTAAAAATATAATTCGTTGATTCATTTTCTATATTACTTAATGTTAACAGGTCTAAATATAATAAAATTGAAAATACATTAAATAAAAAAACATAAAGATATATAACGAAATATGCTACCAAAAAACGACAAGTATTTTATAAAGAATGGAGATAAAGGTAAAAAACCTGCAAGTTTAAAAATATTTCCGGAATTTGACTACAAAATGAAGTTTGATGGTTGCAGTAAAGGAAATCCTGGTTTAGCTGGTGCAGGTGCAGTAATTTATCATTTTGATAAAGAATACTGGGCAGAGTCTTTCTTTGTCGGAGAAAACTTTACGAATAATCATGCAGAATATGCTGGACTAATTTTAGGTTTACAGCAAGCAAAAGCACTAGGCATTAAACATTTAAAAGTAGAAGGAGACAGTCTTCTAGTTATAAATCACATGAAAGGTATATATAAATGTAAATCAATCAATTTAATTGAATTATATGAAAAAGCGATAGAATTACAATCTCATTTTGAAGCTATTGAATACGTTCATATATTTAGAAATAAAAATAAACGAGCGGATGAGTTATCTAATATTGCTGTTGATAAATATCTAGAAGAAAATTCGATTAATTACATTTATTAATAGTTGTTACTTTAGAAATATTTTTAATTATTTTATCTCTACTTTCTTCTTTACAATCCATAGCTTCAATTACAGTTTTACTATATTGGTCTGATCTATGAGAATCAGGGTCATTATAATCAGGATAGGTGTCTTTATATGTCTTCATAAGTTTTTCATTTTTAAATGCAACACTTTTAATCATCTTTCGAATTTTTTTCTTATTTTGGTCATCCTTTTCCCAAATATTTTCATCTTTAACATAAAATGTTTCTCTCTTTTGGTCTGTACAATGTATAGGTCTAATAGTTTCATCGAGTGAATTAAGATTGTTTACAATAATATTAGAAATACCTTCTATAAACCCGACTTCACCTACATTAATGAAGTCAGATAATTGTAGTTTAATTGAGTCAACAAAATCAGTAATATTCATGGCATTTTTGCAAGTCTCATTCAGAAAAAAATTAAGATTGAAAGCTTTATTATGAGAATTGGTGTGTGTTATGGAATTATTATTATGGTAAGTAGTATTGTTAGTGCCATTTTTGACTATTTCTAAAACAAGCTCTTTCATTTCTTTATTTTCTTTAATAAGATATTCGATTAGCCTGTCATTATTTTCATTATTATTATTGTTATTGTTATTTTGATTGGTTGTAAAAACGCACGTTTTTTTATGGGCATATAGGGTAGACGAATGCTTATATGATTTGCCACAGTGACACACATATGTTTTTATGGTGCCGAACTTTTCTGATGTAGGATTTTGTAGGATATTGTGTTTATCAGTTGAAAGGTGCCTTTCATATTGACTTTTACGAGACGTGGAATAGTTACAATAAATACAGTGGAACTTTGCGGAACTTTCGTGTGTAGGAACCATCCTATATAAATCCTATATAAAAAAGTTCCTAAATAATTTTTTGGAAAAAATATAAAAAATATCGTAACAAAAAATAAAAAATATCGTTTAAAATAAGACGATAATTTTTTTTTATCTAGATAAATTTTTTTGTCAGTAAGAGTGTTTTTGAATTTAAAATTTGGACATTTATTTTTGTCCAATTTCAAAAATCAAAAAACTTTTGCATTTTCAAAAAGACAGAATTTTCCTTCATATGTAGGGAAGAAAAATTCGCAGAAAACCGGACAATTTAAAGAATCCCTCTTCAGAATGTAGTATTCTCGTCTTTAAGTAGTTAAATTAAATATATAATTTGACCGACAATTATGGTTGTCAAATTAATATTCTAATAACTGAATATTTAACACCTTATATGGTTTGTATTTAAGGATATCAAGTTCCTTCTTTGTAGTCTGAAACTCTTTCTCTCCATAAATATCTTGAAGCATCAACCATTCAAACATTCCTCCTACATATATGTAGACATTATAGAAGCCAAGAGATGTAAGTTGATTATACTTATTAAATATTTTTTCATCATTGCAATTCTTACCATATATGATTATCTTTATATCTTTACGCCCATTTTTTATACAGCTATTTATGATATTCTCTTCATTCTTTATGTTCATAGTATTTATAATTAGACATTCTTGTTCTGCATCAGAGAGAGTATTAATTAATAAATGACCTTCCGGATTTTTTAAGACATATTGGATATCTTCAAAATTTATTTTTATTGAACTTGACATCTTATTTCCCATTATAATTTATAAAGTAATAATTTTAAGTTTTTCAATTCATTAATATTTTATAACATAAATTAAATATTAATGAAATTTGACAACAATTTCCACATCTTCTTTCTTGATACTTTTTGTTGCAGAAATAGATAATTCTTCCCTCTTCTTTCGAGTCTTTGAATTATCTACTGATTCTTTGCGCTTTGAAGTACTATTTCTACTATTCATATCTTTTTCAATTATTTCATAATTCTCTTCAATAAAATTTATAACATTATTTTCGATAGCCCATTTAAAGAAATTTAATTGTCCAATTGTAGTCTCAATACATGTTCCATCCTTATATGGAATACTAATTCTATCCCATCTACAAAATGGATCAAACCGCTTCTTAGAATATGCTTTTAATTTAAGCTTATAATCAAAATAAACTTTAAAACGAACATTATCACCATTCTTATTAGTCATTTCATATAGAGTGTAATTTTTTTTTGCATAATTAGTAGCAAACCAATCAACAATTCTTAGAGAGATTTTAGACTCACCGGTAATAATTTTTAACATTCTTGTCAGATTATCCTCTTCCTTATAAAATTCTAATAAATTATTTAGTAATAATTCGTTTTGTGTAGTATAATTAACAGCCACACTCATTATGATAGATTGTTTAATACTTATTTAAGTTGTTTAAATGCAAATATATATTTTAAATAAAAAACTTTGTATATATTATAATGACGGATTTGATGACTTCATTTTTTGGTCCTTTAGATAAAAGAGCTTGTGTTTACTTTCTTATTATATCAGTTTTAATTTTTATCAGTTTAATTATATTGCTTGCAACTGAGATATTATTCATTTTTACTAATTTTAGAAAACTCAATTTTAAAACAATTTCAGGCGGTTTTATTATTTTATTTAACATATTTATTGCTTATTTTGTTAATAGATTACTTTACACAATATGTAACAAAACATTAGCTTAATTTAGCTACTAAATGGAGCTTTTGTATCATCTTGTTTTGTGTTTATAGGCTTAAGAAATTGATCTCTGATTGCAATATCGTCTGCGTAATTGGTTTGACCTAAAAAAGGATTAAACCCTATTTGTTGTATCATTTCTCTGCCAGCTAATTTATTACCAAGTTCTTCTCTCTTATTTGATACTTTAAAACCTGCACCAGACAACGATTGATTTAAAATATCCCAAGTATTCTCGTCATGATGTAATGAAGAAGTATATGCTGACGATTCCATTTCTTTACTAAACTTCTCTTGCTCCATTGCAATTTGATGTTTCATTCTTCTAGATCTTTCATAAGGCTGATCATCAGTCCATTTAATTACACCATTTGAGTTATAAGTTCTGCCCTTTGGATTATGGATAACGCAATCATTTTTTTTGCCTAAATAATCAAAACGTTCACTACGAATTCCCTTGTTAAATTCATCTATTTCTTTTAAACATTCTTCGCAATAATCTATTTTATTACTATCCATCGTTTAATAATATATGATTAATTAATATTATTAAACTAACGAAGCATCGTTATATTCTTTTTTTTCTTCATTATTCTCTCTAGGTAGTTTAACTAACTTCATTTGTTTTGTAAATAAAAACTTATCGTCACTTCTTCTTCTTCGTTTTAAGTTGCATTCTAAACAAGCTAAATAATAGTTTGTTAAATTATGTCCTAAGTCATTATTAATTCTATCTACAGTCCATTGATTCATTTCTCTCGAGATATCATATAGTACATTCATTTCACAAGAACAATAATAACATTTTAATGCACAATCAACCATTTTATCTATTACTGACTTTAAAGTTATAAACTCTTTTTCGTTTAAAAGTTTTTTATTAATATCTTGTTGTTTATAACCATATATCTTTCTATTTATTTGTTGAATTGCAATTTTTGATACATCATTAGTATAATTATAATTATTATTATGAATTTCTTTAATCATTTTAATCTGATTTTCATAAATATAATTTTCTACATTAAATGTCCAATTTTCAGACTCAACTCGTTTTTTATTTTTCTCTCTTGTGGATTCTTTTATTAATGTATTATTTTTATTTTTGTTTTTATTTTTATTTATATTTACAGCATTATATGATATACTTTTTATAGGGGGGTCTTCCATATAAATTAGCCTTATAATATATTTAATATGTAATTGATATAAATATTTTTTGATAAATATATATTTTACGAAAGTAAGTTAAACTCAATTTACTATAATATATAAGATGGAAGATTCCTCAATTAAAGCCGATTGCCAAGAGCTAAAAAATATTAAGTACAAAACTATGCTTCTAAATGGTGCGCCATTACCAGAAACTAAATCATCAAATGACTTGTCAAATTTGGATAAGTTTCTAGAGAATGAAAAGATTAATAATGTAAACGAACCGTGGTGCAAGTTAAATAAAATAGTTAAAACTAAGAAACTTCAGGATTATGTAGAATATTATAAACAAGAAAATAATCTTTCAGATGAAGAATCTGATTTATTAATAATATTTTTAAAAGACTGTTTAGACCGTAAAAAACTACAAAGAGTAAAAGATGTTATATATGATAAGGAAAATGGAGTTATTAAGGATATTCCTGCATTATGTTTTATAAAAACATCAAAACATTTTACACTCAAAAATATAGATAAAAGAGTTTCAACACTTAAATCATTAGCTCCAAAAAAAACAGGTCAAGGCACTATACGAAAAAAAGAAGCAAAAGCACACGATTCTGATTCAGAAGAAGATGTTGAAAATTAAGATAACTATTTATTTGATATATAATTAAATAATTAAATAATTATATATTAAAAAGATTTAAACAATATATATAGCATGACTACTTTTATATCTGATTTAGAACCGTTACAAGATATACTTGATACATTAGTATTTGAAGATGAACCATCTATTTTTTCGGAAAATTATGCTGTTGATTTGGTAGAAACTGCATTGTATTTAATGGAAGAATATATGACAGACCATCCCAATGCAATTTCCGAACCAAAATTTCACGAGATTTTGCTAGAAGAAATAAAAGAGATTTTCTATATACAAATGGAAGACCATATTTTAGATAGCGATTATATTGAAGATGATATGAATGACTTACTTGAAGTTGCATTTAATATATATATTACAACTTTTCATCCGGAACGCTCTATACAACCAACAATTGAAGAAGAAGATGAAAATTGCTGTGAAGCTAATGTAGAAGAGATAAATATAATAGAGAAGAAAATTCAAGGTTTAAGAGAAATTCCACAACCAGTTCAAAGAACTCCAGAATGGTATAAATTTCGCTGGAATTTAATTACTGCAAGTAATGCATGGAAAGCTTTGGAATCTCAAAGTATAATAAATCAACTTATTTATGAAAAATGTCAACCTTTAAAAGATTTTAATGCTGAAAATGATGATGAAGAAATAAAAATGGTTAATACCAATACTACTTTACATTGGGGTCAAAAATATGAACCACTATCTGTTATGATTTATGAGCATATGTATGGTTCAAAAGTTGAAGATTTTGGTTGTATTCAACACCCAGTATATAAATTTATCGGAGCTTCTCCTGATGGCATTGTAATTGAATCTAAAACAGGACGATATGGTCGCATGTTAGAAATTAAAAATATAGTTAATCGTGAAATTAATGGTATTCCAAAGAAAGAATATTGGGTTCAAATGCAGTTGCAAATGGAAGTTTGTGACTTAGATGAGTGTGATTTTTTGGAAACAAAGTTTGTTGAATATCCAAATTATGACACGTATATAAGTGATTCTGCGCTAGGAATGTATAATGATACCGAATTTAAAAGTTTTACTACAACGGCAAATGGCGACTACAAAGGAATTATTGTTTATTTTCATACAAAAGAAGGAAGACCACATTATGAATATATGCCACTTGATACATGGACCCCTGAAGATGTTACAAAATGGGAAGAACAATCATTACATAAATATGAATCTGAACCTTATAACTATACATTTATAAAATTTATTTATTGGAGACTTGAAAAGCTAAGCTGTGTTTTAGTTTTAAGAAATAGAGATTGGTTCAGTAAAAATGTAGGTCAATTAGAAAAGATTTGGAATATAATTGAACAAGAACGTGTAACTGGGTATGAACACAGAGCACCGAATAGAAAAACAAAGAAAGAACCAGCAAATTCTTATGTTGATTCAAAGAACAATTCGGACGTCTGTTTTTTAAAGGTTGTAAAATTAGACTCATAAATAATATAAATATATTACACTATAAATTATTTATGAGTTCTCGTATAAAATGGGCGTTTTAAATGAGAAAAGGTGTAAAAGGTGGATTAATATAATATATTGGGTCCATCACTAGTAAATGGTAAGCTATCAATTAATCGTTCATCTGTTGTAAAGTAACCAACTCTTGTTCCAGGACAAGAAACAGGAGGTAATGGTGTAATATAATTACTTCCTAAATATTTTTGATGATATAATGCACCACACATTGATGCTGGAGTGCATGTGCCAACATCAGGATTTCTTGGATATCTTATGTTATTAGTAATTTGTGCATAAGAACCTAACGTAAATATTGGATAGTATTGCCAAATATCACTGGCTGTATCATCTGATATTTGATTTTTGCCAATTGGAGGATAAGTATCTTGAACTAAAACCTGAGTTTGAGCATCAGGATATCCACCCACAGCTTGGTTTATTTTATAATTTGAATAGCCTTCAACTAATGACGAAAAATTAAATACTAATGGAAGTCCAAGTGCTAATATTATTAACATCAATAAAAAAACTATTTGATTCATATATATATATAATTTATATATTTTTAAATTGTATATTTGTAAATTTAAACAGTTTCAGTTAACTCTGCAATATTTTCAATCATATCATCTAAACAATTTTCATTAAATATATATCGAATACAATAAGATATAAATGGTCTTAATGTTATATTTTATCAACAATTAAATCCAAAAATCTATCCACCTTTTCAATATCTTTTTGCATCAATTCTCATTCTAATTAAGAAGTTAAAACCTTCTGGGATATTAACGTGTTTAACACTGAGCGACATTCTAGTAATTATATTTTTATATTAGTTTTATAAACCATTTTTTTTATTTAATTGAAAATTGGCTTAAAAATATTGTATTAAATTTTATATATAATGGACAATTCAACTGAAATGCGTGTAATCAAGAGAAATGGTGAGCTTGAAGACCTGACATTTGATAAGATTTTAAATAGAATTCGCAAATTGGGTCAAGAAGCAAATATTCATATCAATTATCAATCATTAGTTATGAAAGTTATTGACCAATTATATGATAAGATACCGACATCAAAAATTGATGAATTAGCTGCAGAACAATGTGCAGTAATGTCAACAAATCATCCTGATTATGCTTCTCTCGCTGGTCGTATTGTTGTTTCAAATCATCAAAAGAACACAGATCCAGTCTTCTCAAATGCTATGAAAACTTTATATGAGTTTAAAAATATTCATGGAGAGAACAAACCGTTAGTTTCTCATAACTTATGGACATTTGTGCAAAAACACGAAACTGTATTAAATGAAATGATTTGCCATGATAGAGATTATTTAATAGACTTTTTTGGTTTTAAGACATTAGAGAGAGCTTATTTATTTAGAGTTGGAAATAAAATTGTTGAAAGACCACAACATATGTGGTTAAGAGTTTCAATTGGAATTCACGGCGATGCTGATGCCGAAGATCAAGATAAATGTTTACAATTGGTAAAGGAAACATATGATTTAATGTCACAGAAGTTTTTTACTCACGCAACTCCAACTTTATTTAATGCTGGAACTCCTAGAGCTCAATTATCAAGTTGTTATTTAATAGCTATGGAGAATGATAGTTTGGACGGAATATATAATACATTACACGATTGTGCTATGATTTCAAAATATGCTGGTGGAATTGGTCTACATATTCATAATATTAGGGCGAAAGGAACACATATTCAAGGAACAAATGGTTCCTCAAATGGTCTTGTTCCAATGTTAAGAGTATTTAATAATACTGCTAGGTATGTTGACCAATGCGTTCATCCGGAAACAATAATTTATACAACAAATGGGCCAATCGAAATACAAAATTGCGTTTATGGTGAAACAAAAATATTTAATTTAAATGGAGATTGTGAAATAATTGAAAATGTTTTAGAACATCCATATGAAGGAGATATTTATAATATTGAAACTATGCATTGTATAGATAATTTAAAGATAACTCCAGAACATCCTATTTTTGTTTTAAGAAATCAACCAAAAGGTCTAAATTATAATGTAATTAAAAATAGATTAGATAAAAAATTAGTTTCTTTTGAGTGGACTGAAGCAAAGGATTTAAATTGTGATGATATGTTAATTTATAAAATTCCAGAGTTTAATTTAGATATTCAGAATATTAAAGAAGATGATTGCTATATGTATGGAATTATATTAGGAGATGGTAGTATGAATAATGAAGACCAAAATGGATATATTTCTTTACATACAATTAATAAAAAACATATTCTTGAATTCTGCATTAAATATTTTCAAGAAAAATGCATTCAATATAAAATTGATACAAATGAAAATACTACACGAATTAGATGGAATAAAACTATAAATATGCCTTTTAGATACAGCGATATATATGATAGCAATAAAAATAAATATATACAAAATAAATGGATTAATTTGCCTATTGAAAAATCAAAGTTTATTTTAAAAGGATTATTAGACACAGATGGTTGCAATCATAAAGAACTAGTTTTTGATAATACATCAAGAAATTTAATTGAAAGTGTTAGATTTATTTGTTTAAAACTAGGCATACTAACAAGCGGATATATAAGAGATAGAGTGGGTGAAACTCATGAAACTAGTAATGGTAAAATTATAACAAATCAAAAAGTAAGCTATTGTTTAAGAATTCCAAGAACAAGTTGTATATGCGAATTAATGAATATTGATTATGATGAAAAACAGTTTTTTAAATTTTTCAGATATGATAATTATTTACTTTCACGAGTAAAATCTATAACACAAGAAAAATACTGTGGAACACTATATGATTTACAAATGAAAAATGAACATAATTATATGTTACATAATGGAATTGTTCACAATGGGGGTGGAAAGCGTAATGGTTCATTTGCTATTTATTTAGAGCCGTGGCATGCTGATATCGAAGAATTCTTAGAAATGAAAAAGAATCATGGAGATGAAGAGATGAAGGGGCGCGACCTCTTTTATGCTTTATGGATTTCGGATTTGTTTATGGAGAGAGTAAGAGATAATGGTAAGTGGTCATTATTTTGTCCACACGAATGTCCTGGATTGTCAGACGTCTATGGTTCAAAATTTACCGACTTATATAGAAGCTATGAAGTGTCGGGAAAGGCTAGACGAGAAATAAATGCGCGCGAATTATGGTTTAAGATTTTGGATTCTCAAATGGAAACTGGAACACCATATTTATTGTATAAAGATGCTGCTAATTTGAAGTCAAACCAGAAAAATCTTGGGACAATTAAGTCGTCTAATTTGTGTTGTGAAATTATAGAGTATTCAGATGCTGAAGAAACAGCTGTTTGTAATTTGGCATCAATTGCATTGCCGACATTTGTCAATCAAGAAACAAACCAATTTGATTATGATAAGCTTCACGAAGTAACTAAAGTAGTTACTAATAATTTAAATAAAGTAATTGATATTAATTTCTATCCGACTGAAAAGACAAAAAGAAGTAATATGAGACATAGACCTATTGGCATTGGTGTTCAAGGGTTAGCAGATGCATTTGTTTTAATGGATATTCCATTCCACTCAGATGAAGCAAAGGAAGTTAATAAATTAATTTTTGAAACTATTTATCACGCATCTTTAGAGAAAAGTAATGAAATTGCAATTGAACGCAACGAAATGATTAACAAATTATCATCTTCAGAAAGATTTAAACTACTTGACTTTATTAGTGAAGCAGAATATCCACTTATACGAAAATCAAAGAATTTAATGGGCACATATAGTTCATTCGAAGGTTCTCCTGCTTCGCAAGGCATTCTTCAGTTTGATATGTGGTCTACTACACCAACTGAACGATATGATTGGACAAAGTTGAAAGAATCCATTAAAACTTACGGTCTTAGAAATTCTTTATTAGTAGCCCCTATGCCAACTGCTTCTACGTCACAAATTTTAGGATTCAATGAATGTTTTGAGCCGTTCACTAGCAACTTATATAGTCGACGTACCTTAGCTGGCGAATTTGTCGTTGTAAATAAATACCTAATGAAAGAGCTTATATCGTTAGGCCATTGGAACGAACAAATTAAAAATAATATTATTGCGAATAAGGGCTCAGTTCAACAGCTCACTATGTTACCAGAACACATACGAAATAAATACAAAATCGTTTGGGAAATTCCAATGAAACACGTTATTGATATGGCGGCTGATAGAGGTGCATATATCTGTCAAAGCCAGAGCTTAAATTTGTGGATTGAAGACCCAAATTATAATACCTTAACATCAATGCACTTTTACTCGTGGAAGAAAGGTTTAAAGACTGGAATTTATTACCTAAGAAGAAAGGCAAAGCATCAAGCTCAGCAATTTACAATTGAACCAGAACAAAAACAAGACACTGAGGAGAGAGATGAAATTTGTGAAATGTGTTCAGCTTAAATAATTTTAAACCAGCGAAGATTTTATAACGTGTAAAAATGGACTCCTTAAGGGAGGGTGTAAAATAAAAAATAATTATTTAAAATTTATTAGAAATTTAAATAATTTAAATAATTTAAATAATTTAAATAATTTAAATAATTTAAAGTAAACATATTTCGTTTGCAATTTGTTTAAATGAATTACAACTATGCAACAAATCAGAATTATGTTTTAACTTCATAAAACATCTAAGTGTTACTAAAATATCATTAAATGAATTATGAAGGTTATTTGGTGAACTATCAAATAATTTTTGATGTAATTCAATTAGTTTTGGATATTTCAAATATGATCTTCCGTACTTATCAATACCTTGAATATTACAAAATTTAATGGAATCTTGTAGAGTACAACAAATATTTTTATAATTAGTAATATAATGTAAATCATATTTGTAAGTTTTTAATTGATGACGAGTTAGCTTATTATTATAAATAATTCTGAGAAGTTCAACTTTAATCATATTTATATCAAAATTAATATTATGACCAACAATCCAATCAACATCCCTCAAATAATAAAAGAACTCATTCAAAACTTCATCAACTAAAATACCTCTTTTAGAGCTGATTTCATTAGTGATTCCATGAATTTTAGATGATTCTTCAGAAATTAAAATACTTTCTGGAACTTTGATAACATAATCTTTTGATTCTACAATATCATTTAAAGATAAATCATAAATTACAAAACTAAATTGAACTATGGTAGGCCACTGATTTAATGTATCCGGATTTAATATTTTGGTTTGTGGTAATCCGGTAGTCTCTGTATCAAAAACTAAAACTCTCATTTTTATCGTTGTTTTAAATAAGTCAATTTGGTTTTAAGTATTTATATTTAATTTAATAACAAAAAAATTTTCAATTTTTTTATTTTAATTAAATTAATTTAATTAATTTATACATAATTCTTACAGGGTGCAAAACTTCTTCGATGCCATATTGTGATACCGTGTTGTTTGATTCCATCTAAATGTCTTTTTGCTCCGTATCCTTTATTAGAATCAATACCATAATGCTCAGTTAATTCTGGATTTTGTTCGCACAACTCTTCAATATATTTATCACGATATACTTTCGCTAAGATAGAAGCAGCCGCAATAGAAGCATATTTATTATCTCCACCTTCTACTGTCGTATATGGAACAGTTTCTATTTTATTTGTCTCTTTATTGAAAGATGTTATTGGATTAAAATAATTTCCATCAATCAATAAACTGAAATTATAATCTCGTTTTTCAAATCTATCTTTATCTTTGGATTTTTTACTATAAATTTTTCGAACCTCATTTATAGAGTTATGCATAGACAATTGAGTTGCCTGTAAAATATTAATTTCATCAATTTTCTTCTCATCTTCAAAGCTTACATACCAAGCTAATGCATTTTCTTTTACATATTCAGCTACTTCTTCAATCTTCTTTTTAGAATGAAATTTTTTACTATCTTTCACTTTAGAATAGTCAAAACTATCATCTTTAGGTAAAATAACTGCTGCAGTGTATACTCTCCCAAATAAAGGACCTCTTCCGGCTTCATCTACACCAATTTCAATAATTTTTTCGTCTTCATTATGACAGCTCTTTAGTAGTGGTTTATGAACTTTCGGTTTAACAATTTTCATTTTTTTAGATTTTTTCATTATAATATATTCTTCTTCATCAGAAGAATCATCAATAATTTCAGCTGGCTCATAGTCTGTCTTCATGTTGGCTATATAATATATATAATAATTTTTAAATTAATTCAATTTTTAATATAATACACATATAATTGAAACTTTTTTCACTATATAAATTATACAATGAATACTGAAGCATTATTTCTATTCCTTATTTTATTGTTAGGCCTTTTATTATGTTCCTTTTTAGGAGGTAATTGCGGAAAAGAAGGATTAACAGGAAATATTAAATCTAACTTATCTGGAAATGGTCAATCTTCTACAATGTCCGGAAGCGGATCTTCTACTACTTCATCAAATCAATATGATAATTATAATCATTATACAGGAAGTTCAACCCAATTATCACCCGGATCAACATATTATGGACCGCAAGGAACTACTGCAACTGTAACTACTAACAGCGATGGTTCGCAATCATTACAAATAGTATTACCAGGAAGCTCAACACCAGTAACTTTTACTTCTTCACAACAATCAACTGATGCATCGTCGTCTACTACCGAAAGTTATACAAACTACTATGGAAATAATGGAAGTGCCACAACTTATTACGGACCAAATGGTGCAACTGCAACTGTTGTTACTACAAACAATGGTCAACAAGCTATCAAGGTCACCACCTCTTCTGGAACTTATTATTATAATGTGTCTGGATCCCAAAGCAATTATACAGATACTTCTACTCAATATTACGGAAGTACTGGTTATACCACTCAAACTTACGACGGAGCATACGGTGGTAGTGCAGGTTCAGTTACTGGTCCACGAGGAAATACTGCATATTATGCTCAAGGACCTGCAGGTAATACTGTAGCAGGAACTACTTCTAATGATGATTACTATAGCACCTTGCCACCTGGAATACCAAGAAGTCAAATACCTCCTGGTCAAGAAGATTTATATATATTAAAATCACAAGTGGTCCCACCCGTCTGTCCCGCTTGTCCAACATCATCAGCATGCCCAAGACAGGAACCTTGTCCACCATGTCCTGCTTGTGCCAGATGTCCTGAACCTGCATTTGAATGCAAAAAAGTTCCCAATTATAATGCTATAAATAACGAATACTTACCTGCTCCAGTTCTAAATGATTTCTCTCAATTTGGTATGTAAATTAAATTATTTTATTTATTCCATAAATAATTTAATAGTTTTAATGTTTTCTTGTGTGTCTTCTAATTTTTACCTTTGTTTTCTTTATGGTGCATTTTTTTATTTTTTTTATTTGTTCTTGTCTTATTATTTTGTTTTCTTCTATTCTTAATGCTACCTCCATATTCTGTTAATAGTTCTCTAGTATTATAATTCCTTTGACCTTTTAATTAATTAAAACCTAAAATAATACAATTAATCCCTCTTTTTGATACATTTTTTATCCATCTGAAAGGTTGCTGTTTTATCTTCTTGTGGAACAATATTAATAATGCATTTTGATTTTTTACCATATAATGGCTCAGTACATCCTTTTTCTTTTTTCTTACGAGTTGATGTTTTCTTGAATGTAAATATTTTGGGATTTTCATCGGTGCATCTTGATCTAAAATGTTCATATCTTTCTCTAACATCACAGTATGATAAATGTGATTTTTTTCCAAGCATTTTATTTACCAATTCATGTAACTCATAAATATATCGAGAGAATGTAGCTCTACTTCGCATATGACACATAAGCAACGGTTTCTTTTTAAAGTTGTTAGCTAAATTGATTCTACAATATTTACAGGGTAATACGTGTCTTAAGTTATAAACAAAATCACGATAATGTTTTTTGTTTTCAGTAGTAGGTTCAACAGGATAATTGAAACTCATCGTATGAAGATAATGCCACATGGCCGGACCCCAAATATTTACGACCATACCATCACCTGAGTTATACTCTGATTTTTTAAACACATAATTTTTTTTTGTTTTATTATGACTATTTCTATGTTTACGGGTTTTGCTCATTATATATTACTTAAATAAAATAAACTTAACCAAATCTAAAAATAAACTTATCTCTTCTAGTATGTTTTATTTTTTCATTACAAGAATTTGTAATTGTGCTTGTTGATAAATTTAAT
>Ga0180433_10002944_pt1 | contig 25633 bp, 14 predicted proteins | sample SS_ome_8_FD_132980 | JGI IMG/M metagenome (GOLD analysis project Ga0180433, IMG submission 132980) | Hypersaline lake sediment archaeal communities from the Salton Sea, California, USA - SS_1_D_1 metaG | ecosystem: Environmental > Aquatic > Non-marine Saline and Alkaline > Hypersaline >... | reverse complement strand
CTACCTGGAGCAGGCGGGCGCTCAGGCCACCTCGCGGGCTGAGGAGGCGGAGATCATTGTGCTCAATAGCTGCGTGGTGCGCCAGAGCGCGGAGAACCGCGTCGTCAACAAGCTCCACGCTCTCAGGTCGGTGAAGAAAAGGGGCAACCCAATGCTCATTCTCACCGGCTGCATGGTGGGGCCGCGTGTGGACGACTTGAGGCGTCTCTTCCCCCACGTGGACCTCTTCTTCCGCCCACAGGCCTTCTCCGAGCTGACCCGATTCCTGGCGGAGCGTAGCCTGGCCCCGGATGGGTTGGAGGCTATCCCGGTTCTTCCAGTACCCTCTCCCAGTGCCTTTGTGCCCATAGTCCAGGGCTGCAACAAGTTCTGTTCATACTGCATTGTCCCCTACCGCCGGGGGAGGGAGCAGAGCCGTCCTCCAGGGGACATCGTCTCCGAGGTGGAACAGCTCGCCTCGCGAGGCACCAGGGAGGTGGTACTACTCGGTCAGAACGTCGACTCCTACGGTCACGACCTGCCGGAGAGGACCGACCTGGCGAGGCTCCTCACCGAACTGAACGAAGTCGACTGCCTGGCTCGCATACGGTTCCTGACATCTCACCCCAAGGACATGAGCCAGAGACTCATTGAAGCAATGGCCCGACTGGAGAAGGTCTGCGAGCACCTCAGCTTGCCTTTCCAGGCCGGGGACGACGAAATCCTGCAGGCCATGAGGCGAGGCTACACCGTTGACTACTACCGCGCCCTCGTCGGCCGCATCCGTCACGCCGTGCCCCGGATCGCCCTGAGCACCGACGTCATCGTGGGCTTCCCCGGTGAGACCGAGGCGCAGTTTCGCCGCAGCGTCGACCTGCTGCGTGAGCTCAGGTTCGACACCGTCCACGTCGCCGCCTACTCGCCGCGCCCGGGGACCATCGCCGCGAGGAAGCTGGTCGACGACGTCCCCCTCGAGGAGAAGGTGCGGCGGCGAGAGATGGTCGAAGAGCTCCAGGAAGGCATCGCCGCCGAGATCAACGCCCGCCTTCTCGGCAGCACGGTGGAAGTCCTGGTGGAAGGGGAGAAGCAGGGCAAATGGTGGGGTCGCACCTCAGGGGACAAGCTTGTCTTCTTCGAGGACGGGGCCGACCACATGGGACAACTGGTCGGGGCCAGGATCGACAGGGCCGGCACGTGGTCGTTGCAGGGTAGCCTGGCACGCACGCCGCTGCGGGAAGACGGCCCTTCCGTTTCACCGTCTCCTTTGCCGCGGCGCCAGAAGGCCCTTGCTTAGGAAGCGCGGAACTGCACGATGGATGAAATGACAGACCGTATTATCGCATTGAAGAAATCGCTGAACGCGGTGATCGTGGCCCACAACTACGAGGTGCCTGAGGTCCAGGACATCGCGGACTTCACCGGCGATTCGCTGGAGCTGTCGCGCAAGTGCGTTGAGGTCGACGCCGACGTCATCGTTTTCTGCGGCGTTCACTTCATGGCGGAGACAGCGGCGATCCTGAACCCTGAGCGCACCGTGCTGCTGTCCGAGGCCAATGCCGGCTGCCCCATGGCCGACATGATAGATGTGGACAGCCTCAGGGAGTGGAAGGCAAGGTATCCCCGGGCCACGGTGGTCTGCTACGTGAACTCGACGGCGGCGGTGAAGGCGGAAAGCGACATCTGCTGTACGTCGGCCAATGCGGTGAAGGTGGTCGAATCCCTCACCAACGACGAGGTCCTGTTCATACCCGACTGGAACCTGGGGCACTACGTCTCGACCAAGACGAGCAAGCACATCGTCCTCTACCCGGGCTACTGCCCTCCCCACCAACGGGTGAATCCGAGACACGTCGAGCAGGCCAAGGAGTCGCACCCCGACGCCGCGGTCCTGGTTCATCCCGAGTGCGCCCCCGAGGTAATCGCCCTGGCCGACGCGGCACTGAGCACATCGCAAATGCTGCGCTACGTCAAGGAGAGCGATGCCACGACCTTCCTTATCGGCACCGAGCAGGGCCTGCTGCACCGCCTGCGCCTGGAGAACCCGGGCAAGAGCTTCCACCTGCTCACCACCGGCCTTCTGTGCCAGGATATGAAGAAGACAAGCCTTGAGAGCGTCGCCATCACCATGGAGCAGCGGCGCAACGTGGTTACGGTGGCGGAGGAGGTGAGGGTCAGGGCCAAGCTTGCCATCGACGGCATGCTGGCCATTCACTAGTTCGGAGCGCCTGGATGAACGAGTATGACTACATTGTGGTGGGGAGCGGTATCGCCGGGCTCTACACCGCTCTTCTGGCAAGAGAGCGCGGCAGCGTCCTCATTCTGACCAAGGGCAGCATCGACGAATGCAACACCAAGTACGCCCAGGGTGGCATTGCCGCGGCCATCGGCCCGTGGGACTCCATCGAGCTCCACTATCAGGACACCATGGCCGCCGGAGACGGCCTGTGCGACCCTGATGCAGTGCGCATCCTCGTCGAGGAAGCGCCCGACCGCATAACCGACCTCATCCGGTTCAATGTCCCCTTCGACACCATGGATGGCGAGATCGCGCTGGCCAGGGAAGCAGCCCACAGCGTGCCCCGCATACTGCATGCCGGAGGCGATGCCACCGGGGAGCGCATCGAGGTTACCCTGAGCAACATGGCCAGGCTGGCCAAGGTGGCCATCATGGAGCACACCCTCGCCACGCAGGTCATTGTTGAGAACGGCGTGGCCAGGGGGGTCACGGCTCTCGACTGTCGCACCGGCGCCGTCGAAGACTATGGCTGCAACTCGGTTGTCCTCGCCACCGGCGGCGTGGGGCGCCTCTTCCGCCTCACCACCAATCCCGATATCGCCACCGGCGACGGCATTGCACTGGCCTACGACGCAGGGGCGGAGATCACCGATATGGAGTTCTTCCAGTTCCATCCCACCGCGCTGCGGCTGCCGGGGATTCCCCCCTTTCTCATCTCCGAGGCGGTACGGGGGGAAGGGGGGATACTGCGCAATGCGGAGGGGCACCAGTTCATGCTCGAGTACAACGCCAATGGCGAGCTTGCGCCGCGCGATATCGTCGCCCGCAGCATCCTCTTCGAGATGAAGAAGACGGGCAGCGACCGCGTCTTCCTCGATGTCACCCATTTGCCCCCGCAGAAGGTCACGGCGCGGTTCCCCCATATCTACCGCTTCTGCCTGGAACACGACCTGGACATAACCACGACGCCCATCCCTGTGGCGCCGGCCGCCCATTACATGATGGGCGGCATAAGGACCAATGCCTGGGGCGAGACCAACATCGCCGGTCTCTTCGCCGCCGGCGAGTCGGCCTGCACCGGCGTCCATGGCGCAAACCGGCTGGCCTCGAACTCGCTGCTCGAGGTGCTGGTCTTCGCCAAGAGGATTGTGCAGAGGTCGAAGGAGGGGGCCTATCCGTACAGCGTGAGCACCACGGGCAGCTATCACCTCAGTGACGCCGAGCCGCCGGCTGCGGCTCTTCCGGTCAGCGTGCGAGCGCTGCAGTCGCTGATGTGGGACCGGGTGGGCATGGTGCGCTGCGGCAACGGACTGAGAGACGCGGCGTCAACCCTTGCCTCGTGGCAGAGGGCCCTGGAGGCACCCAGCGAGCGCCCTACCCATGAGCTTGCCGCCCTCATTCTGGCGGGCCGCCTGATGGCCGAGGCAGCCCTCATTCGGGAGGAGAGCCGCGGCGCCCACTTCCGTACCGATTTCCCCGACCCGTCCGACGACTGGCTGCGCCATATCGTGTTCAGGAAGCCCGAGTAGCGACCAGCGCGACGCGCCCCGGAATACGCGCTTCGAGGGAAACGGTCTCGGTCAAGTCCGGCTCCATAGAGGCGGAAAGGAGAATGCGAATGACCAAGGTAGTCGCTATCAATGGAAGTCCCAAGATGGACAAGGGAAACACCCACCTCATACTGGAGCCGTTCCTTGAAGGCATGGAGGAGATGGGGGCTGAGGTTGAACTCTTCTACACCAGGAAGCTCGATGTGAAGCCCTGCCAGGGGGCCTTCGTCTGCTGGAACAAGACCCCGGGCAAGTGCTGGCAGAAGGACGACATGCAGTGGCTGGTGCCGAAGATGGGCGGGGCGGACGTGCTGGTCATGGCCACGCCGGTCTATGTTGACGGCGTATCCGGCCCGATGAAGATGGTCATCGACCGCATGTTGCCCCTGCTTCACGGGCCCTTCGAGAAGCGGGACGGTCACTGCCGTCACCCCCTGCGTGAGGAATACGTTCGTGGCAAGCTGGTCCTGGTCTCCACCTGCGGCTTCTGGGAGATGGACAATTTCGACCCGCTCGTCGTCCACCTGAAGGCCGTGTGCGAGAACATGTCCCGTGAATACGCGGGGGCATTGCTGCGGCCTCATGGCGGCGCGCTCCGGGTCCTCAAGACGCTCGGCGCGCCCGCGGACGACGTCCTCGAGGCAGCCAGAGACGCCGGTCGTCAGCTTGTGCGGGACGGCGCAATCAAGGATGAGACCCTGGCCGCGGTAAGCCGTGAACTCATGCCCTTCGACGCGTATTTCGAAGGTGCCAAGAAGGGACTCGCCCCCGCCGAGGCAGCACCGGGGTAGCGCACCGGTACGAGGGGCGCATCCTCAAGCGACCCGAATTGCAGGAGACCATGACATGTCTATGAAAGAAACGCTGGCTACTTCGTGGGCACAGGTACAGGAGCTGATCGACAGCGCCCTCGCCGAGGATATGGCCTTCGACGACGTCACCACCAAGTCGCTCATTCCCGACGACCTCGAGGGCAGGGCATCCATCGTGGTGAAGGCCGATGGGGTGCTGGCCGGCGGCGAGGTAGCCCGCACCGTGTTCCTGCATGTCGACCCATCGTTGCGGGTTGCGACTCTGGTCCAGGATGGCGAGATAGTAAAGGAGGGGGACGTGGTGGCCACCATCGAGGGCAGGGTAGCAAGCCTTCTACGAGCGGAGCGCACAGCGCTCAACTTCCTCTGCCATCTGAGCGGCATCGCCACCGCTACGGCGCACTACGTCGAGGCGGTGGGCGGGCTCAAGGCCCGCATCAGCGACACCCGCAAGACCGCGCCGGGAATCAGACTGCTGGAGAAGTACGCCGTCCACGTCGGTGGCGGGCGCAGCTATCGCCTCCATCTGGGCGATGGCATACTTATCAAGGACAACCACCTGGCAGCCCTCCGTTCCCAGGGTATCGGGCTCAAAGAAGCCATCGCCAGAGCTCGCCAGAACTCCGACCTGCAGGTCGAGGTCGAAGTGGGAAGCATCGAGGAAGCCCGCGAAGCGCTTGACGCCGGGGCCGACATCATAATGCTCGACAACATGTCCGTAGAGGAGATGCGTCAGGTGGCGGAAATGGCCGGCGGGCGCGCTCTAATCGAGGCTTCGGGCTCCGTTGACCTGGAGAATGTCCGTTCGGTGGCTGAGACCGGTGTCGATATCATCTCGACGGGCGCTATCACCCATTCGGCCAAAGCCCTCGACCTGAGTCTCGACATCGAGACGCCTTCGCCCTAGCACTACGAAAGAAAGGTCCGCGGGGCGCGGTCACGGACGGGGGTACTTGTCCCTGCTATCGAGCAGGATGGTGACCGGCCCGTCGTTGTGGATCTCAACCAGCATGTATTCCTGGAAGCGGCCGGCGTCCACCTTCAGCCCGCTTGAACGCAGCAGGGACAGGAACTGCTCGTAGAGGGCTTCCGCCTTGGCTGGCTCAGCCGCTTCGGTGAAGCCGGGCCGCCGCCCCCGCTTGGTGTCGGCAAACAAGGTGAACTGGCTCACAACCAGGAGCTCGCCCAGAACGTCAAGCACTGAAAGGTTGAACCGGCCTTCGCTGTCCGCGAAGATGCGCAGGTTCAGCGTCTTCTCCGCCAGGTAGTGAGCATCTCTCTCCGCGTCATCGTCGGCTACTCCGAGGAACACCACCAGCCCGGGGCCAATCCGGCCCACCACCTCACCGCCGATGCCTACGGAAGCCTGGCTTACCCTCTGCAGCAGTGCCTTCACTGGCCTCCCCTCCACTCGGCCCCCAGCATGCTCCCACGTGTTTGCCGTCTTCAGCCTCATCGGGAGCCCGCTGAATACAAAGCACGGTGGACTTCGGCCTCAATGGGCTCCCTTGTCCACCGCCTGCTCACCGGGTCGATTCTGGGTCCCGGGCCAGGAATGGCTGGTGCCACTCCCAACCGCACACCTGGGACCTACTTCTTCTCAGCACTCTCCGGAGCCGCCGTCTTGCGCTCCTTCTCAACTGGTGGTTTCTCTTCAGCAGACTGGTCCTTTCTGCTGCTGGAAGAGCTTCGATGTCCCCTCCCGTGGTCGGTGGAGTAGAAACCACTTCCCTTGAACAATACAGGCACCGAATGAATAACGCGGTGCGCCTTTCCCTGGCACCGCGGGCAAATGCTTACCGGTTCGGCATCGAACCCCTGTCTTCTCTCGAAACGGCAATGGCAGCCGTCGCACTCGTATTCGTATGTGGGCACTGACACCTCCCCCATCACAATTCTACCCTCTCCCCCCCGTTGTGGCAAGTTGTCTCCCCAACGTCGCAGCACAAGCCGCTTCACCAGTGAAGCCCCGCGGGCGGCCAGGCCGTCAGCAGAGAGGTGAGGGTCGATGCCCTTCACCCCTCACCACCACCCCTCCTCAAAGGTGTTCTTCCCACCCACCCCGTGGCGCAGTGTGCCGTGTGCCGGGCGCCACCAACCGCCCGCCGAAGGCGAGTCGCCTTTGGAGACCCCATGGCGTGGCATGCTATGTCCCGGGCGTCCCCGCCTGACCCCTCTCTCTCGTTCTGCCCCCCTCTCTCATTCTCCCCCTATCTTTCATTCTGCCCCCTCTCTCTGTCATTCTGAGCGCAGCGAAGAATCTCGGCGGGGGGGCGGGGAGATTCTTCGGGCCCCTTCGTTCCAGTCAGGGGTCCTCAGAATGACACGTGTGGAGTCCGCGGGCGGCAGTCAGGTGGGAAGCCGCCATGCAAGAAGCCTATCCAGGGGCATCCCTCCGTCCAGGTCTTGAGCAAGTGCTCCTGACCAGTGTGACCATGCTGGCTCCTGGGTGTATGCTCGCAGTGAACTCAGGTATTGTGCCACCCAGGCTCAGGGATAGCCCGATTGCGCCCTGAGTCGCGACGGCGTAGCCTAGTCGGGGGCACGAGCAAGCTAGTGACTCAGCGTCGTCCATTTTCACTGAGGGTCACAAGCCAACGAATATGCCGTCCGCCCATCCCCGAGCCTTCCGCGCGGGAGAAGGCTTCCTGTGTTTAGAGAGGCGGACAGCGGCGGGACCGCGTTTCACCCCGCCAGGCGCTGGCATGGCCTGGTGCCTCCAGCGCCACCGGCTTCGGCCTGGAAGAAGCCGCGATAGCGCGACGGGACACCCAGGCAAGGTGCCGCCAGCCACCCTTTGCACGCCATGTCAAGGTGAAGAGCAGGAAGGACAAACCGATGAGAGACGAACGCAAGTCAAAACGCCAACTCATAGATGAACTGGTGGAACAGCGGCAGCGGGTCGCCGAACTGGAGCAGTCAGCAGTGCGCGACAGAGAGAAAAAGCGGCAACTGCAGCACCTTCTGGACTCCCTCACCGACGGGGTCGCCCTCGTTGACCTGGACGCCCGCTACACAATGGTCAACAACAGTCTGCTCGAGATGCAGGGTTTCGTCTCCAGCGAACAGATGCTCGGCCGGAGTGCTCTGTCGTTCATCGCGCCGCAGGACCTCGAGCGAGGGATGGCCGACCTGGCCAGGACTCTGGAACAGGGTTGCATCGTGCGTGCCGAGTACGCCGTGCTGAAATCCGATGGCACCCAATTCCCCGCGGAACTCAGCGGTGCCGTAGTCAAGGACACCCAGGGGAACCCCACCGGCTTCTCAGTGGTACTGAGGGACATCAGCGAACGCAAGCGAGCGGAAGAGGCGCTTCGGGAGGCGGAGAAGCGGTACAGGGCAGTGTTCGACAGTCAACTCCAGATGGTCTACCTGAACGATGTGCAGGGGATGTTCGTCGACGCCAACGACTACGCCCTTGAGCGTCTGGGATACACTCGGAATGACCTCGGGAAACTCTCATTCCAGGACGTGGTCCATCCAGAGGACTTGCCGAGAATCGTGGAAGGTCTCTCACAGATACTGGCCGAAGGCTTCATGGAGCGGTCCCTTGAAGTGCGGCTTATCGCTAAATCGGGCGAGATAGTGTGGGTCAAGACGTTCGGCGTTCCCCTTGAACACAACCCGTCGCACTTTCTCGGCCTGGGCATTGCTTATGACATCACCGGGCAAAAGCAGGCGGAGAAGGAGCTGCGGATCAAGGAAAGCGCCATAGCGTCATCCATCAATGCCATCGCCATGACCGACCTCGAAGGGAGGATAGCCTACGTGAACCCGTCCGCTTTGAGGTTGTGGGGCTACGAAGACCAGGATGAGGTACTGGGAAGGCCCGCTTCGGAATTCATGGAACTGACGTCGGAGCCTACCGGGCTGGCGGAGACCCTGTATGAGTCGGGCGGCTGGGTAGGCGAGATGGTCGCTATCAGGAAAGACGGCTCGCCGCTGGATGTGCAGCTCTCGGCGAGTCTGGTCACCGACGAAGCGGGCGAACCCATCTGCACGCTCGCCTCCTTCATCGACATCAGCGAGCGCAAGGAAGCGGAGGAGGCATTGCGCAAGTCGGAAGAGAAGCTGCGTATCATGTTCGACTCTGTCAGCGATGGCATAGGAGCCGTCGACATGAACGGCGTGTACACCGAAGCCAATCAGGGGCTGCTGGAGGCATACGGCTGCGACTCCCTGGAACAGGTGTTGGGGAAGAACTACTTCACCTTCGTCGCCCCCCGGGACGTGGAGGACATGCTGTCTGAGATGCTCAAGGCAATGGCAGAGGAGTCTATTACGCGAAGGGAGTACACGGGCGTCAGGGCCGACGGAACTGAATTCCCCGTTGAAGCGAGCGGAAAGGCAATGAAGGACTCCTCCGGCAACCCCGTCGGCTTCATCGGAATCATAAGGGACATCACCGAACGCAAGCAGAGGGAGCAGGCGTTGCGGGACAGCGAGAAGCGTTACCGGCTGCTCGCCGAGACGGTGAGGGACATCATCTGGACGACGGATGCGGAGCTGCGCTTCACCTACATCAGCCCGGCTGCCAAAAGTCTGCTGGGCTACGAGGTCGATGAGTACACCGGCCGCAGCGTGAAAGAGATCATGAGTCCCGAGTCCTTCACGGTGACCTTGAAGGCTCTGATGGAGGCGCTGGCGAGGGAAGGCGTCGCGGAAGCAGCCCCCACGGAAGGGGAGATACTGGAACTGGAGCTTGTTCGCCAGGATGGGTCTACCGTATGGACCGAGAGCAAGGTGACCTTCCTGCGCGACGTGGAAGGTCGACCAGTCGGGAGCCTCGGAGTCACCCGCGACATCACCGAACGCAAGAGGGCCGAGGAGATCGTGAGGCACATGGCCTACCACGACCCCCTCACCGGGCTCCCCAATCGACTGCTCTTCAGCGAGATACTGGACCACGAACTCCTGCGCGCCCAGCGCAATCAACACAAGGTTGCCGTGCTTCTGCTCGACCTGGACGAGTTCAAGAGCGTCAATGATGCTCTGGGCCATCCCGTGGGCGACCAACTGCTGAAGGCCGTGGCCGATAGACTGCGACGGTCGGTGCGCAAAGCAGACACCGTAGCCCGCATGGGAGGCGATGAGTTCATGGTGATACTGCCGGAAATCACACGAGTGGAAGACGCCGCCAAGGTTGCGCTGAAGGTCCATGACACCTTCCGCAAGCCCTTCGTCCTTGGCGACCACCGAATTCGCATCACCGGCAGCATAGGCATAGCCATCTACCCGGAGGATGGGACCGAGACCGAGTCGCTGATGAAGAATGTCGACATCGCCATGTACCATGCCAAGGGGCACGGCGGCAACGGATACCGATACTACGCTTCGGCGAAGAAGGACCAGGCTCCGATTGCCTCGCAGTCAGGACCGTCTCAAAAAGTCACCGTCAAATAGTATTGACAAACACATGTGACCCTGCTATCATACTCGTTTGACCAATGAGAACCCCATTTTCTCTCTTAGTCCCTCAGTATCACTAGTTCACGTGACCTATTCAGTGAGGGCGATTATTGTCTTTTTCGAGGAGAGCTTAGCATGATTTCTGCATTCGCTATGCCAGACCAAAAACCGGACAGGAAGTCCTACTCCAGAATCCCCCAGATACTAGAGGTGCCCCACCTCATTCAAACACAGCTCAACTCTTTCGACTGGTTCCTCCGGGAGGGGCTCAAGGAGCTGTTTGACGAGATCTCGCCCATCAAGGACTTTACCGCCACCAGGTTCGAACTCGAGATCCTGGACTACAAGCTCCGCAATCCCAAGGACCCTGAGTGTATTATGTGCGGTGCCTGGAGCGAGACTCCCCAGACCAAGCTCTGCCGTCTGTGCCCCGAGAGCGTGAAGCCCAAGCACACCGAGCAGGAATGTCGCGACGGGGATATGACCTGCTGCGCTCCGCTCTACGTCAGGGTGCAACTGCTCATCAAGGAGACCGGGGAGATCAAGGAGCAAGATATCTTCATGGGCGACCTTCCCCTCATGACCCCCAACGGGGTCTTCATCATCAACGGCGTGGAAAGGGTTGTGGTGAGTCAGCTTATCCGCTCGCCCGGCGTCTACTTCACGCTGGAAGAAGATGTCTCCACCGGCCGCTCGCTCTGCTATGCCAAGCTGATCCCCGAGCGCGGTACCAGGCTGGAGTTCGAGACCAGCAGCAAGGACGTGATATCGGTCAAGGTGGACGGGAAGAGGAAGATCCCCATCACAACAGTGCTGCGCGCCGTGGGCTACGGTGATGACGAGCAGCTTCAAGAGGCCTTCAAGGATGTCGATACCTCGATGAGGCATCACTACATTCAGGCGAGCGCCGAACGTGACCCCGCGGTCAGGAGCGAGAAAGAAGCTCTCATTGAATTCTATCGCCGTCTCAGGCCAGGTGACCCCCTGACCGTCGACAACGCACGGACTCTGATAAACAACCTGCTGTTCAACCCCCGTCGCTACAACCTGGGAAAGGTCGGCCGCTACAAGCTGAACCGCAGGCTGGGCCTGGATGTACCGGTCACGCAAGGGGTGCTTACCAAGGAAGACCTGGTAGAGATTGTCAGACACATCATAAGGGTGAACAACGGGGACGACTCCCCTGACGATATCGACCATCTAGGGAATCGGCGGGTGAGGACCGCCGGGGAACTCCTGCAGAACCAGTTCCGCATAGCCCTGCTGCGCATGGAGCGGGTGATTAAGGAGCGGATGAGCATCATCGACATCGAATCGGTCACTCCCAGCGTCCTCATCAACGTTCACCCGGTGGTAGCGGCGATGAGAGAGTTCTTCGGAGCGTCTCAGCTATCGCAGTTCATGGACCAGACCAATCCTCTGGCGGAGCTAACTCATAAGCGGCGGGTTTCTTGCCTCGGGCCTGGCGGTCTGTTGCGCGAGAGGGCCGGCTTCGAGGTGCGAGACGTGCACCACTCTCACTACGGCAGAATCTGCCCCATCGAGACTCCGGAGGGGCCAAACATCGGCTTGATCAACTCTCTCGCCACCTACAGCAAAGTCAACGACTACGGGCTGATTGAGACACCGTATCGTAGGGTCGTCGCCGAGCTGCCGAGTACGTCGGAGGAGCTGGTGGGCAGGACCGTGAGGGAAGCGGTCCTGGATGACAGTGGGAAGACGGTGGTGGAAGCGGGAACGATGGTCACGCCGGCCGTTGCCCGACGCCTTGCCGCACTGCCCGAGCAGTCAGTCAACATCGTGCCCTTCGTGCACAGCGATATCGTCTACTACTCCGCTGACGAAGAAGAGCCGTTTATCATCGCCCAGGCCAACGAGCCGCTTGACGCGAAGAACCAGTTCGTAAACGAGAAGATAGAGGTAAGGCAGAAGGGCAGATTCGCCGAAATGGTGCCACAGAGGCTGAACCTGATGGATGTGTCGCCCAAGCAGATAGTCAGCGTCTCCAGCGCTCTCATTCCCTTTCTGGAACACGATGACGCCAACCGTGCTCTCATGGGCTCGAACATGCAGCGTCAGGCCGTTCCTCTGATCCGTCCCGAGTCACCGCTTATCGGCACCGGCATGGAGAGACAAGCCGCCTGCGACAGCGGACAGGTGGTGCTCTCCAAGAGCGATGGAGTGGTGACGTCGGTTGATGCCAAGAGAATCGTGGTTCGGAGCAAAGGCGGTGAGGAAACCGGTTACCCCCTGAGGAAATTCGCCCGCTCCAATCAAGGAACCTGCATCAACCAGCGCCCCGTGGTGTCCAAAGGCGACCGCGTCGAAGCAGGCGAGGTGCTTGCCGACGGCCCTGCCACGGATGCAGGGGAACTCGCCCTGGGGCAGAACGTACTGTGCGCCTTCATGAGCTGGGAGGGTCACAATTTCGAGGATGCAGTGGTCATCAGCGAGAGCTTGATGCGGCAGGACAAATTCACATCGATTCATATCGAGAAACATGAATCCGAAGCCAGGGACACCAAACTGGGTCCCGAGGAGATAACCAGGGATATACCCAACGTGGGCGAGGAAAGCCTGAGGAACCTCGATGAGGACGGCATTGTCCGCTCCGGTGCCGAAGTGAAGCCGGGAGATATCCTGGTGGGCAAGATTACGCCCAAGGGGGAAACCGAGCTAAGTGCCGAAGAGAAGCTACTGAGGGCCATCTTCGGTGAGAAAGCGCGGGATGTGAAGGACTCCTCGTTGCGGGTGCCCCATGGGGAGTGGGGCAAGGTCATCGGTGTGAAGGAGTTCTCCAGGGAATCTGGCGCCGACCTTCCTCCGGGGGTCAACAGGCTGGTGAGGGTCTGGGTGGCGCAGAGGAGGAAAGTATCGGAGGGAGACAAGATGGCGGGTCGGCATGGCAACAAGGGCGTTATCGCCCGCATATTGCCTGACGAAGACATGCCCTTCCTGCCCGACGGCCGGCAGGTGGAACTGATCCTCAACCCGATCGGGGTACCCTCGAGGATGAATCTGGGTCAGGTGTTGGAGACCCATCTCGGTTGGGCGGCTCATACTCTGGGATTCAGGGCGCTGTCGCCCGTTTTTGATGGAGCCGACAACGACGCCATCGAAGAGAGCCTGTGCCAGGCGTGGCTGGCGCAGCGCTCTGGTGCGGTCAGTCATGATCCCGAGGAGGAGCAGCCGCTGGACTTGGAGCGGGCAAAGGCGTGGCTCGACGAACGGGGTTATGACGGCGAGCGTATCTTCAGCGATGACTCGAAGGGTGAGGCGACAAGAGCCTGCCTGAGAATCTGGCTTGACGACCGGGGTGTCGACCATGGGCAACTCAGCGATGATGAGGTGGCAGCCACGGCCCAGCAGATGGCCCGGGAGAGCGGGCTGCCGCTGCCGACGTGGGGCAAGACTACTCTCTGCGACGGCCGCTCCGGGGAGTCCTTCAACCAGCCAGTCACCGTTGGGGACATCTACATGATGAAGCTGATTCACCTTGTCGAGGACAAGATACACGCTCGCTCCACCGGGCCCTACTCCCTGATAACTCAGCAGCCGTTGGGGGGGAAGGCGCAGTTTGGAGGGCAACGATTCGGAGAGATGGAGGTGTGGGCGCTTGAGGCATACGGGGCCGCCCATATCCTTCAGGAGCTGCTGACCGTCAAGTCAGACGACGTGGTAGGCCGAGCGAAAACCTACGAGTCCATTATCAAGGGCGAGGACATCCTGCAACCCGGTGTGCCGGAATCGTTCAAGGTGCTGGTCAAGGAATTGCAGAGCCTGGGGCTGGCAGTGGAGGTGTTGAACGAGGAGGAGGACAAGATGTCCCTGGTGGAAGATTTAGGACTGGATTTCCCTAGGTCCAGAATAGGCGGATTTCAGGAGAGGTAGCTATGCCCGAGGTTAACGAATTCAGCTCAATACGGATTTCTCTCGCTTCACCCGAACAGATCAGAAGCTGGTCTTGGGGTGAGGTGACCAAGCCCGAGACCATCAACTACCGTACCTTAAAGCCGGAGAAGGACGGGCTCTTCTGCGAGCGCATCTTCGGCCCGACAAAGGACTTCGAATGCTACTGTGGCAAGTACAAGAAGGTGCGGTACCGTGGCATTGTCTGCGACAAGTGCGGGGTGGAGGTTGCCCGAGCCAAGGTCCGCCGCGAGAGGATGGGCCATATCGACCTAGCCGCCCCGGTGAGTCACATCTGGTTCGTTCGAGGAACGCCAAGCCGGCTGGGGCTGCTTCTTGATATCTCCCCGCGGAATCTGGAGCGTGTCATCTACTTCGCTCAGTCCATAGTAACCCAGGTGGACGAGGCGGCCAAGAGCGAGGCAGTCAGACGGGTGCGAGAGGATGTCCTCCAGGAGGTAGCCAATCGAGAAGACGCGACCAGAGAGAAGGTGGAAGAGGTCAAGAGACGTCTCGACGAGGAGCTCGCCAGTTTCGAGGGCGACAGGCAGGACGAAGCCAAACGCCTCGAAGAGGAGCGCGCCAGTGCCATTGACCTCATTACCGAGCAGGTAGCTGCCGTGGAGAGCAAGCTCCAGGAGAAGATGGACAAGAAGGCGACCCAGGCAATCACCCTGGGAGACGTCACCGTTGTGCCCAAGGGCACCAAGGTCGCTGATGAGCACATTGGCCTTCTTCGAAGCACAGCACAGGAGAAGACCGCTGAGATTGAGGACAACTACGCCACGGCCCTTGGCGAGCTGAATGCCAGAATCGACAATGAGGCCCGAGAGCGCAGAGAGCCAGCGGAGCAGGAGATAAGCCGACTGCACCAGGCCGCGGCAGAGCAGCAGAAGCAACTGCTTGAGGGGCTCAGTGCCGAAATCGACGAGCTGGAGGGGATTACCCCCTTCGAGCTGCTCTCTCCAATCAACTGTCGTGAACTCGAAAAGAAGCACGGCGACGTGTTTCGAGCCGGTACAGGGGCCGAGGCGGTTCTGGACATACTGGGCAATCTCAATCTGGAGAAGCTTCGCGAGACCCTCTACAAGGAAATCTACTCCAGCACGGGGCAGCGGAGGAAGAAGGCCATCAAGAGGCTGCGCGTCGTCGAAGCGCTGAGACGAAGTGGAAACAAGCCCGAGTGGATGGTCCTCACCGTGCTGCCCATTCTGCCTCCTGAGCTGCGCCCGATGGTGCAGTTGGATGGCGGAAGATTCGCTACCTCAGACCTCAATGACCTGTATCGGCGGGTCATCAATCGCAATAACAGGCTGCGACGTCTGCTGGAGCTTGGCGCCCCTGAGATCATAGTGCGCAATGAGAAGAGAATGCTCCAGGAAGCGGTGGACGCCCTCATCGACAATGGCAGGAGGGGACGCCCCATCACTACCTCGAGGAACCACAAGCTGAAGTCGCTGTCAGACATGCTTCGTGGAAAGCAGGGGCGCTTCCGCCAGAACCTGCTGGGCAAGCGAGTCGACTACAGCGGGCGCTCGGTGATAGTGGTAGGTCCGGAACTCAAGCTGCACCAGTGCGGCCTCCCCAAGAAGATGGGCCTGGAGCTGTTCAAGCCTTTCGTGATGCACCGTCTTATCCTCCAGGGCTACGCTCACAATATCAAGAGCGCCAAGAGGCTGGTGGAGCGGGAAAGACCCGAGGTTTGGGATGCCTTGGAGGTGGTGATCAAGGGGAGGCCGGTGCTGCTCAACCGCGCCCCGACGCTGCACCGTCTCGGCATCCAGGCCTTCGAGCCGGTTCTCATCGACGGCAGCGCCATACAGATTCACCCCCTGGTGTGTGCCGCGTTCAATGCTGACTTCGACGGCGACCAGATGGCGGTACACGTGCCCCTCTCTCAGAACGCGGTGAGAGAAGCCAAAGAGATAATGCTGGCAAGCCACAATATGCTCTTGCCCGCCTCCGGAGAACCCGTAGTGGCCCCAACCCTGGACATGGTGCTGGGCTGCTATTACCTTACCCTGCTCAAGCCGCAGGCCAAAGGGGAGAACCAGCGCTTCAACAGCGCCGAGGAGGCCATGCTTGCCCACGAGCTTGGGGCCATAGATACGCAGGCGGAAATCCAGGTGAGGAACGGCGACAACGGGGAGCGAATGAAGACCACTGTCGGCCGCCTGATCTTCAACGAGGTGCTTCCCGAGGAGCTCCGCTTCATCAACGACGTGATGGACAAGCAGGCATTGAAGCAGGTAATCGCCAGATGCTACAAGCTGTACGGAAGCGAGAAGGCTGCCGAGGTGACCGACAACATCAAGAAGCTGGGGTTTGAATACGCCACCAGGTCGGGGACAACCATCGCCATGCACGACGTCGAGGCTCCCCAGTCTAAACGAGAACTGCTCGAGGAGGGTGACAGGAGAGTCGCCGAGATCGACAGACAGTACCAGCAGGGCCTCATAACCGACGAGGAGCGCTACAACAGCACGGTCGAGACCTGGCTGGAGACCACGGACCACGTCTCTGACGCTCTGGCCGAGTCACTCGACCGCTACGGCCCTATCTACCTCATGACGGTTTCCGGCGCCAAAGGGAACATTGCGCAGATCAGGCAGATGGCGGGTATGCGAGGGCTGATGAGCGATCCGTCGGGGATGATCATCGAGCTGCCCATCAAGTCGAGCTTCCGAGAGGGACTGTCAGTACTGGAGTACTTCATCTCCACCCACGGCGCCAGGAAGGGGCTGGCCGACACAGCGCTGAGGACTTCGGGCAGCGGCTATCTGACGAGGCGGCTTATTGACGTTTCCCAGGAGGTAATCGTCGGCGATGAGGATTGCGGCACCACAGCCGGCATCTGGGTACATGAAGCGCCCGAGGGCAGTATAGCCCCTCCGCTCTTTCAGCGTTTGCTGGGGCGGTTTGCCGCCGCCAGAGTCGTTCATCCCGACACCGGCGAGTCGATCGTCGAGAGAAACGACGTTATCGACGAGGAGAAGGCCAACGAGATTGTATCGGCAGGTATCACCCGTGTCTTCGTCAGGTCGGCCCTGACCTGTCAGTCGAGGCACGGAGTCTGCCAGCGATGCTACGGGTGGAGTCTCGCTCGAGGACACATCGTCGACGTGGGAGAGGCAGTGGGAATCATAGCCGCTCAGAGCATCGGCGAGCCGGGAACGCAGCTAACCCTGCGCACCTTCCACACAGGAGGCGTCGCCGGCGTCGACATTACCAGCGGACTCCCTCGCGTCGAAGAGATCTTTGAAGCTCGCTCACCAAAGGTCCACTCCATCATCTCTGAGATCGATGGCGAGGTGGAGGTTGTCGACAACGAGGAGGAGCGCCGCATAAGGGTGTCGAACTCACAGCTCTACTCCGATGAGTACCCCCTGCTTCCCGGGTGGAAGTCCATAGTCGAAAGCGGCCAACGGGTGGACGTGGGTGAGTCACTGGCCGAGCCTTCGGAATCGGCAGAGACGGATGTTGCCGTGGCTGCGGAGCCAAACCCCCTTGTCGCCAGGGTTGCCGGTACCGTCAATGTCGAAGACGAACAGATAACCGTCTGGTATGAAGAGAGGGAGGAGCGAGAGTACCCCGTGCCTCCTTCATCCCATATCAGCGTGGAACAGGGCGCCTTGGTCAAGGCCGGTCAGCAGCTGACCGGAGGCCAGATAGACCCCCAGGACCTTCTGCGCATTATGGGGAAGGAGGCGGTTCAGGAGTACCTCCTGGGCGAGGTGCAGAGAGTCTATCGGTCTCAAGGCGTGAGCATCAACGACAAACACGTCGAGGTTATCGTCCGCCAGATGCTGCGCAAGGTCCGTATCGATTCTCCCGGCGACACCGAGCTCCTGCCGGAGGAACTGGTGGACCGCTTCGTCTACGATGACATCAATGCCAAGGTTCTGGCAGAGGGGGGAGACCCGGCCACGGCTCAGCCGGTGCTGCTTGGCATTACCAAGGCATCGCTCAATACCGACAGCTTCCTCTCCGCAGCCTCATTCCAGGAAACGACGCGGGTGCTCACCGAAGCGGCCCTGGCGGGGAAGACGGACAGGCTGCGCGGCCTGAAAGAGAACGTTATCATCGGCAAACTGATCCCGGCCTACTCCAGTGTCACGCTGGAAGCTCAGGTTCTGCCGGAGATGGAGGCGCCTGCTGAAGGCGCGGAAGCCCTGGCCCTCGAAGCAGTATCAGATGACCCGGAGGCCCTGGCGCTGCTGCGGGCTCTGGAGTCGTCCGGCCCGCGCGAGACCACGGACGAGGGCGAGCCCCAGCCGCAGGCTGAGGAAGCAACGGTCTCTGAGGAGACCACGGACGAGGGCGAGCCCCAGCCGCAGGCCCAGGAAGCAACAGTTGCTGAGGAGACCACGGACCAGGTCGAGCCCCAGCCGCAGGCCCAGGAGGCAACAGTCGCTGAGGAGACCACGGACGAGGTCGAGCCCCAGCCGCAGGCCCAGGAAGCAACGGTTGCTGAGGAAGCCACGGACGAGGACGAGTCCCCACCGCAGGCCCAGGAAGCAACAGTTGCTGAGGAGACCACGGACGAGGACGAGTCTCTCCCGCAGGCTGAGGAAGCAACGGTCTCTGAGCAAGCCCCGGACGAGGACGAGTCCCCACCGCAGGCCCAGGAAGCAGCGGTTGATGAGGAAGCCACGGACGAGGGCGAGTCTCTCCCGCAGGCCCAGGAGGCGACAGCCTCTGAGGAAATCAAGGACGAGTCCGTTCCGCAGGCCGAGGAAGAAGCGACCGGGGACGAAGACTAGCGGTTGATTAGCGCGGCGAGGTAGCCGGCGCCAAAGCCGTTGTCGATGTTGACCACCGACACCCCCGCGGCGCAGCTATTGAGCATGGTGAGCAGCGCCGCCAGGCCGCCGAAGCTGGCCCCATAGCCCACGCTGGTGGGAACCGCGATTACCGGAACGGCTACCAGGCCGCCGACCACGCTGGGCAGTGCCCCCTCCATGCCGGCCACCGCTACCACCACCTTTGCCTGCTGCAGCCGGGGCAGATGATCAAGCAGACGGTGAACGCCGGCCACGCCAACATCATAGCACCGCTCCACCTCGTTCCCCATGATCTCCGCTGTAATCGCTGCCTCTTCGGCAACCGATATGTCCGAGGTGCCGCCGGAGACCACCATGATCCCCGGGCGCAGCGCCTCCTCGCCCCCTCGACGCACGGTGATCGCCCGCGCAACCGGGTGATATGACGCCTCCGGCACGAGCCGGCGAACTGCCTCGAAGCAGTCCTCGCCAGCCTTGGTGACCAGCACCCGGTCGGAAGTGGACGCGAGCTGCTGAACGATGGCGGCAACCTGTTCCGCCGCTTTCCCCTGACCGAAGACTACCTCAGGGAAACCGCATCGCAGTTCCCGATGATGGTCAACCTTGGCGAAGCCTATCTCCTCATAGGGCAAGCCGATGAGCCGGGTTATAGCATCATCGATGGCCATCTCCCCGGCCTTCACCTTCGACAGCATCTCGCGCAGGCGCTCAGTATCGATGTTCGTCCTCCCTGTGGGGGCTGCATAGATTATAGCATAGGGAAGGGGATGCTACTCGCGACGGGACAGGGGTGCTGACTCAGGTGCAGGGCCCGGCGCGACAACACGGTTGGGGGACCGTCACACCGCGCCGCGGTCGGACCGAGACCTCCAAGCTGGCACTACCGTATATGCAAGCACGCTACCGCACCCGGCTCACCAGCGAAACACCCACATCCCCAACCCAGCTATCAGGCCAAGAATCACAGCGAAGATCACGTAGACAATCGCTCCGACGAGGCAGGTAGCGATGGCTCGCCCGGTGTCGAAGTCCAGGGCCTGCCGCACCGCCAGGATCATCGCGGCGAGCATCCACGCCAGCGCGACAAGGGATATGGCCCAGCCGACAAAGGGGACGAAGGAGAACAGCATGAGCACGCCGGGCGTTGCTGAGAAACCGATTGTGCGCAGCAACTCGCCGTAGGTGGCCGAAGTCTCCGGACCCTTGAGCAATGTGGTGCCGATGATGTAGGTGATTAGCGACCATATGAGCCAGAAAGCGAGAGCACTCAGCAACCCCACGAACAGGCTCCAGAAGAACCCTCCCACCGTTATGTCAGGCAGCGTGCCAAGGCCGGAGCCAATCCCGGCGCAGATGCTGTAGAGCAAGACCACCGCCAGCGCCTGCCACGTGGCGCTGGTATCAGCCTCGACCTCCTCGTAGATAGCGGACTCCAGCCTCGCCGCCCTGTACATCCGACCCACAAACGAAGTTGACTTGCCCACGCATCGACCTCCAGGCTCTATGACATTCGCTGCAGCGACGATAGCACACTCACCTGAGCGGGTCAACCATCTCCCGCGGGAGACCGTTGCCCACTTCGCCGTTTCTCAGGTATAATCCTGGCTGACCCCAATCGCCAGCGTAGCCCAGAGCTAGTGCAGCGATTTCGTAGCGGCGAGTCCGAAGTGCCGCTGAGGGTCTGCCTGTTGACTTGTCCTTCTTCGTTCCAGGACTGTCATCGCCTCGATAGTCACGGGCCAACTGTAGCTTTCTACTTGCGAACCTTCTCCATCTGTCGTCGCAGCTGTCCACAGGCAGCGTCAATGTCGACTCCCCTCCGAACCCGCTGCGTTGTCTGGATGCCTGCTCCACGCAAGGTCTCACGAAAGACTCGCAGCCGTGCCGGTGAAGAAGCACGAAACGGCAGGCCGGATACGGGGTTGTATGGAATCAGGTTGACATGGCAGTTCAAGCCACTGAGTAGCCTCGCTAGCTCACGGGCCTCTACTTCACCATCGTTTACTCCGTCGAGCATACAATACTCGAATGTAACCCGCCGACCGGTATGGCGCACATACTCCCGGCTGGCGTCTACAATCTCGGCGACACTCCACCTGGTCATGCCAGGTACGAGCTGCCGCCGCAGTCCGTCGGTAGGGGCATGGAGTGATACTGCCAGCGTTATCTGCAGTTTCTCCTGAGCTAGTCTCAGAATGCCCGGAGGAGGGCCAACGGTACTGACTGTGATACTCCTCATGCCGATGCCCAACTCTTTGTTCAGAAGGCGTATTGCCTTGACGGTTGATACATAGTCAAGAAGTGGTTCGCCCATGCCCATGATGGCAACATGGTCGACCCGATGACTGCGGTTGTCAATCGGCACAGTCCCGGATTGCAGTGTTTCCTGCACCGTCAACGCCTGGTCCACGATCTCTCCCGGCATGAGGTTGCGAACAAACCCACCCCGGCCGGAAGCACAAAAGGCGCAGCCAATTGGGCATCCCGCCTGTGTCGACAGGCAGCAGCTAAACCGGTCTGCGTAGGGCAACCCCACAGTCTCTATCCTCGCACCATCATGCATTTCGAGCAGTAACTTCGTGGCCCCGTCATGGCTGTGCTGCGTGGCTACGATCTTAGATCGACCGACCTCATATTTCTGCGCCAGCCTTGTCCGAAGCCTGGCTGGAAGGTTGGTCATGTCATCAAACGTGTGAACGCCATGTCGATAGATCCACTGAGCAAGCTGGCTGCCACGGTAAGGTGGCTCGCCTTCCTGCTCCACCAGCGCCCGCAGTTCATCTGTGTCCAGTCCTACGAGAACGGTTTTCACGACACTTCCCTGGAAACTCGGTTCATGTTCGGCAATTCATTATGGCAAAAGTGACCGTGGCAGACAAGCAGAACTCGAAAACAAGCTCGTATGATTCCCTGGCGGAACAGGCCACCCCCATACCTGTTTGACAACGACCGTTGCCGGTACATTGACAGTCGTAGCGTGCCTCTTGGCGGCACGTAGTCGACATCGACGCGCATTTGTGGTGCGTTCAGCGGGTGGGATCCCGGCAAGAGTGTCACAGTATGATATCCCCAAGGCTGGCCGGTGGGGCCGGCCAGGCACGACCTACGACGCGTGAGAGCCCAGCACCCAGGTAGAAGATGGCTGGAACCCCGCTCCAGGTGGCTTCTCGGGGATGCACACACTGCCTCGCGGGATGAAAGACGCCGTCCTCAGGCGAGAACGTCCGGGCCACTTCGGAAGTCGCCAAATACAGCAATTACCTCGCCTGCTGCTAAAGCTACAATGCCAGTAGTTATGCCGATAGGAGTAAATTGGAAAGTGGTATGATCTGTGGGAGCAGGTCCGTTGCTAGAAAGGAATTACTGAAAAACAAACGAAATAGGTTCACCGAAGGAGGGAAGCCATGGCCAATATCAGTGGTCCACAGCCTGCTATCAAATACTGCCCAGCATGTAAGGGGCATCTACGGAACGTTCCGCGTAGTCGGATGATATCACAAGGCTATAGAAGAAAGGACGGGAGTGTATCCCCCGACACACATACATACGATTGCGACCAATGCGGTATTAGGTTCGAGATTAATCAACAACGCTAGGATATTGAGTGGTTTGAGTTACTGTAGGCATTTGTTGCCAGTCTTGCAGTCGCTCCGGAATCTCAACAATTGTCATCAATCTAGGAGCTAGGTCGCTATTGAGCCTGTAGAATTCCCTCTCTTCTTATATATGCTTCGCTGCTGGCTGCTGCGACCAAGGTAGCTCAGGTCTGCCAGCCCTCTTCATGCAGGCCTGCATCCACCCTTGCCGCCGTGAACATCCGACCCGGAAACAAGGATGACTTGCCCACTTGTCGACCTCCAGGCTCTACGAGACTCGCTGCGGCGACAACAGCACACTCAAGTCAGCGGGGCAACCGTCGTTGGCAGGGTACCGTTGCTCGTTTTGCCGCTTCTCAGGTATAATCCTGGCTGACGCCAAAGGGCAGCGTAGCTCAGAGGTAGAGCAGCGGTTTCGCAAGCCGGGGCGAGTGCACCCCCCGCACGGTGGGAGCACAGGCCCTTGGCCAAACGGGTGACCTGGAAGAGAGGCGATTCAATCGGCTTAGACTGAGCAGAGGTCGCGTTATCTGCATCGACTGCGCACGACTGAAGGAAGGAGCGAGAAGGTGGATTTCAAGTATACGCCCGAAGAAGAGGCCTTTCGTGAAGAAGTCAAGAACTGGCTGGCGGAGAACATGAAAGAGCTGCCCGAATGGTGGGGCTGTCGCGATATCGCCAGGCCGGAGATGGACTCGAAAGAGTATCTCGACTTCTTCATCTGGTGGCACCGCAAGCTCAATGCCGCCGGTTTCCTTGGCATCACCTGGCCCAAGGAGTACGGCGGTCGCGGCGGTACAATCATGGAGCAGGTGGTATTCTACGAAGAGCTGGCCAAACACCGTGCACCGAGCCCGTTCAATGTCCACGGGATGGGCTGGATAGCGCCAGCGATGCTGGCCTTTGGCACTGAAGAGCAGAAGAAGCATTTCATTCCCCGGATTCTGAATTGCGACGACATCTGGTGTACGCTCTACTCCGAGCCCGAGTCGGGCTCCGACATGGCGGCGGTGCAGACCAGGGCGGTGGAGGACGGCGATGATTTCGTGGTCAACGGGCAGAAGGTCTGGACCAGCGGTGGGCACTACTCCGACTGGGCCGTCCTGCTGGCCAGGACGGACCCGGATGCCTCCAAGCACCGTGGCCTCAGCTATCTGTTCATGAGTATGCGCACCCCGGGCATTACCCTTCGACCGCTGGTGCAGATTACCGGCCACGCCGACTTCAATGAGACATTCCTCGACGATGTACGCATTCCCAAGCATCAGATTTTGGGCGAGAAGAACAACGGCTGGCGTGTGGCGACGGCGGCTCTCGAGTTTGAGAGGTCGGGCGCCGGCGCGGCCATACAGCGGGAAAACACGATCAAAGACCTGATAGAGATGGCCCGGAATACCGAGCGTGACGGTCAGCTCCTCTCCGAGAACCCGTTGATCCGCCAGAAGCTGGCCCAGTTGTTCGTTGAGGTGAACGTTGGCAAGTATACAGACCTGCGTGGACTGACCAGGCTGCTGAGGCAGGGACGGCCCGGCCCCGAAGGCGTTATCAGCCAGCTCATGGGGGTCGAAACAGGGCAGCGCCTGCAGCTCCTCGCCATGGAGCTTCTGGGCCCCTACAGCCAGTTGATAAGGGGCTCCAAGTACGCCTTTGAGCACGGAAGATGGCAGGAGAGCTTCCTTCAATCGCGGGGGAGCTCTATCGCCACCGGCACCCCTGAGATCAAGAGGAACATCATCGGCATGCGGGTGCTGGGGCTGCCGCGGTCGTATTAGGAAAGGGGTAAGAGTTCATGGACTTTGAACTAGGCGAAGAACAGTTAATGCTGAAGACCTCGGCCCGTGATTTTCTGGACAGGGAGTGCCCCAAGCAACTGGTCAGGGCGATGATGGACGACGCCACGGGCCATTCGCCAGACCTGTGGAAGAAGATGGCTGAACTCGGCTGGATGGCGTTGGTCTTCCCCGAGGAGTACGATGGCGTCGGCAGCACCTTCGTTGACCTGGCGGTGCTGCTGGAAGAGATGGGACGGGCCCTCGTACCGGGCCCCTTTCTCCCGACGGTGGTGCTGGCCGGGCGTCCCATCCTGCTGGCCGGCACCGAAGAGCAGAAGAAGCGGTTCCTCCCCGCGATAGCCAACGGTGACATGCTGATGACGCTGGCCTTCATGGAGCCCGGTGGCAGTCTGGAGGCCTCCGGCATTACGATGGAGGCGAAACCATCGGAAGACGATTTCGTTATCAATGGCACGAAGCTCTTCGTCCCTGATGCTCACATCGCCGACTACATCCTCTGTGTCACCAGGACCAAGGACGGCCCCAGCCGGGAAGACGGTATTACCCTCTTCCTGGTGGATGCCACTAGCGCCGGCATCAATACCGAGGTGCTGAAGACCATGACCGGTGAGAAGCTCTGTGAGGTCGTGTTTCACAATGTGAAGGTGCCCGGAGGCAACATGCTGGGTGAGCTGCATCAGGGCTGGCCGATAGTGCAGAGGGTGATGCAGGAGGCAGCCATCGCTGAGTGCGCCTGGATGGTAGGTGGGGCCAAATGGGTACTGGAGGCTTCGGTGGAGTATGCCAAGGAGAGGGTACAGTTTGGGGTGCCTATCGGCAGCTTCCAGGCCATCCAGCACAAGTGCGCCAACATGGCTGTCGAGGTAGAGGGAGCCACCTCAATCACCTACTATGCGAGCTGGGCAGCCGCAGAAGATGACCCTGGCCTGCCGCTCGCGGCTTCCATGGGCAAGGCCTGGTGTAGTGATATCTACAAGCACGTGGCGGCTGAGGGCATTCAGATTCACGGTGGTTTCGGTTTTACCTGGGACCACGACATGCACCTCTATCTCAAGAGGGCCAAGGCCTGTGAGGTTGCCTTCGGCGATGGTGACTATCACCGTGAAAAGGTAGCCCAACTGCTGAATATCTAGCCGGGCCAGGTTCTGCTGTCTTTTCGGTCAGGGGCTCTCAAGCGGTCCAACCGGCCAACTGCGCGCACTACCTGCGATTGCCCGAAGTGCAGACCGGGACCAGGGTCGTCTCGGAGGCCCTGGGACACAGCTCAGTCGCCTTCACAATGGGTAGCCATTCCCATATAATTGAGGGGATGCACGGCGACGCCACGGTGCTACTGGACAGGGTGCCACCGGCAGGGATAGAAGGGACTTCCGTCGCCAGGTTGTCGCCAGCTTCTCCCGATTCAGCCTCAATCGCCAGCGTAGCTCAGAGGTAGAGCAGCGGTTTCGTAAACCGCCGGTCGTCGGTTCGATTCCGACCGCTGGCTCCATCCAGGATGCCCTGCACCGCCGACGAGGCCCATCAACGCGAAATCCGACTGGACCCGACGGCCATCTATGTGTTCT
>Ga0180433_10002943_pt1 | contig 25642 bp, 57 predicted proteins | sample SS_ome_8_FD_132980 | JGI IMG/M metagenome (GOLD analysis project Ga0180433, IMG submission 132980) | Hypersaline lake sediment archaeal communities from the Salton Sea, California, USA - SS_1_D_1 metaG | ecosystem: Environmental > Aquatic > Non-marine Saline and Alkaline > Hypersaline >... | reverse complement strand
GCTAAATGGTCATTGATTTTAAAGGTGTTATTTTATACAGGTATGCGATTAAAAGAGATTACTAATTTAAAAAGAGAAAATATTAATTTAGAGAAAAAATTAATTTTAGTTAAAGACACAAAAAATGGTGAAGAAAGATTAATCCCTTTTTCTGATAAACTTAAAGAATTATTACAAAACTATTTTAATTGTGAACAAGAAATAGATAATGCTTTAAATATAACAAGAGCAAGTGTTACTTATATTTGTAATACAGTTGAAGAAAATTTTAACATTAAATTTCACCCCCATTTGCTCAGAAATTCTGCTTGTCATTACTTTTTAAAACTTTTAAACAATAGATATGATGCTGTTCAAAAAATAATGGGGCATAAAAATGTGGAACAAACAATAGCTTATTCTCTTTTAACTCAAGATGAGATTATTAATTTAACCCATAATGCTTTCAAAGAACAAGAAAGGAAGAAGGAATGAAAAAAGTAAAAGAATTAAAAATTGATAAATGTTATAAACCTAAAGAATTATATCGTTATAATGCTAAATTTGAAGATAATTCTTCAATAGGAAGTTGTTTTTGTTATGAAACTTTTGAAGATGCTTTTTTGGATTGTGAATTTTATTTATCTATACATATGTAACTTCTTTATTTTCAATATGATGCGAGATTTCTTAATATTTGGTTATATAAAGCTATAATTTATATAAGTTGTTTAATATCAATAAGATGCAAAAGAAAGGATAATTATATGTATCATACTAACACAAGTAATAATTTTTTATGTCCTCATCAAGTATTTGAAGACCCAAAATTTAAAAAAATGCCTCTGTCTTCTCGATATTTATACACAGTTTTATGTAAATTAGCCAATAGAAATTCAGATGAAGAAGGATGGTTTTATCAAAGTATATCTCAATTAGCAGAATTATCCAAAATGAATATAAGAACTGTTATTAGAGCTAAACAAATTTTAAAAGAAAAAGAATTTATTGATATTCGTAGAGGTTATTATCAACATAGTAAAAAAAGAACCTATGATTATTTCAAATTAAACGGATTCAGGTTTAAAGCTAAGAAATAATGTCACTATTAGATAGTGACACAGTATGCACTAAATATTAAACTATTATAAACTAAAGATTATACGCATTTTTGAAAAACTAAAAATGCGGTAGCTACGTTTCACTTCGCTAAATTATTGAAGGAGTTATATTTATGTTAAAAAATAAATGTATGGATGTATGACCCAAATCATGCTATCGAAGTCTTATTTTTGATGTAAACTATTGAAAAATAACCCACATGCGAGCTTTTTAAGGAGGTAAATATGACAAATAAAGAAAAAAGAGAAGTAAGAGTTTCTTGTAAATGTGATAATGGGAAGGTGTATATTTTAAATATGGGGGGAGATTTAGTTCAATGCAGATGTAAAAAATGTAATGGAACTGGATATGTTAAAAAAAAGAATTAAACTCTTGACAACTTTAATATGAATATGTTATACTTTAATTAAGAAATATAATTTTAAAAATCGCTATAGGATTGATTCTAAGCAATGATAATTAAAAACCATAGCTAGACACGATTTAAGCAAAAAAATTTAACCTGAACGATATTTGCTCTATAAAATAGGTGTCCTAGAAGGAGGGTGTTAAGTGGAAAAACTTAAAAAATGGATAAGTAACTTTTTTAATGCTTTTAAAGTAAGTGCAATTCCTTTTTTAATTGGATTTCTAGGTTCTTTTGCAGGAAGTGAAGGTACTTCAAAAAATTGGAGAAGAATAGGTATTCCTTTGATTTTTACAATATGTGCTTTATTTGAATTAAAAAGTTTATGGGTTATTTTATTAATGACTATAAGTGCTTGGCTATCAATAGGATATGGAATACCTGATGATAATTATCCAGTTTCAGGAGATTCTGGTTCTACTTTGGGTAGATTTTGGACAATGTTATTTCGTAAATATACCACTATAACTAAAGCTCATAGGTTGGGCGATTATTTTACTAGGGGGACAGTAGGTTTAGGCATTTCGTTATCATTTTTAGTTATCCCTATTTTAAAAGGAAATTGGTTATTTTATTTTCTTGGAAGTTTTGGAATTATATTAGTTTATGCTCTCAATTCATGGAGGGGTTACGGACAATTTGTTATTAAATGGAAAGATAAAACTTATTATTTACTTAAAGTTGATATGGTAACTTATGGAATTTTAGGAATATGTGGATTGTTTATAATAATGAAAGGATAATAACATGAAACCAAAAAATAAATGGAAAAGATTATTAATTAGACAAAAAGCTTATGATAACTTAGATGTAAAAAAAGGATATGTTAGACCTGGAAGTTTAAAAAAATGAAATGGATATTTAAATTATGAAATCACTTTGGAATCTAACAATTGATGATTATTTCGAAATAGTGAATCGTGCAAAAGCCAATGGAAAACAAGTAGGTGATAGTATGGAAGAAGAATTAATTCAATATATGAAAGAAAAAGGGCAGAAACCTGTTGCAAATACTGAACTTAGTAAATAAGAAATGATTAATGAATATTTATCTCATGATAAAAAAGTTTTAGATATTTCAGTTGATAAAGAAGGAAAATCTAATTATAAAATTTATAAAAAGGAAAATGATAATGACAATTAAGAATGAAAAAGATAAAATTATTAAAGAAATTATGAATTTAAGAGCATTAATAGGTAGTTTGGGTATTTATAGTGTTGATGGGTTTGAAAATGAAGATACTGTAGACAAAACACAAACACAGTTAAATAAAATCCAAGATATGATTTTTAATATTTAGCTAAATTCCTTGACAATGAAAGAATTAATATGTTATACTTAAAGAAAGAGGAGAAAATTTAATGAAAAAAATAATTTTAATTGTTTTAATGTCATTCCTTTTAACAGGATGTAGTTTGGTTAAAACGATAACTGCTCCGTTTAAACCAATTCAAAATTCTTTACCGCAACAAACAGATAAATCAAAAGGAAAAGATGTTTGTAAAGGAGAAGCTAAATTCAATGAAGAAGGAGAAATCATTTATTGTAGCAAGGGTTATTATTCTTATCAAGAGAATTATGCTCAGAAGGAAAGGAAACTTACACTTAAAGAAAAAGTGGTTCAATTTTTTGAACAATTAAGCGGTCATATATTTTGGATAGTTGTTATTTTATTAATTTTATGTCCTTCTTTACTTGGCGTAGTTGCAGGAAGAATTATTGAAGGAACTGTTGGGCTTGCAAAAAAGACATTAGATTCTACAGTAAGAGCTGTACAAAAAGCAAGAAAGCAAAATGTTGATTTAAATTTGGCTCTTTCTTCTGAATTAGATACAGAAAATAAAAAGTATATTGCTAAAATTAAAGAACAAGAGAAAATAAAATAAAATGAAACAAATAATTGGAAAAACAATTAAAAATATAAAAGAAACAGATAGTTATTCAATTCCAAAAGGAGAAGAAATTTTTGGTTTTGGAAATGAAGATGGAGAAATTGAAATAGAATTTGAAGATGGTTCGAAATTAAGAATTTGGGTAAGTGAATACGGTGGCATTGATTTTATAAAAGGACAATAAAATGAATTTAAAAGATAAAGCATTAGAATATATTGAAAATTATTGTTTGGTTTATGAAAACGGAGACAAAACAGATTTAGAAAATACTCAAAAAATTATTGATTCTATTTACACATTTGCTCACTGTGTTCAAGAATCACATAAATGTTATGATGTTCATGAAGATTGGCGAAAAGAATTAAAAGAACAAGATTGGAGTATTTAAAATGAAAAAATATTTATCGCTTATAAAAAAGAAAAATAAACTCGAAGAAAAAATAGCCAAACTTTGTAACCAATTTACAAATTCCACTGGTTTAATTGTAAGAAATGCTTCAATGAATTTAGATGTTATTAAAAAAGAAAATCTTGATTTAACAGAAAAAATAATTTCTAATTATAAAGTTGAAATTTTTTGTGAGGTATAAAAATGCTACAACAAGAAGAATTTGAGCAATTATTAGATGATATTAAAATTATTGCAAAGGCATCTAAAGTTGTTTGTGACGAAAATGACCAAATTAAAAGACAATATGCTTTTGGATTGGTTTCTGATTTGGTTGATAGGCTTTATAATGATATGCGTTTAATTGCAGGATTAAGAGGACAGGAGAAATTAGACAAATGAAAAGAATTAATGTAACAAGTTCGTCGATTAAAAGTGTCGGATATGAATTAGACGCTCAAATTCTTGAAGTTGAATTTACAAGAGAAGCAATTTATCAATATAAAAATGTTCATTATGAAGATGTATTAGGGTTGTTGTTTTCAGATTCAGTAGGTAAATATTTTGACCAACATATAAAAAATAATTATCAATTTGAAAAAACAGGAGAATAAAGATGCCATATTTATTAAAAAAAGATAAAGATTCTATTGATAATCAAGGCGGTATAGATGTTTATGAAAAAATGTCTTCTATGTCTGCTCAAGAATTTGCAGGAGCATTAAATTATTTAAATTTCCGTTGCGTAAAATATTGGATAAAAAAGAATGGAAAAAAATATTGGATTTTCGCTTTAATTGTTGGAACTTTAGTTTGTTGTGTTCTGGAAATTTATAGAAGACTTATCGCACCGTATGAAGAGGAAAAAATTAAAAGTTCAGGGGATGTGGAATAATGAATAAAATTTGTAATGACGGAAGTTCATTAAACTCTTGTGAACATAAAACTATAGGCAATGGTTGTTTTTATTGTAATTATTATTTTTATTGTGATTTTTAAAGACCGAGAGATAGTAGAAATTGGAATTATACTTTTAATTATTCTTCAGAAGAAAATAAGGATAACAATTATGGAACAAAATAATTTAATGCCCGAATTGAAATAATGAGAACGAAGAAGAGTTTATTAATTTTTAAAAGGAGAAAATTATGAGAGGACAAAATTTATTATTAACTTGTTATATGGCTTCTGCTATTGAACATAATAAAATTGTTCAAGATTTAGAAAAAGAATCCCATAAAGAAATAATTAAAAGAGAATTAACAAATCCTTCTTTTGGTATTTATGACCCTGTAGAACGAGAAGGTCAAAAAACTGGTAAAGATTGTCAACTTGCAAATCAATATATAAAAAATTTAAAAAAGGCAGGACATATAGATAAATTTTTAGAAGAGATGAAACATATATGGTGGGGAGATATTAATCCAGGATATGATAAAATTGAAATTATGAGAGCAATTAGAAATGACTTTTTGCGATTTGGAAATACAATTGATGATTTAAATCATTGGGGAGACTATCAGGCAGTTTTACGAAGTAATTTTATCATAGCTTATTTAGAAAAAAATGTAAAGACAGTAGGTACAATTAAAGAAATTCATACTTGTTATCTTTTTAACATACCAATAATGCTTCTTTTACCAGATGACACAGTAACAGATGCCAATTCTTCTTTAATAGATATGATTTTAGAATCAGGAGGAAAAGTTTTTTCTGGAAACAATTGCACGAAAGAATTAATCGCTTATTTAAAAGATACTTATAAAATTTGGAAATAATAAAATGATTACAAAAAACCAAAGAAAAGAAAAATAATGTCAAAATATTTTAAATTTATAGTTTTGATTTGTATGATTTTAAGTATTACAATAAGTTGTGATAAAATAAGACCAAATATTCATCCAGAGAAAAAAGGTGAAGAAAGAGGATGGTATTTTGGTTGTTCATTTAAAACAGATTGGTAAAAAATAATTTAATTTGAATTGACAATAAACTTTTAAATATGTTATACTTAAAGAAAGAGGAGAAATAATATGGGAGAGATTCGTAAATTTGAAACAGGAGCTACAAGAGATACAGATATAGGCAAATATGACTATGAAGGTTTTTATAGTCCATTGGTTATGGAAAGATTTGCTCAATATATGAACAAACATAGAAAACAGTCAGATGGAAATTTGAGAGATTCGGATAATTGGCAAAAAGGCATGCCTCTAAATGCATACATGAAATCTGGATATAGACATTTTTTTGATTGGTGGAAACAGCATAGAGGGTATAAAGGGCAAGATGTGTTAGAAGATAGTTTATGTGCTTTAATTTTTAATGCTCAAGGATATTTGTTTGAACTTTTAAAAAAGAAGGAAGAAACTAATGGAAATTAAAATACTAACAAACTATGATTCAGAGTTATATTGCATGGAATGCAAACAAAAAATTCAAATGTTAGAAAAATTTGGAATTGTTTATGAAGAAATATATAATGATGATATAATTGAGAAAACATTTCATTTGGATTGTTTACCAACACAAGATGAAATTGAATAATAAAGGATAGTTAATGTCTAAAGTAGTGTGCTTAGATTTAGGTAGTATTATCCATACTGCCATATTTCAAAATTATGCTATGTTACAAAAACAACAAGAAGGTAAAATAGCTGAAGATGCTTTTATACCTTCATCATCTTATAATTTTATGAATTCTTTAATTTCAATGTTAAAGAGGATTGGAATTGCAAAAGATGATATAGTAATAATGGCTGGAGACGGAAGAAATAGTTTTCGTAGGGCTTTTTATTATCCATACAAAAGACAGAGAAAAGAGTTTCGTGAAAAATTTGATATTGATTGGTCGGTAGAGTATCGAAAAACAAATAAAACTATTTCTCAAATAGCAGATGCAACAAATTTCTCTTTAATTTGGGAATCGGGAACATATAACTATTTAGATTTAATCAACACTCCTGAAGGAGAAAAATATATTAATGTTGAAGAAATAAATGAACCTCTTGATGTTGAGTTCTCGTTAGAGGCAGATGATATTGCAAGTGTTGTAAGTTCTTTTTATAAAGACAAAGAAGTTATTTTAGTAACTAAAGATGCAGATTGGGATATGCTCACAGTAAAACCAAATGTTAAAATTTTTAGTATGAATACAAAGTGGAGAGGTGGCACTGGTGTTTATAAACCTATTGAAAATGGTTATAAGATTTTAGAAAAGAAGGTAAGATGCGGTGATGTGAGTGATAATATTCTTGTTGATAAAGAAAATGACACTGAAAGAGATAAAGAAATAAGAAAGTTAATAATTGATTTAATTAATTTACCAGAATGGGTGACAAAACCTATAGAAGATATTTTGAAAAATCTTTCCAAGAAAGAAACAGATTTTTCACTTCTCCCTTTTCAAAAATCACTTGCTCGACGTTTCCCTCAAATATATTCTACAGAAAAAATTATTACTTATGAAGATTGTCTAAAACGATTAGAAAGAAAAAAAGTAAGAATTAAAAATAAGAAGAAAAAAATGAAAAAAACATCAACAATGAGGAAATAAAATTTAAAAACTAAAAAGGAGAATAAAATGCGAGCATCGGTAAAAACAAAATTAGGGAATGTAGAATATACATTTGAAATTGATGAAAAATCAGAAATTGATACATTACATAAGATAGCAGTGTTAGGTAATCCACCTGTTTTATGTGATGAATGTGGCAATGATAAACCTGAAACATTTAAACTTATAAGTAATAAAGATAAAGAAAGTAATACTTATATCAATGTTGAATGTCTTTGTGGGGCTAAAGCAAAATTAGGGTTATACAAATCAGGTGGGTATTTTTGGCATCATTATGAAAAATATGTTCCAAAATCTAAATAAAGAAAGGATTTAAAATGGTAGATAAAATTAAAAAAGAACTAACAGTTAAATGGATAGTTGTTAATAAAAAAATTGTTAAGTTTATAGAAGAAGAAGCTAAAACGTATAAGCTAGGTGATAATGTGCTTGAATATTTAGATGAAATTAAAGCCAATGTTCCAGTTAATGTTACAATAGTAGATGATAAAGTTACTTTTATTCAAAAAAGAGAAGGTAAAGTTGTTAAAGATAATGAACCAGAACAAGAAGAAACAAACAATGAAGTAGAAGAAGTAGCAGGGGTTGAAAAAACTTATACAGTTAAAGCAATTTCTAAAACAAGAGACTATTATCTTTTTGATGAAGCAGGTGAAAAAGAATGGTTTACTGTTGCACCAAATGTAAAAAGTTATTTGGAAGATATTAAAAAAGGAGACGTTCTTAAAGTTAAGGTTGAAATAACCAATGATGGGAAAAGAGATACTAGAACAATAAATTATGCTCAAGTTCAGTCTAATCAAAAAGAAGAAAAACAAGAAACAAAAAAAGAATCATCATCAAAAAACAGTACAAACAGTTCTATTGAAAAGCAGGTTGCATTAAAAGAAGCTGGTGCTATTGTAAGAGCTTATATTGATTCTAAAGCCGAAATTGTTAATGGAGTTGATAAAGCTATAGAAGTTTATCAAAAAATCTATATAACTGGATTAAATTTACTTAATAATTAAGGATTAAAAATGAAAAAAAATAAATTTTCTCTTAATGATTATGAAATGTTTCATGATAAAAATTTATATGTTCCTAGCAGAACTATATATTTTGGAGGTCAATTGGAATATGAAAGTGATGAAGTTACCAGTAGAACAGTTGCTCAATTAATTAAAAATTTACATATTTTGGAACATAGAGAAATTGCTCCAATTAGTATTTTTTTAAACACTGTTGGTGGTTCATGGGAAGACGGAATTGCTGTATATGATTTGATTAAATCTTTAAATTCAGAAGTCACTATTATTGGCATTGGAAAAGTGTATTCTATGGGAAGCATTATTTTCCAATCTGCTGATAATAGATTTTTAACTGAAAATACATATGTTATGATTCATGATGGGTCAGAAGGTTATGAAGGAGACCCTAAAATGATTGAACGATGGATGGAAGTATCAAAGGCGATTAGAATGAAAATGTATGATATTTATTGGCAGAAAATGAAATGGAAAAATAAAAAGTTAAAATTAAAAGAAATTGAAAAATTATGTGCTATTGATACTCTTTATTCTTCAGATGAAGCTGTTAAAGTTGGATTAGCCGATTTAGTAATTAAAAATGTTAAATAAAATAAACGAAATAATCAATTTGATTTTGGCAATAATTTTTTATGTTGTTATATTACCATGTTGTTTTATTTTATATTTAATATTAATTATTATTTTTAGGAAAGGTAAATATGAAATCAACAAATAATAAGGAGATAAACGGTAGCCAGTCCAAATCAAAGAGACGTTTTCTTTGGTTTGTTTCTGACTACCACTAGGTTGTTTTTTTCATAAGAATATCATAAAATATGAAAATAGACCATTTAAAACTGTGGAAGAAATGAATGAAACAATTATTAAAAAACATAATGAAAGAGTAAAAGAAGATGATATTGTTTATTTTTTAGGTGATTGGGGGTTTTATGCGTCAAAACAAAAACAATTTCGTGGTGAAGGGATGCCAATTAGAATTGATGAATTAAAAAAAAGAATGTTGGGAGAATTTTACTCGGTTAAAGGAAACCATGACAAATCCGAAAATAAATTAAATATTCCTAATCATAGAATTATTTTAAATAAAGGAGGAATATATATTAATTTAGTTCATCGTTTACAAGATACAGTTATTTATGATTATGAATATTACTATCCTTTAACACTTTGTGGACATGCACATAGTAAATGGCAAACTCAAGAAATTGAAAAAGATAATAAAATATCCTTTGCTATCAATTGTTCTGTAGAAAATAATAATTATTATCCTTTTTCTTTTGATGAAATTATGTCAATTTATTGGAAATGGTTAAATCAACACTCTCGAAAACAAGAAATTTTAAGTTGGATTGAACAATCCAAGCGTAGAAAAACTTTTGTTCGACCAAAGGAAAACAAATGAAAATAGCTGTAGTTGGGTCAAGAGAATTTAAGGACATGGATGAAGCTAGAAATATTATTTATGAAATGTTTAATCCACTTGAAAGAGTCACCCATGCTGATTTGGTGAGCGGTGGCGCAAAAGGTATTGACCAATTAGCAGAAGATGTTGTTGATGGATTAAACAAAGATTATGATAATACAATTAAAAAAATTATTTATAAACCAGATTGGAATAAATACGGAAAGTCGGCAGGATTTATTAGAAATAAATTGATTATAAATGAAGCTGATTTTGTTTTAGCTATTTGGGATGGAAAAAGTAAAGGAACAAAACATTCAATTGATTTAGCAATTAAAAAAGGAATTCCTATAAATATTTGTATTAGACAATAAGGAAAATCATGAATAAAAATTTAAGAAATCTAGTAAAAAGTCATGTTGCGGAATATTTAATGTATCATTTTCCTCAACTCCAAATAAAATCAACAAAATTATTTGAATGCCCATTTAGACACAATCATTCACAGGATAATAACAAACCTTCTTGCAAAATTTATCCTCAATTTGGATATAAAGTCACATGTTTTAATTGTGGAGAATTGGGAACTATTTTTGATATATTTAAAAAAGTAGAACCTGATATGAAACATTTATCTGATGATGAAATTGCTGATTATATTATGCATTTACTGGACATTAAAACAAACGAAGAAGTTGATAAATTATTAGAGCTTTATTCTAATTCTGGTTTTTATTTAATTCCTCTTCAACCAAAAAGCAAAAACCCAATTCAAGGTGAAAGTTGGAAAAAGAATATTACCAATGATATTCGTAAATGGAGAGAATGGGTTGATGCAGGATTAGGATTAGGTTTAGTTTGTGGTAAAAAAAGCAATGTTATAGTTATTGATATAGACACAAAAGAAATTCCTGAAGAAATTCAACCTTTATTAAATGGAACATCTGTAGCTGAGACCCGAAAGGGGTGGCATTATTTATATTGTTACGACGAAGATTTTGATTTTGTTAATCATCAAAATTTAAGAAGAAAAGGATATGAAATTGATTTTATAGCAAATAACTCTTATGTTATAGTTGCTCCTTCTATTGTTGATGATTATGTTCGAACTTGGAACGGAAAAAAGATTTCAAAAACACCCGATAAATTAAAGAAATTTTTATTAGAATTATTACAAAAAGATAGTAAAGAAGAAATAAAACCTGATGACGAAATTCAAAAAGCAATTGAAAACGATGAAATTAATTTAGAAGGTTCTATTCCTGAAGGTCAAAGGGACACAGAACTTACAAAAATCGGAGGAGTTTTTAGGAAACAGATGAATTCCTCTAATGTTTTATCGGTTCTTTTGTTTATAAATAAGAATTTTTGTAAACCGCCACTATCTTTCTCTCAAGTTAAAAAAATTGTCGATAGCTTAAATAAATATGACACTTATGATAAAAAAGATTTAGCAAAAGAAATATTAGAACATTTAAAAATGGAAAGTGTTAGATTTGCTAATACAGTAGAAATTTCTAAATCGCTTGGTTATACTAAAAAAGAAATAGAAGATGCATTAGATTATTTATTGAAAGAACAAAAAGTTCAAAAAATAGGAAAACAATTTAAAGCATTAAATAAAATTGAATGGGACACTAATTTTATGGGATTAAGTAAACCTTTAGATTTTGAAGTTCCTTATTTTGAAAAATATGCTAGACTAGAAAACGGTTCTATGATTATTGTAGGAGCAAAAACAGGAACAGGAAAATCGACTTTAGCAATGAATTTTATAAAAGAATTTGTTGATAAAGGAATAACACCTTATTATGTTTGTACTGAAGCAGGTAGTAAATTTTCATTAATTGGTGCATCATTAGGATTAAAAGAAGGAGATTATAAATTTAAAGTTGTTCCTGATGCAACAAGTGTTGAATTTGAAGATAATTCAGTTATTGTTTGTGATTGGGTTCGACCACAAGATTATGCTAAAACAGATTTAATGATGGAAAATTTAAATAATCAGTTAATTAAACATGGTGGATTATTGATTGCTATGGTACAGTTAAGAAAAGATGGTTCATTTTTTGCACCAGATTTATTTGATTTTTTTGCTAATGTGGTTACAACATATAATTGGACTGAAAGAATAAATGAAAAAACTAAACAGCGTATAATTGATAATGAAAACACTTATTTTAAAACAACAAAAATAAGAGATTCTAAAAATGGTTTACAGTATGTAACTATACCTACTTTCTTTAATAAACAAACAAAACAAATAAGTTTGCGAAGCGGAGAATAATAATGTCATATAAAAGAAATCAAATAATTGGATTATTATATCGAATTTTTCAAGCAGAAGAATGGACTTGGGCAAGTTTGCATAGTCCAACTTATAAAGAGTTAGAAGAAGCTATTGAAGATTTAGAACAATCTGCTTATACAGCAAAAGGATTTGCAGAATCAGGAAGAATTAAAGTTCATTATGATAAAGCAAGTCAAATGTATGATTACTATTTAAATTTAGGCTGTGATTAATGAAAGAAAAACGGTTTATTTTATCTGTGACAATCGAAAAAGATAATTATTCTAAACAAATTATTTTAGATGGGTTTAATTCTTTTAAAGAAATAAATAGTTGGGCGAACTGGTTAAAAGAAGTTTATAATAAAGTTAAGGAAAAAAGATGAGTAATACAGGAGATAGATATATAAAACGGTCATTGAGTATAGTTACTTGTCCAAATTGCGGAAAAACAATTGGAGAGTGGCAAGATAATACATCTTCGGGAGATTTCCCTTACTGTCCATATTGTCAAATTTCAAATCAAGGAAATTTAAAAGATGAAGATTAAATGTAAATGCGGTAAAATAGCTACTTGGTATTATATGCCAGCAGAAGAAAAATGGGCATGTTGTGATGATTGTGTTCCAAGAGGATGTTCATGTTGGCAAAATCCAATCAAAAACGAAGATGGTAGTATTTATTATCCACAAAACATCGAAGGAAAAGATTGGAAATGGATTAAAAAAGATAAATATTGGAGAGAATTAGATGGAGAAGGTAATGAATTACCTTGTTGTGAATGGTGGTATAAAGAAGAAGGATGGGAAGATGAAGATTAAATTGTTAGATTTAGAAAATAAATTAGGTAAAAAAATTAAAAGAAATTATACTTCTATTGGGGTTGATACAGCAACTTCAACAGGTATTGGTTGTATATCGACTAATACAAAAACAGTAACAATAGAATGGGCTTTAATTGAATTTAATGCAAATTCTATTCAAGAATTATATAAACAGATGTATAAAGAGTTTGGGAATTTTATAGATAAAAAAACAAATGTTTGTGTAGTAGAAGATGTATTTTTAGGAATGAATCCTGATGTTACTATTAAGTTGGCAAGATTTGGTGGATTGGCGATTGCACAAGCTATCAATAAAAATGTTCATTTTGAAACAATTGGAGCAAAGTCAGCAAGAGCAAAACTATTTAAATTAGATTGTAAAAAATGGAAGGGGAAAACCAAAGAAGCTGTTGGAAATTATTTAAAAAGTATAGGAATTGAAATAAATGAACATAACTGTGCAGATGGGGTACTTTTAGCTATTTTAGGAATTATAAAAGATATGGATTTTAGAAGCAAAAAAGAAATTTCTAAAAAGAGAAAGAAAAAAGGTAAAAAGAAATGATTAATTTTACAGAATGCTTAAAATATTATGCAAGATATATAAGATGGCATATTATTAATTCTGATAAATATTGGTGTGATTGGTATCAAAACCAATGTAGAATATATTTAGATGAGGTTTAAAATGAAAAAATTTTTATTAAATTATTATAAATATAGATTATATCAGTTAGTAGAAGCAGAACAATGGGGAGGCAAGTCATGAATGTTTCTGTGGAAACGACAGCAGTTGGTGGTATTAGTTCTAGTTTTTCTTCTTATTTTCCGCGAAAGGAGGTTGTATGGAAGAAATTAAAAGAGTATATATTAAAAGATATGGTGGCGGTACTACAGGTGAAGATATGTGGTATGATGAAGAGGAAATAGTTGTTATGGAAGGGGATATTTGCCCAATGTGCCATAAAGGTAAAATGAAAATCAGTAATAACAAAAAACTATACTGCTCTAAAATATGTTGGATTAAACCAAATTAACTAATTGAGAAGATAATATGACAGAAGAATCAATGTATAATGCTTTATATCCATTGTCTACAGTAAACATTGTAAGGTTGTTTCCTAAAAAAATAATTGTTGAGCCAACTCAGGAGGCAAGCCATGAATAAGCAGAGGGAGTTGTTGGAGGGGATAATAATAGATACATTAGTGAATATTGCAACAAATGGCGAAGCATGTTTTTCTGATTTAACTAAGAAGTCTCAACAAGCCATGAAAGGAAAGGCATATTTTTTAACCCAAGCCATCCTCTCTGCAGGGTTTGTGCATAAGGATTCTTTGAGTGAGGAGAAGATAGAAAACATCCTTAATGATATTTATGTAAGAATACCTGTCAAGGGAACTCGGATAACTAGACTACAAGCATCCGCCATAGCCAAAGGCGATGTTTATGAATAGAACACTTGTACTATTTTATAGAACAGGGAGAGTGAGATGAAAATAGAACTAGATGGGGTTGTCAAGGCAATAGGTAGTGTTGTTTGGATAGTAGTTTTCTTTCTTACTTTGCCGATATGGGTATTGGGTATGTGTTTAGTCGATTGGTGGAAAAAGAAGAAAAAACATTTATTAATCATGTTTAAGGATAGTATCAGAAAGTGGAGAGGGTTATGAGAAATAAATCTTGGCAACAATTAGAAGACTTTATCGCTAACCAATTAAAAGATATTGACAAATTTGCTCGCCACACTAAAGGGTCTGGTAATAAAAATGAAAAACACGATATTAAAACCGTTTGCGGATTGGCAATTGAATGCAAACAAAGAAATATAAAATCTGTTTATAATGAGGACTGGATGCAAAAAATCATTGATGAAGTTCCATTACATTCTCAAGATATTCCTATTTTGATTACGGAAAATAAAGACGGAAAAAGAAGAGTACATTTAAATGCAGATGATTTTATTAATATTTATATACAGGCTTATAAAAATGAAAATACACAAAACAATTGAAGAAATGCTTAAAAAATGGAAAAGCAATGTGATTGGTGGGATATGTTTATTCTAAATTTTAAAAGAGGTTTGAAAAATGAGAACTAGATATAAATCTTTATCAGAAATGATAAGGGCAGTCTGTAGCAGAGCTTTTCGTGTTAAATATTATTTATCAAAAAGAAAAATCCCTTTAGAAGATTATCAAGATTTATTTAGATTTTATGAAGATGAATATCAACCAAATGAACCAGAAATTGAAACTGATAATTATTTTTATAATAGATGGTTAAGGAGAAAATAATGCTTGAAAACGAAAGAAAAAAGAAACTTCTCAATACTATGAAACAGTTTAACAAAAACCAAAAAGAAGAAGTATTTACTTTTGGAAATGAAATCGAAGAAATTCCAATAATATCTACTGGAATAGAATCATTTGATAATTTTATTGGTGGTGGATTTAAGCGAGGTGGTCATACAATTATTTATGGGGCATTTTCTGTAGGAAAAACTGCTCTTATTCTTATGGCTATAGCAAATGCACAAAGACAAGGTTATACAGTTTGTTATGTTAATACAGAGAAACCTATTGAACCAGAAAGATTTAAATTTTTTGGTATAGATTTAGATAATCTTGCATATATAGAAGCACCAGCTAACGCTGAACTAGCATTAGAAGCATTAAGAACATTAACTAAAGAAAAAGTTATAGATTTGTTTGTTATTGATTCAAAAGATGGTCTTTGTCCAAAATCTGTTCAACAAGACTCAAAAGGGAAAGAAAGAGCTTTAGAAAAAAGCAACATAGCATCACTCCCTAAAACTTTATCAGAATTTTACAATACTGTCAATGCTCATATTTTTAAAGCAAGAGCTTCTGTTGTTTGGATTTCTCAAATGAGAACTAAAGGAATTGGTAGTTATTTTGTAAGAAATGGTTTAACTGGAGGCAATGCACAGTTATTTTATGCTTATCAAATTATTTATATGAGAAAAGGTCAAAAATCAAATAACCCAGTTAAAAAATTTAAAGAATTTTATCTTGACCCTGATGGAAAATTAAGATATATAACTAAATCTGAGGATGTGGGATTTTCTGTTGTATTAAAAATGGATAAAACTAATTCATCTAAATCTGTAAAAGAAAATAAAGAAATAGAGATTCCTTTTTATTATGATTCAGGATTTACACAAGTTCAAATCCAAAAAACTGAAGAAATTGAAATTAGAATAGACCCATTAATGCCTGAACCAGAACAAGAAAAAGTAAGAGAAATGTTAATTGAAAAAGGAATATTAGAAGAAATTCCTCTTTTAGAAACAAATTCATATATTAACAAAAAATCTTTAAAAGAGAGCGTTGATACTTCGACAGCAGTTGAGGGTGTTAATATCAATTCAAATAAAAAAACAAAAAAAGTTATAATTAATAAAGTTACTTTAACAGACGATAAAAGAAATGAAAAAACAATTATTGATAACGTAAAAAAGAAAAGAGGTCGTGGGAGACCCAAGAAAAAAAAGGAGATAAATAATGAATAAAGTTTTATTTCTAGGAAGGTTAGTAGCAAACCCAGAATATAAAATCAATGAAAAAGGAACAAAAATTTCTACTTTTCGTTTAGCGATTAATAATGGTAAAAATTATGAACCGTTGTTTATTAATGTAACAGTTTTTAATAATTTAGCAGACCAATGTTATAAATGGTTACAAAAAGCAACTCTAGTTTTTATTGATGGTAGATTAGAAATGAGACAAGCAGAAAATGGAGAAACGTATTATTCTGTAATTTCTAATCAAGTTACTTTTTTAAAAGGATTAAAAGAAGTTGTTGAAAATGTAACGTCTATTGACAACCATGAATAATATATGTTATACTATATATAGAGGGAAAAATGATAGGACTTAAACAAAGAGTTTTAGAAAAATTATCTTATAGATATTGGCTTAAAAATAAAGCAAGAAATGGTGAAGAAAATTGGAAATTGGCGGAAAAACTTTTAAAATATATTGAAAAAAGAAAATCTTTAATTAAAAAAATGGTTGATAAAGGAGAAAAATAATGGGATATTTACTATTTATTTTTTTCGTTGCAGTAATTAGTTTTATTGCAGGTTTATTATATTCATAAACGACAGGAGATATTGTAATGACTTCAAAAGAAATATATGAATATTTACAACAAAATAAAGTAGATAAACTTTACAAAATATTTGCTAAATCTTTTACTTGGATTGATGAATGGAGTGAAAAAATGCTCTTGGGTGATTTACTAGATGAAAATGAGCTTGCATATATGTTAGATAAATCCACAGCTATTTATGCTAAACTTTGTTCTGTAGTAAATGCTTTGGAAAGTTATATGGAAAGAGTTTTAAACAATGAAGAAAGTAAATATTATAAAGCTTTGGATAAAATTAGAACCCAAGATACCAGCGTTAGTAAAGCGAATGCTAGAGCTAAAGTAAGTGATGTTAGAGATTATTTAGCAGATTTTAAAAGTTATTTTTTAGCTTCACAACAAATGATTGTTTCGGCACAATCGAGGTTAAAAAGATTGGTTGTGGAGAAGGGAGCTAAAAATGTGGCTTATCATGGGGAAACTCCTGTTGAAGAAACAGTGACTTCTGATGATTTAATCGAAGATGAAGAGAAAGCGTGGAGTGAATAAAATGAAAATACTATGGATAGACACTGAAACAACTGGTTTAAATCCTTTTGAACATGATATTGTAAGTATTGCATTAATTGTAGAAATAAATGAAGAAGTAAAGGATGAACTTTATTTAAAAATTCAACCTATTAATCCTGATAATATAACAGATGAAGCTTTAAAAATCAATGGATTTACTAGAGAAGAACTTTCTACTTTTTTACCGCCAAGAGAAGGACTTAATAAAATTTTAAGATTTCTTGAAAGATATGTTGATAAATATAAGAAAAATAAAACAATGGAAGATAAATTTGTATTGGCAGGGTATAATGTTACGTTTGATTCTGCAATGTTATCTGAATTTTGTAAAAAATTAAATTATAAATATTTAGGTGCATTAATTGATTATCATAAATTAGATATTGCTTCTTTGGTTTTATTTTTAAAAATGCATAATAAAATTAAAATAGATGGATTTAAATTAGTTAATGTGGCAGAATATTTACAAGCATCTATTCAAGCTCATAATGCACAAAGTGATATTAGAGCCACAAGAGAAATTGCTTATAAACTTTTAAATAAAATTGAGGTAAAATAATTTTTCCTAACTCAGAAATAATTAAAACAGCACTTTTATCTTATTTTAGATTTAAAAGACAGTGGGTTTGTGCAACAGAAGTTAATTGCGGAATTTGTGGGGAATTAGCTGATGTAATGGTTGATACAGGAAAAGAAATAAGAGAAATAGAAGTCAAATGTTCTAAACAAGATTTATGGCAAGGAGAGAAGAAGAAATCAAAACATAAATGGTATAATGTAGGACATAAAGATATTCCAAACTCTTATTATATTTGTGTTCCAACAGAACTACTTGATGAAACAAAAAAGTGGGTTGAAGCATCAAATAATAAATACGGTATAATTGAATTTAGAGCAAATTATTTCCAAAGTAATTATTTTAGATTTGAAGAATGTTTAACTTTTATAAAAAGAGCAAAAGCTATTTCTTCTATTTATTCTCAAAGATTAAAGGAAAAAATTGTTTATAGAATGTGTTCAGAATTAATTACAGAAAAACAAAGCAGATTGAATAAATATATTTTTGACCAGAAAGCAAAAAATGAATAATTCTCAAATTTTAAATCAAATAAAAAATCAATGTCTTGTTTTTGACTTAGAGACTTCAAGTCACTATAAAGATGGAAGACCTGTAAATCTTCGTTCTCATTATGAAGACTATATTAATTATGCACAAATTAAATGGTTTGGGGCTTATTCATATAAAACAAATAAAGAATATTATTTAGACCCAAAAAAAGATTTACAACAAATTTTTAATCTTTTAGAATCACATTCTGTTTTAGTAGGGTTTAATTCCGATGAATTTGATTTTCCTATTTTAATGAATAATGGATTTGCAAGCAAATCAATTCGATATTTAAATGTTGATTGTATGCAAATATTAGGAAATAATACAACTAAAAATCGTAAAGGGTTTGCATACAAAAATCGTGGCGAATTAATGAACTATGATTTTAAAAAACATTCATTGGCTCATATAGCAGAAGTAATGGAACTTGATTTTCAAAAAGGACAAATTGATTTTAATATTTTTCATAAAGATTCATGGAACAAAGAAGAAACAGAAGAAATTAAAAAATATTTAAAAAATGATGTTATGGCAACCAAACAAATATTTGATAAACTTTGGGATTATTGGAAACCATTTACTGAATTATTATCTGAAAAAGATATAAGAAATTTATCGTGGATAAAAAGCTCAATTGCTTCTTTGACATATAAATCAGCATGTTTTTATATGAATGAAGAACCAACTTATTCAGAACAAAGTAGTAAAATCGAAGAAATGGGAGGTCGAGTCTTACTTCCTAAATACGAAGAAACAAATAATGTGTGGTATGTTGATTTTGCATCTCTGTATCCGCATATTTTTTGTATGTTTAATTTGTTTGCAGAAAAAGACCCTGATAAGTTTGATAATCTTTGGCATGGTAATGATTTCTTTAAAGCTAAAGGGCATTATGATATTTCTACTCCACATATTTTAAGTTCCCATGTTCAATCATTATTGAAGAAAAGATTTGAATTAAAAGAAAAAGATGAAAAAAATCCACTAATATTTGCTATAAAGATTTTTTTGAATGGACTTTATGGTGTTATAAGGTCATCTATTTTTGAAAAGGTTCATACTCCAAATGCAGGATGGGATTGTTGTTGGTTAGGTCAGCAAATACATGAATTTGTCGAAGAAATGATGAAACAATACGGATTTGAAATACTTCAAGGAGACACCGACAGTTTATTCTGCAAAGCTATTGATGAAAAAAATAATAATTTAGAATATGTTAAACAATGTTTAAAGGAAATTGTTGAAATTATTAATGATAATGTTCCTTTCCCAATTGAAACCTTTAAATTAAATATTGAAACTTATATTGATTATTTAATGTGTTCATTTTCTGAACAATCAATTAAAGATGAAAATGGAAAAAATAAAAAAGAAGGTAATCGTTTAATTAAGGAAAGAAAAGGATTAAAGAAAAATTATTGTTATATTTATAAAAATAAAAAAGGTGAATTAGATGTTAAATTGGTTGGACTTCCTATAATTAAAAACAATGCTACGAAGCTAGGAATAAAAATTTATGAAGAAGTTTTAAAATCAAAAATTTTAGAAAAAAAATCCGCAAAGTTTTCAAGAGAATTTATAGATAACACTTTAAATGAATACTTAAAAAAAGAGGAAATTTTAAAATTAGTTGCTAGAGAATTTAAAGTTAATCCAGCTAAATCTTATAAATTAAATAGTCAAATACAAGCACAAATAAGTAATGCTTATTTTGATGGTCAAAGTGGTAGTCTTGAATTGATTAAAAACACAAGGGTTGGTAAAGCTGGAAAAGGGAAGGTTTATTGCACAATTAAAGAAGCCATTGAGAATAAATTAACTTATAAAGACATAGATTTGGAAAAGGTATATCATGAATTAGAACCTTTTATTAAGTATGAAGAAATTATCGAACCAAAGAAAAAGAAATCTTCTAAATCATTGAAAACAAAGAAGATAAAGAAAAAGACTAATAACCTTGACAACCCTCAATAATATATGTTATACTTAAAGTAGAGATTAAAGAAAAATAAAAATGAAACATCATTATACAAGTAAAAATCCTGAATTAACTACTAAAGCATTAAATTTTATTTTTAAAAGAGGAAGAAATACTTTTGATGATATGATAAATGAATTACTTAGCAAAAGAATAAGCCCTATTAAAGAGGGATGGATAAAACGTAAAAGAAAAGGATATTGAAAATGGAAGAGAAAAGAACAAAACGTATCACCGATGTCGAACTATATCAAACAATTGAAAAGGTAAAAGCAGATGAAGAAGGTTCAGTAAAAGATGCTTTGGTGGCTTTATTGGCTGTTACAGTAGATTTAAGGGCTTTTGTGCGTAAATTATATAAGGAGCTTGTTCCTTCAAAGGAAAGAAATTATGAAGAAAAAAAATAGAATTGACCTAACAGGAGTTCCAAAAGAAGATATAGATTCTTTATATCAATATGTTACTACCTATAAATCGGCTAAAAAAGGACAAAAAAGTTTTCGTATTACTTCTAAATTATTAAATTCTGTTTATAAAAAAGCAGAATCTTTAAATAAAGAAGGACTAATTATTTTAACTATTCCTTTTAATTCTAAAAACATTTTTAAAGTGAAGTGTATTGTTACAAAGGAAAAAATATGAAAAAAATAATTTTAGTATTGATATTAGTTTTAACTTTATCTGCGTCAGCATTTGCATTTGATTTACCTGAAAATGTTTATGATGCAAATTCGTTACAGATTCACATGAGACAAAATTTTTATTATGGTCATGATAGAGTTATTCCTGAATATTTTGAATATTTTCAATATCCTGTTGTTTTAGAATTTACTAGAATAGGTGACTGTGATGATTTTTCGTTATATAGTTGGTATTATTTAAAACTTATGGGTTATAACACCCAAAAATTTTTAATAATATTAAAAGACGGAGATGAAATTGTGGGACATGCAATTACTGTTTTTTTAGATAATGATAACACATTTTCTGTTTTTTCAAATCAATATATTTTTAAGACTTTAAAAATTAATCCAATAGAAGCAATTATAGATATTTATCCTACTTGGCAAATTATATATTTATGGAATCCTATTAAAATTGGTTATTTAACCGTAGATGATGTTTATAATGATGCAGAACCAATTATTTTTATTGATAAAAAAACAATGCTCAAATATTATTCAGAAAAATTAAAAAATGAGGTGTTTGATTATGTCGATAATTAAAAAGAAAATAGAATCACCATGTTATAACTGTAATGGAAAAGGAAAAGTAAAAAATAAAAAATGTCCTACTTGTAAAGGAACAGGTATTTGGAAAGACGAAATTTATTATTTTATAAACAATAAAACAAAAATAGCGTTTGATGGAGATACATTATCGTGACAAATAAAGAAATTTTTTATAAAACACTTGATATAGCCATTTTAAAAGGATATATTGTTCCTAAATATATATTATCATTATCAAAAATTTTAAATTGTGATTTGTTTGATTTAAAAGATATGATTTTATATTCCAAAGATTTTGCAAAAATATATTTTGGTAAAAAAGATAAAATTTATAACAAAGATGTTTGGGTTAATAGATTAAAAGAAATGTCTCAAACAGAAAATGAATTTAAATATCTGGAGAAATTTTTAAATGTTTAGATTAATTCTTTCTGCAATAATTGGGTGGATTCTTGGATGGGAAAGAAAACATCATAATAAAGATGCTGGTGGTTCTCGAACCTTAGCATTGATTAATATATCATCATGTTTATTAGCAATTCTTTCTTTAGAATTATTTAAGGTCGGTTTTACTTTTGATTTTGTTCGTATGTTTGGTTACAGTTTGGCAGGTATAGGTTTTTTAGGTTCTGCTGTAATAAGACAAAATTCTCATAAAATAGATGGTACTACCACAGCTTCTTTAATTTGGGTTTCTGTGCCTATCGGGTTTTGTTTTGGATTGGGTTATTTTTATTATGGAATTTTAACATTTATATTAGTTTATATTTTGTTATCGTCAAAATATTGGAGGGGAAATGATAGAAATAAAAATTAAAAATCCAGGCAATGAAGTTGATTTTGATAAAGCAGTTAGGTTATTAAAAAAAATAATGTCTAAAGAGGGAATTTTACAAGAATTAAGAGAACGTAGATATTTTGAAAAACCTTCTGATAAAAAAAGGCGTGAAAAAAATTCCAGAAAAAGGAGAAAATAATGGCTAGGTTTTGGACAAATGAAAAAATAGATATTTTGATTACATATTTAAGAAATGGTTTATCTTCAAGAGAAATAGCTAAAAAATTTGACACAACTATTGATGCTGTAGGAAGTGCTATTAGACGTTATAATTTAGCAGAACATGTTGTGGCTAAAAGTTCTACAGTTAAATTTTTACAAAACATTGAACTTGAAGGATTAAAAGATGAAAATTTTGAACAATTAAAAAAAGAAGCAAAACTAAATTGGAAAATTCCAAAATCTAAAACTAATAAAAATAAAAATAAAAATGTTCAAATAGGATTATTTTTTCCAGATGCACATATTCCTCATCATAATAGTGCAGTATGTAAATCAATTTTAAAATTAATGAAAGATATTAAATTTGATAAATTTGTTATTGGTGGAGATTTTATGGATTTAGGATGCATATCACATTGGAATAAAAATAAGCATAAAACACTCGAAATGAAAAGATTAAAATCTGATTATATTGTTGGTAATTCGTTATTAGACGAATTTGATAAACGACTTCCAAAAAACTGTGATAAATATTTTCTGAAGGGCAATCATGAGGTGTGGGGAGACCAATTAATCGAAGAAATGCCAGCACTTGAAGGTTTAGTTGAACCAGAAATTATGTTAAATTTAAAAGAAAGAAATTATAAAGTATCGGAATATAATAAATTAATTAAATTTGGGAGACTTCATGTAACACATGGTATTTATGCAGGTGTTAATCCAATTAAAAAACATATTGATGAGTTGAAAGTCAATATTTTGTTTTTTCATACACACACATTAGGAATGAGATTATCATCATCACCTGCTCGTGACATCGCTTTTGCTGGTTATAATGGGGGTTGTGTCTGTGATTTATCCCCCGATTATATGAAATCAAAACCTCATGCATGGACACATGGATTTGCAATTGGTTATTTTTATCCTAATGGATATTTTGATATTCAATTAGTTAGAGTTGTTCAAGGTAAATTTGTATTTAATGGAAAAATCTACGATGGAAATCAATAAGGATATTTAAATTGCCAACATATACCTTTGAATGCTCAGAATGCGGTTTCAAAATGAATAGATACGTTTCTATTAAATTTCCTAAAAAATCAGAATGTCCTCAATGTCATAAAAAAACATTTATTCGTTGTATTGGAACAGGAAGTAGTTTTATTCTAAAAGGCAAAGGTTTTTATCAAAACGATTATAAGCAATACGATGATGCTATTAAAGAAAACAACCAAATGAATCAAGAAAGAGCATATAGGGGTAAAGAGGACTTAGAATTTTAAGGAAAATAAATGAATAAAAAAGATATAGAAATTTTAAATGAAAACGGTAGAAATATTAACACATTATTACATAATCAAACAAGAAAATTTGATGGAGATAACAATGTTGTATTAATTAGTTATACTGTTAAAGGGTATGAGATTGTTATTGAATATTTAAATCACAATAGAGAATTACAAATATTTAAATATAATTATTTTAATGATATATTAAAAACGCCCCACAAAAAAGAAAATGTATAATTTAAAAAGTGTAACTCTTAAAAATTTTCAAATTCATTCTAACCTAACAGTTGATTTCACTAATGGTATTAATGTAATTAGTGGACAAACTGGAGTAGGAAAGAGCTGTATCTTTAAAGCATTGGTTTGGTTATACGGATTTTCAGATATAAGTGAGTCAGATTTTAGAAAAGAGGGAACAAAAGAAACTTCTATTATTGCAAAACTTTCTTCTGGATTTGAAATTGAAAGAATAAGAAGTAATTCGTTAAATAGATATATATTACGAAAAGAAGGTTGTGAAGATAAAGTCTTTGATAAAGTTGGTAGAGATGCACCTGAAGAAATTAAAAAAGTATTAGGAATCGAATCTATAGAGTTTGAGAAAATTAATCTAAATATTAACTTTGCTTCCCAAGATGATTTAAACTTTATATTTGACTCTAAAATTCCAGCATCATTTAACGCCAAGCTATTTAACAAGCTCACAGGAAATGAACTTTTGGATTCTATTTTTGTCAATTTAAACAGAGAAAATTTAAATATTTCAAAAGAAGTAAAAAGATTAGACGAACAAATCACTACACAGAAAGAAACAGTTGAAAATTGTACGAAACAGTATGAAGAATTAAATGCTAAATTTCACAAAGTAACAGAATTATATTCACAAATTGAAGAAAAGATTATTATTTATGATGAATTAAAAAAGTTGGCTTCAAAATTAAAAGAAAATAAAGAAGCACAGGAATTTGTTAAATTTAAATTAGATAAGATTATCACAATTAGTGATAAGACTATCGCTAATTTGAAAGAAAAAGCTGAATTGTTAAAAAATTTATTAACTATTAAGGATAAACTAACACATGTTAGCCAAACCTTACAGCAAACAAAAGAATCTCAAAAACTTATTAAAGTTCCAAAAATAGATTTTGATGAATTAAAACAAAAAGCTATAATATATGATGAATTAAAAAATTTGAAAGATAAGTTAGAAAATAATAAATTAAATAAAGAAAAAGTTGTTATTCAACTTAAAGAAAATAGAGAGTTATATAGTAAATTAAGTAAAGAATTGAAAGAGATTTGGAATCAAATTGACCTTTGTGAAAAGTGCAAACCTAAAGTAGAGAAATTAATAATAAAATGAAAATAACAAACGAAGACCAATTAACTTTATTAAAAATTAAATCGTTATTAAATTATTTATCTTATTTTATT
>Ga0180433_10002941_pt1 | contig 25651 bp, 53 predicted proteins | sample SS_ome_8_FD_132980 | JGI IMG/M metagenome (GOLD analysis project Ga0180433, IMG submission 132980) | Hypersaline lake sediment archaeal communities from the Salton Sea, California, USA - SS_1_D_1 metaG | ecosystem: Environmental > Aquatic > Non-marine Saline and Alkaline > Hypersaline >... | reverse complement strand
TTTACGCACCGGTGCGGAATTATTTTGGGAAATTTTCGGATTTTTCCCGTATTGGGGTTGCAAGGGTTAGACTGAGTCGCTATATTGGATGTATTGAGAGTGAGAGTTAACCCAAACCCATGAGGCAAGCCATGAAAGATAACCCGTTCGCTATCGACTTTGAGAATGGAAACGCCACCGATTCGGAATGCATGATGTTTCAGCCGGAACCAGGAAGCCGCATTGACACCCCCGATTGGGAACAATTCGATGAGTTTGGGGGATTCAACCAAAAGCGTGGGAAGGGACGCCCCAAAGATGAGAATGTATTCCCAGCTATCCCTCTGGAAGAAAGCCCCATGGAAATTGATAGGCAAGCCCAACTTGCGGAGTATATCGAACGTGGGTACGCTTACGATGAGGGGCTACGCAAACAAGAGAAGGGCGTTCGTGACAATTGGGACAATCGCTCAAACGATGAGACAATCGACCCATCAGTAAAGGTAACACAGAACGATATTTTGGAGCTACTGGAATCATGCACAAGGCAAAAACGGTAAAGGACTACGCTGCGGAGGGGGCCAAGGTTACCCCGATAGCAGTAGCAGAGGCACTAGCGAGACTAGCCCTAACGAGGGTGTTCCGATGTGTTCTCTGTGGGGGTACCCACTTCTCTATGATAGGGGAATCCCCATGCCCCCACTGTGGTAAGGATGTGGAGCAGGAGCGTATGCCCCTCTGATGGGGGGGTGTGCGTTCCGCACCGGTGCGGAATTCCGCTTGCAATGCTTGGGAATAAATGCTATACTGTGGGCAGTTAAGAAAGTCGGCTAACGGAGTCAGCCATGCCCACGTGTGACGGTAAGCGTAGGAGAAGATGGGATGAGCGAAGGAACCAAAGTCAGCGTGATTGGTACGCCATGCATAGAGCTAAAAGATATGCTGACTTCATTCTCTCTGGCAGAGTTAGATGCGTTCTGGAGAAGCTGGGATGCGTTTGACCTATCTATGGACCTTAAACTAGCGAGACTCGTAAATGATTACCTTATTAGTCGTTATAATCGCAATGCTATGCGTCGTGATAGCCGTTGAATGGTGCGTTATCAGCGTACTGAAACAAGAGCTTGTAAGGCAGCGTAGCAAGTGTTACGTTGCACATGCGGAGATTGATGTTCTACGTCGCGTCAACACTGGCCTAGAATTGGAGCTTACGAAAGATGAGCGAAGAGAAGGAAAAGAAACCCCAACCCCAACCACGAACTAATCGCTGCCCCGAATGTGGGCTTCGCTATCGTGGGGTGAAAGCTGGCAATACTGCCGATGCCGATAAGGTTGAACGGCACAACAACGGCTATCACCACAACACAAGACTTGCTACCCTTGCAGGACCGAAGTGGTAGTGAGCAGCCCCCCGTTTGGGGGGCTTTTCGTTTACGCACCGGTGCGATATTTTCGCTTGCAATCCTTCCAGGTAAATGCTATACTACTGTCTAGAAAGGAACGAAACATGGGACTTAATACTAACGCGATTCGGGCTCTGTGTGATGCCTATGATGCAAAATCTATGAGTGGTGAGGTTGAGGCTGGCACTGGCCCTATTGTCAAGGCCCTCAACACGGAATTGATTCACTATACCTCTAGTCTGCAATTCCCCCTGACAGTGGGTGAGATTCGGGATGTAGCCCGCATTGCTATTGACCCAGAAGGGGCACAAAACGACCACGGTCTGAATAAAATCAGGGTTATCAAGGATGTTCGCAACCGGACAGGCATGGGCCTAAAGGCTGCAAAGGATGAGGTTGAGGATTGGCTGTTAATCATGACCCAGATTGTAGCCGACGCCGTTAACCATTACCGTGCAGAGCGACGAAGGCGGTTTCTAAGTCGGTTAGGTATTCCGGTTGCCTGTAAAGAATGCGGGTGGGAAATGGGGCACGCTAACAACTGCCCCCATGGAGCAAACGACCCTGACAATGCTGAGGTGTGGGACTAATGAATGAGCAAGAGTATCAGGACGACACCCGACTATATGCTATCGACTTAGTAAATGAGGGACTGATTGACCCCAAGAAAATGCTATTCGATATGCTCCGGTGGTTCTCTAACCATGATATTAGGGAATTTCTGGACAAGCACGAACTAAGCCCTGAGGATATCAACGGGGTATACTAGCCCAGACAATCAAGAGCCGCTAACCTCTGCTGATGAACCCCGGATTCCGGCTGGACGCAAGTTAGCGGCTCTTATTGCTTACGCACCGGTGCGAAATGTGGTGCGGCAAAAAAGTATGGTGGGCGTTTGACAGCAAGTCGGATAAATGCTATACTTAGGTCAGTCAAGGGAAGGGGGCTTAGGGGAGTTGAGAACCCCGAAGCTTTCAGGAAGCACCGGCTATGGCTTTGGTACGTGCACCACGAAACTGATTTAGGGGTGTCGACATTACAACCCCCGCGATAATCAGGCTGTCAAACCCCCCGCCACTAACTTTAGGAACCATGGAGCCTTAAGAAAGCACTGATAATCATTTAACTAACTCTAACGCTGTGACCCTCTCATTGCACCAGTCAAGCGAGGATAGCGTGGTGGTCAGTGTAACCTTGACTTTTTTACCGCATCATTCCCCAGAGGTGAAACATGAAGGAATTTAGTAAGCTGGATAACGTGAGCACCGAACAAAAGGCTAAGCTTCGTCAGGTTCGGGACATCAACAAGAAGGGTATGGACCAAGTTCGTTGGGCATTGCAAGGTGGGTTGCTTGAGCAGGGTGCATATATCCAGTTCAGTAGCGACTTGGCTCTGTACGGATTGTGGGAAGCCCTCTTGATGGCGGCAAACTATGAGCGGGATGGTTACTACCGTCGCGGTACCGCTGCTGAGGCATTGGAGAAAGCCCTGCTAATCAATTGATATTCTCCTGGGGAGGGGTTGAAGGTAGGGGGTCATAGCTACCGGCGAGGCTATGGCCCCCTTGTGGTTTTACGCACCGGTGCGAAACCTCGCACCCCCCTGGTGGGTGGGCTAACCTAGCCCAATGGTGGCAATTGGTGGAAGTCAGCGATTTTAGGCTTTTTTGGCTTTTGGCTTGCGTATTAATGGATTAAATGCTATATTACAGACCTGGAAGACAATTATCACCGCTAAACAGGAGTTGTAACATGGCTCGCCAATGGTTGCGTATCTCGAATCCTCAGGAAACCTCCCCGGTATTGGTCACCACGTGGGGTGCTAGTCTCAACCGTAACGACGACAAGGCTATTGGTCAATTCGGCAGTGGTGCCAAGCATGGTATCCTGTGTTTCCTCCGTGCCAAGCAAGGTATTCGCGTATTCTGTGGCACTACTCAACTTAAGTTTTCGACCAAAAGCGAGAAAGTGTCGGAAACCGAGAGTATCAAGAAAGTGTACGTTTCTCAGTCTGAGTTTGGTGCTGCTGGACGCCCAAAGAATTGGACGCTAAACGTGGACCTGTCTTTTGGCCACTACGATTGGACCAACAAGGAAATGGGTTTGCGGGAATTCGTTTCTAACGCTCTGGATGGTTCGGAATACATCGAAGATGTAAAAATGGAGGTGATTGACAAGCCAGAGCCAAAGGGCAAGGGCTGGACTAGCGTTTGCGTTCCCTACACTCGTGACGTTCAAGAGTATCATGAGGGTATCGGGAATCACTTCACGCAATTCACCACCCACAAACACAAGAAGGTATGGGACAATCCTAACCCCAAGAAAAACGGGCGGGTACATCGGGCAGGTGTGTTCGTTCGCGAAACCGAGAAACCTTCTCTGTACTGCTACAACCTGAGCAAAGGGGTGAAGGTTGACGAGTGCCGTAATATGACGGACTTCGATTGCCGATACCACTCTTTCCGCATTGTGGAAAAGGATAAGGAAGCTATCAAGGGTATCTTTCGGGCACTGTTGAACGGGGAAGAGGTTTGGGAAACCACCGACGATTTCTGCTATGATGTGTACGGCAGGGATACCAAAACTATGTGGGTGGAAGCTTGGAAAGAGGTTGCAGGAGAGAATTGCGTTATCACCCTCGACAATATCCCTGAAATGGTTCTCGCCCACGCTAGTGCCCATTGCTATCAGGTTGCATTTATGCCGAGCCAGTGGTTCAAGAGTATGGCAAACGCTGGCATCCCCACAATCATGAATATCCAAGGGGTTAACAAAGATGGGGTTCTCGAATGCGAACCTACTCAACGCATGGTTGAGAGTGTGCAGCGTGTTTGGGATTGGATGGTAATTCTCGGAGTGGATACCAAGGGGAAGGATGCCCCAAAGGTTATGGGGTTCACACAAGATGAGGAAACTCTTAAGGCAACTCAAAAGGTGCTCCAAGGGTTTCGGGGTAGGGATGACCAACGAGATACCGTATTTATCAACAAGGATTATGACAATGACCTGTTGGTGTACGTGGAAGAGGTTGGGCACTACGTTTCCGATTACTGCGATTGCACGCGGGAATTCCAAGAATTCTTTATGGAGGGGTTGCTTAAGGCATGCCTCAGCATGGGAGGATAAGGGGCCGGAATGAGAGGCAGGGTAAGCCCCCCGTTTGGGGGGCTTGCTCTTTTTCGCACCGGTGCGGAATATTTTTTTTGACAATTGGCACGATATATGCTATACTGTAGACAGTGTATCAAGGGGGAGTCTAGCTTTGAGGGAAACTGGGTTAGGCTCCCCCGACTTTTTCTAGAATACACTTGACGGATAGTCTGGAAAATGCTAAGATACGCTTAGTCAAGTAATCACCACCCCATAAAGGTTGAAGTCGATGTTTGTATTCTCTCCCCCGAATATCAAAACAGAACAATTGGGCGACGTTCACTCTCTTAGTTATACGTCAGGTAAAACGTGCCCCTATGCCAAGCTATGTAAGTCTTGGGTAGAAAATCATCGTATTGTTGATGGCCCCCATTGCCAGTGGCGTTGTTATGGGGCAAGTATGGAAGTCAGGTGCCCACCATTGCGTAAGCGTAATCTGCACAACCAAAAGGTTTTACGTACCGCTCTCAAACATAGCAAAAACGAATTGAAACGACAGATTCGGTATGCTATACCTCTTGGTGTGCGGATTATACGCTTGCACGTTACGGGTGATTTTGTTAGTCAACGTCACTTCGATGCATGGTTGGAGATATGTCAAGAGAATCCAGCCCTTCACGTGTATGCCTACACTAAGTCTCTTCCGTTCTGGGTCAAGAGGCTGAAAGATATCCCCGCTAACTTTAGTCTAACCGCCTCTTATGGGGGTACCAAAGACGCTCTGATTGGGGAGTATGGTTTGAAGTCGGCAACCGTAGTCTTCTCTGAGGCTGAGGCTGACTCTCTTGGCTTGGTGATTGATGACACTGAACAAGCCGCATGCTATGGTGACGAAAGCTTCGCACTATTGCTTCACAATGTACAACCGAAAGGAACCCCCGCAGCTAAGGCGTGGGAGAAAATCAGAAGGGAGAAAATGGATGTGGTGTCCTAAGTGTAAGAAACGAAGGGGTGTGGCCCTTCAATTGGTCAAGTCTCAACAAGCAGAGGGCGTTTGCTGCGAATGCGGCATTGTCCTAGTAAAGAACAAACACGGTCATAGAAAGAAACCCAAAATCAAGGTATAGCTATGCCTATTTGCTGGAAGTGTGCGAACGCTATTCTAGTGGACGATACCGAATGGATGGGGGCTAAGGTTCTCGTAGGGTGCAAGGAGGAACCAAAGATTAAGAGTTGGGAACATGCTCAAGCACTATGCCCAATCCTTTGAACCTAATGCGGCACTAAAAAAGGCCGCTGAAGCGTATAAGGATGCCGTTACAAGTGGTCGCCTCAAAACTAACGATTAGGAGGTTGGACCCACGCCATCCGAGTTAAACAGCCCCCCGTTTAGGGGGGTTGTTATTTTTCGCACCGGTGCGGAATGCACCACCCCGCTAATGGGTGGGCTAACCTCATCCGTTGGCGGTAGTTGGCGGAAGTCAGCGAAAATATTGATATTCGAGTTGCAATCCACTGAGATAAATGCTATACTTAGAGCATGTGAGAGGGACAACGACAGGAGAAAGCGACATGAAACCCGATTGGGAAAAACTGACGAAATGCGGCCCCCTAAGCACAATGATTGATACGGGTGCCCCCCACTTTAAGGACTACCAGTGTTTCACCCTTCCAGTGTCAAAGTCATTCCATAGGCTAGTCGCCATGGCTGATGCGTCTGGAAATTTTGTGTGGGTGCACAAAGAATTTCGGAAATCCGCTTGACAATCGTCTGAGTAAATGTTATACTTGGGGTGTTGAGCAAAAGTCACACTACTTTTTTTGAGAAAGGTTTATACCTATGTCGAATGACAAACCTGCTGCTGAGCGTCGTGAACGAGTTGAAGCCCGTGAGTTTATCTCCGCGTGGCAAACCTCTGAGAGTGTTTCGGAAGTCGCGGAAAAAACGGGTCTGCAAGAGGGGTCTTGCCAAACCCGTGCCGCCAAGTATCGGACACAGGGTATCCAATTGAAGCATATGCCGCGTGGTGGTGGCAGTCGCTTGGATATCGACGACTTGAACGCCTTCGCACTGTCTTTGGTGCCTCAGGTCGAGGAAGAGGAAGCCGACGACGAGGAAACCGCCGACGACGACTCGTAATCACCATGGTACGAGGGGGGTGGCAATCGTGCCACCCCCCAACCCTTTTCGTGTGCGTCGTACCTGAGGTGAGTTATGGAAGAGTTGATGGCCTGTGGTGCCGTGCTCTATTTCGTAACGTGGTGCATTAACAAAGCTAAGGAATTGCAATGAGAATGCGTTTTGGCTGGCGGGTTAAGCATGCTAGTGTACGGAATTGGCTAATGGTACTCGAATACCTTCGCAGGATTGCGAGGTTGTGATATTCCGAGGAAGGGGCTATCGGGAAACTACTACATATGGGTGGAGGGTAACCCCCTGCGAAGCCGCTGGTAGCAAACAAGTAAGCCTAACCCCCCAGGAGTGGTACCGCTCTTGGGGGGCTTTTTTATTTCGCACCGGTGCGGCATAACATTACCCACTAACCATATGCTAAGTACAAGCTAACATACCCCGTTGGGGCGATAGTCAGTAGTCAGCGAAATACAGCTAGCGGGTGAGTGGAGGTAAGGGGAATCGAACCCCTGTCCATGAAGCTTGCTAGTCAGCCTGAGTCTTTCTGCATGGGCGTCTGGAACTCAGTAGGCTACCACACCTTAGCTCACTACTTGGGCTCATGTCGAAACCTTATACCCCCGAGTAGTCAGGGTGGGAGTCGAACCCACACTTGAGGGATTTTAAGTCCCTTGCCTCTGCCTTTGGGCTACCTGACCATAGGCCCCTACTTAGTCACGTATGATGCTTTATGATGCTATTGACTAAGAGGGGCGAAAGAGCTAACGGAGGGAATCGAACCCACGACCGGTTGATTACAAATCAACTGCTCTGCCTACTGAGCTACGTTAGCGTAGGAATGACAGGACTTGAACCTGTGACCTGTCGCTTATAAGACGACTGCTCTAACCAACTGAGCTACACTCCCTAATCATACACGTAGTCTAGCATTTATCGCCCCGTTTGTCAAGGATAAAATTCGGGGTAACTTATGACGTTGACCCTGAAAACTGTCCATATTTATGCGTCAGAGGCTAAAGCAGAATCCGCAGACGATGGTGCGGCAAAGAAGTAGAGATGGGCGAAATCGCACAAAATCAACTCAACCCCTAAGTGAACCAGTGCAATGGTTGCCTTAAGAGTGAGGGGCGAATTAACGCACACTACACTTCTCGACCGCATCATACGAATAGCTAGTTAACGGTGCGAGAAGCTCAGCAAGGTCAGTTAGCTGGCGGGTGACCCACTGCTTAGTGCAGCTTAGACAAGTCGGCGGCGACTAGCAAATGCCTAGCATTAAGCTATGCCCTTGAGAACGCCCATTTTGCTAATAAATCTTGAAAGAAACGCAAAATAGTGGGTAGGGGGTGTGTCGGCCCCCCGGTTCTGCGTTTTCCGCCCCAATGGTGTATGATACAATAGTGACCAATTGACCCTAGTGGAATCAATAAGATGCCAGGTAAGAAATGCGGTAAGAACTCGCCACCCAAGGGAAAGAAGGATGCCCGTGGTAAAGAGACTCAGAGAGGCAGCAGAATGGAGCAATTGCTGCTAGAAGTCGCTAAGGTTCTGAAAAAAGAGGGCGATTCTCAGGAATCCGCTTGACCAACTCGCTAATATATGCTAAACTGCCCATGTACGAATAGGTGCTGAACAGCACTCCCCTCCTTGTGTGGGTGGGCAGATGCCACTGATTCTGGGGGTCAGTGAGGTGCTAGGGGTCATTTTCAAGAGTCAGGTTTGGTCTTGAGCGATATTAAATAGGACGCTTATTGCTGGCTATAGCACTGGCTAACCTGTTTTAGCTAACGTGTTTGGGTGTTTTGCGACCGCACCTACTGCAAAACGCGGAAAACACCCCATCGGCCCCCTATCGCCCTCTGTGTTATTAGTATGAGTAGTAGTAAGAAAGGTAAGGAAATGACGGGTTTTATAAGGTTTTTGAATGCTTTCTACCTGCTGGGCCTGATGGTATTGTTGATGGTCGGGCTAGCCACTGGCTTTTCTATCTATACCTCGGTATGTATTGGGATTCTTGCCCTTGTGGCTGTTACTGTTTCAATATTAGAGACAATCTACGAAGAATAATGTGGGAATTTTACCCATTAAGAAAGGAAATTGGAAAATAGAAATGAATAAACACTTACGAGCAGTTGAGGACTTTAAGTACCTGGAAGCAGCCTACAATAGGGCTAAGCAAAGTATTCAGACACATGTTACGGCAATTGTTGAAGACAATGAACTGTCTATAGCTGTACGTTTTAGGGTGTGGGCGAAATACGCAAGGAAAGAATGGCGAAGCTGGATTATCAAGCCATATACTATATTCCAGGGTAAGAAAAGGGCGTCTTTTCCTTTGATGGGCCAATATGTTGAGGACCATCCTGACTACTTCGACCGGCATCGTAAGTACAATTATGAGGATATGCTGGAAATGATGGGCGATAACCTTGAGTACGAGGATGGGGAAACGGATGCTGAGTATTGGATACGTCGCAATAGGTACGAAGATGAGATTAAGGCTGAGCTTATGGCCACCAACTTTGGTGGATTTACTTACGATTGGTAGGGAGATTGGAGAACAATGACGAACGGGGCACATGACCGTATTGATGAGATTGAACAGGAACGCAGGGGCTCTATGCGTATGATAGAGTTCCTAAGTAGGCGATTAGACGCCGCAATGTCTATCCTGACTCGGGTGTCTCCCCATGTTGAGTGGAATGTGGTAATTGACAAGATGGTTAGGGAAGACGGTAACAGGTGTACTCAATGTGGCAATATCAAGCCACTGAATGAGCGTAACGTATGTATTAACTGTCAAACGAATGGGTGGTAAAATGACGAACGATATCATAGACAAACACTTTGAGATACCGTGTCATTACGACCTGTGGATGCAGGGGGCACAATATGGGACGGTTACAAAGGTGGTGGGCGGCACCGCCTATTTGCGAATGGATAACAAGGTCGTCAAGAAGCTGGTGAAGATACCTGTTGATGATTTACTTGAATATGGAAGGAAGTTAAACTGATGTGTCCATGGGAAGAATACCTAGCTGATGTGCTTAGCCGGTTGCCTGAATACGACGTTGCCGAACATAAGAATGTCGTGGGATGTATCAAGCATTGCTATGAGTGGGTGGCAGTTATGCCGAACTGACCGTCTGGGCATGGACAGTTGAACGGGAGCATAAGTTGCCATTAGGGATGAGAGGGTATACCTACATAGGTTTCCTTAATGCTGGTCGTATACTCTCCTATGATACAGAGGAGGAGATTAACTTTGGATGGTGGTGTAACCCAAAGGGTAAATCAGGTTATGCAGACACTGCTGAGATTGGACTCAAGCAGATGTTGAAGGAACAAGGGATTACTAACTACAAGGTGGAGTGGAAATGAGAAAAGTATCGAAAGTGTTTACGTTGAAAGATGATACTGGGAACTATGAATCTCGCAGGTCGGGATACTGTTTTTGGACAGCTTGGCAAACGGTCTGCCCTAAGTTTGTTAAAAGAGTATTGGGCCATCTCCCCAAGAAGGTAAAGCTCACGCTAATCCCTGGATTCGATGGTGAATATGACATCCCTCATGGGAAGGCGTTATACTTTGCATTAGCGGATAGGTATAATAAGACATTTGGGCGTAATACCCTTATGTGGACTACCTCTACCAAGAGCAAGAGAAAGTTTCATGGGATGCTACACGCTGATACTAAAGTGTTTTTGACTGAGAGGGGTTATTCCCCGAAGGGGCAAGAAGTAGTGGAGTGTACGTTGTTGGTTGAAGACCGTGATGCGGCAAAGAAGGGAAAATAATGGGTTGTTTAGAATTAACACTATTGGATGATGATATCCTCATTGAGTTGAATGAGCGAATGCATCCTGTGGCTCGGGATGATAAGGGGCGTCTGAGGTTAGTGGGTAAACCGGGGGATTTGAAGGGTATTGCTTACCTTTGGGATAAGAAGTTGGGCAGGGTATTGGATGAAGATAGGCTTAGGTTCGTGGGTGAAACGCACACTCTTCATACGTGGGCATTCTATGGTTTCTTCAAGCCAACAATCGCTGAGGTTCTCACGTGCATTGGTCGGTTTCGTGCGTGTAAATATTATGAGTTGATTGGGCCTGAGGATGCTGATGACCTGAATGAACAGCAATTCTTTGTTAATAATGGATTCCACTTGGCTAAGGTCAAGATGTATGTGGAGGCATAATCATGAAGATTGGGACAATGAGTGTAGTGGTGGGCGATGCTAGCTGTAATGCTAAGTGTCCCTTCTGTGTGAGTAAGATGACTGCCTCGGCTAGTATCATGCCCTGTACTGAGGATATCGACTATCGACGTTTTGATATCGCGTGTCGGTTTGCTGCCCAGTCTGGGGTAAGTACAGTTCTACTTACGGGTACTGGTGAGCCGACGTTACATCCTGAGCTAATCAAGAAGTACTTGACCAGCCTATATACCAGTAGGAAGTTCCCGTTTATTGAGCTTCAAACCAATGGCATCAAGCTGATAGACATGAAGAAGGACTTGGAGAAGTGGTATCGGCTTGGCCTTACCTTAGTTTGCCTGTCTGTGACACACTATGATGCTCAGACTAACTCGGAGTTGATGCCCCCGAATGGCAACCTTCGACTGCCCATTTGGGAAACAGTATCGTTCCTCCATGAGATTGGGTTTTCGGTCAGGTTGAACTGCACGATGGTCAAGGGTGGTATTGATAGCAAGGAAGAGGTCGGGGCTATGGTCGACCTATGCCGCTTGAATGAAGTGGAACAGCTAACCTTCCGCGATGTAACGACGCCGACGAAGACCAACAATCCAGAGGTAACCAAGTGGGTACTGGATAATGGGGTGAAGTATAGGACAAAGGGTAGCAGTAGCAATCAGAGTGGCAACGTAATGGTGCAAGAGTACCTTTACGAGAATGACGCTACTATGATTATGACACTTCCTCATGGTGCATATGTGTGGGACTGTCAAGGGCAGAATGTAAGTAATAACAATTGCTTAACAACCACGTTGGCACCGAATGAGATTCGACAGTTAATCTTTGTACAGCGTAAACGTAATGGTAGACCGCGTGGTCAATTGCGATACGATTGGGTGTATGAAGGGGCGATTATCCTCTAATAGAAAGGGTGAGATAATGAATGGTGAATTTTGTTGTGGTTTTTGCGTCGGGTTTTGTGTACTATTGGGGCTCGTTCTCATGATTAGCCTGATACATGGCGATACTGAGATTGCTGTAGACCAGTATGAGCATGTTGGCAGTATGGCTACTCAGTGTGAGGACATTAGAGACTGTGTCGCTGAATGCATGCAGGATGGTATCACCAATTGTGAGTACACGATGATTCGTAAGCTATATCGTAAGCAGACGATTCGAGATACCCAGGCTGAACTGACTGAGGTTTGTCAGTAAGTCTTAAAAATTCCGCTTGACAAGTAGCGGGGTAAATGCTATACTGAGGTTGTCAGATAAACCCTCTTAGCGAAAGACGTTACTATGTGCCTTGAGTTTGCGAAAGTATGCAACGACCTTAGCGGTATCGAAGCATACAAAGTTGTTCGGATGGTTGCTATCAATACTGTACCAGCCTATGTGCCGGTTGCAGTTATCACAACTGGTACTGCTGATACAAGGCGTGGCTGGCTGATGCATATGGAACAGGATGCAGATGATGCCTTTTGGCCCATGCGTGACAAGAACCGTAACCCAATTGGTACGGTCGTGGCTATCAAGAATGGAAATGATATTTTGCTTGGGTGGAGTAAGCTACACGTTGGCGTCGACTCGTTTAGTAAGCCGCGAGGTCGACAGATTGCTATTGGTCGTGCGTTGTTTAAATCGGTGCCGACTCCACCTGCGAAGGACCGGCAGATGATTGCTGAGCACCTGACTGAGATTCTTCAACGAGCTAAGAAGTACTTCAAGCTCGACAACCCAAACTTCAATTGGCCGTTGCCGATTCAGGAGTAAGCTATGTGTATACATGAACCTAAGGCTGTAGATAGCTCCATCACCTGCTATAAGGTGGTTGAGTTGTATCAAGGTAAATATTTTCCTATTTACGATGCGGCAGGTACCTCGAAAGATGCACAGACAGGGTGGGAAATAGGCAAGACTTATAATGCCGATTGCCTCGACTGGGCAAGTGAGCGTTATTCGGCTTGTTATCATGGTATGACCTCTAGGTCAGAGATAGGGTTATGTATAGCCGATTTCGCACGCTTCTTTACGATGAAACACTATCGTGTTGTGAAGGTCGTATTAACCGGTGAGTGTTTTGAGGAAGATACAAATGATGAAACGAAGTTTCCTCAGAGCGAAGTAGCTGGTACAATCATGACCATTATCGGAGAGGTACCGTGGCTATTGGAGGTTTGAGATGGATAATAGATGGTACCGAGTAGTGGCGACTGATGACGGTGACGTTCGGGAAGATGGTGTGAAGCTAGTTGATGGTGACCGCTATCGCATCCTGTGGCCTGATGCCGTTATTGAGTTTAAGAACATCATTGTTGATGAACAGGGAATGGCATGGATAAAGTGTGGTATGACTTCACCATATCAGTTCTTCCGTATCTGTTCTAAGCAACACAATCTACGTATACAAAAAGCAATAACTTTTAAGGAGTAGTAAATGGACGAGATTACCTTTGACCAAGTTCCCAACCATGGCAGTTTCATTCATGTCGAGGTTAACCCAGAAACTAAGAAGGAGAAAGAGTATATCCTTCACAAGAAGTTAAAGGGTTTCAATACTCAGTATGGCACTGCGTACAATGCCATTGACCCGAAAACTAAAGACCTTTGGGAATTCGAGGATAGTGACAAGGTATGGGTGATTCCATCATTAGATATATCCGAGGACGAGTAGATATCGTTCATCGACTCCTTGAGTTTGGCATTAGGCCAGGAGTATCACTAAGACACATACGGGGTGACCTGTACAAGATGGGTGTAAAAACCATTGCGATGAGGTTACCCGATAGCGTAAGGATTATCTATGAAACTGACAAGGGAAATCAGACAGGGCGTGAAGACTAAGGTCGACGCCGTTGTTTGGCAGAGGCACATGCGGGATGAGGTTGAACAAGAGACTCTTATCTCGCTATGGAAACATGACGAACCTGACCCCGAGCGTGGCACTAATGGTTTGATAGGGGCGATAGTGCGACGACGGTACGCGGATGTATTTAGAGGGTCATTAACACAAGAGCATACATTCACGTTTACTGACTCGGCTATCAAGTTTGATGCTGACACACTAGAGGCTAAGAGTAACCTGTCTGACACAGAGTATGAAGAGTCCATGAGTGTGGTTCGCAGGGTCATTGACCAGCTACCTGTTTGGATGAGGCAGTGTGCGATGGATGTGCTGGTGAAGGGGTATACTCACAGGGAAGTGAGTGAGAAGCTTAATATCCCGACAGGAACAGTACTAAGCAGGGTATCTCGGGCTAAAGCAAAGCTGAGAACTCTTCTGAAAGGACATGTAGCATGTTGAACTCGTTTAGGTTAATTTTACACATTCCACTGTGGGTTGTTGGATATGGAATTGGTTGGCTTGCAAGACCATTCGTTGCGGGGTTTTCCAGTGGGTGGATGGTTCTAGAACAGGAGTATACCAATGAATATCGCGAAGCTGTTGCCCGTCGTATCGAAGCAAAGCAAAGCACCACACAGTAACTATTATGTAACCTGGGGTAAAGAAAGGTTGGAGGGTATTTATGCATCACCAATTCAAGCGTGTATTGACTTGTTGCAAGACCACTTGGCACACAATCACATTTCATCTCTACCTGTCGTGTTTATCGTATCTACCCATGGATTCGGTGAACATGACGATGACCTGTTTATTCCTCTACAGTGGGTGTTAGAGCAGGTTAACGGCTGGAAAATAAATTTGGAGGAATCTGAGAATTCCGCTTGCAAAGAATCGGGTTAAATGGTAGAATAGGGCTATTGAGAATTACAGACCTTTGCATACGGAGTGAAAGTTATGGCTAAAGCTGAGCGAACAGTGGAGATTCCAGCACTTAGTGAGAGTGACTTACGATTTGCCCTTTATGTCTTGCGTACTCGTCAAGATGAGTGTCGTAAGGTTACTGAGGAATTCAGAGGTCATGAAAAGGCCAAGCGAATTGGCGACCGTATTGAGAAAATCAAATTAGCCCTTGGAGTCAATCTGTAATGAAACGTCGTTCCGACAAGCTATCGTCAACGGTACAGAATATTCAAAGCAGTCATGCAATGCAGATTGCTAATACGCCCGAGATATACGATATCTTGAGCAATCGCCTGTATCGTGACCCCATCCTTGCTCCCGTGCGAGAGCTATGGTTGAATGCTATTGATTCGCACATTGCGAACGGTAATCTTGATACTCCGTTCCTTGTTGTCTTGCCTACCTATGACAATCCGGTATTTCGTATGCGTGACTACGGGTTGGGGTTGTCATGGCATGATATGGATGGGTTGTACTCAACCTATGGCATGTCGAACAAGACCCACTCTGATGAGTTTACCGGCTGTATGGGTATCGGTAGCAAGTCTCCCTTTGCCTATGTGGATAGCTTCGTAGCTATGTCCTACTTCAATGGTAATAAGTACATCTTTGCACCCACTAAGGACAATCGCGGTAAGCCCTTCCAGAACTTCGTTGGTACTGAGGCTACTGATGAGCCTAACGGACTCGACGTTAGTTTTGCGGTAAAAAAGGAAGATATTGATGAATTCCGAGAGGCCGCTGCTAAGGTCTGTCGTTACTCGCCAATCATACCGGTTAACCTTGAGGGCGAACCTCTGTTCAGTAAGCGAACGGTTAACCCTACCGAGGTAGTATTCTCGGGAACAGGATGGCGTTTGGTATCGACCAAGTCTAGGTATGGCTATGGCTATAGCAATCCTGGGCATAGTGTGGCGATTATGGGTCACATTGGGTACAAGATTGAGTCTGACCACTTTGAGCCAGAGGCTGTTCCTGAGGTTGAAGAACCGGCGGAATTCACTATTGCGTGGTATCAGTATGCCAATGCACCTGAGCAAGAGTCGGATGAGCCTGAGGATGAGGGCGAGCCTGAGGTCGATACTTTCGACTACAGTGACCTTCTAGACCAAGGTCTGGAACTCGACTTCGATATGGGTGAAATCCAGTTCGACGCTGGCCGTGAGGGTCTTCAATATCATAAGCGTACAGTCAAGTCCGTAAAGGAGAAGCTTAAGGTAGTGAGGGCTGAGGTCGACGAGATTGTCGAGAATGCCCTTGGTGAATGTTACACACTATGGCAAGCACGGTGCGTGTACTCAGATATGCTTCGTAAGAATCGCAGACTATTCAAGCTGTGCGAGGTTGCTGGTAAGATGGAGTTTGAGGGTACACCATTGGGTGAAACTACCATCGACCCATACTATAAGCTACCTGGGGTCACGGTCACAAAGATGACCTACAATTATGGTGACATTAAGACTACCAAGAAGCGTACCTCAGTATCGTGCAGTAAGAAGACCGCTTTGGTCATCAATGACATGCCTAATGGTGGGTTTGCTGCCGCTAAGCGTTGGATTCACTCCAATGCTATTGACAACCGTGAACTTGAGGATGACCAGAAGAAGCCAGTTCAGTGCTGGGTTTTCAACCTCAAGGATAATGCTGACCGCATTGCATTCTTTACCACCTTTGGGTGTCTGCCTGATGAATGCTATTATACCTCGCAGTTTCCTAAGTTGGCACGACAGGTGTCAAGACCTCGTGCCACAATGAGTAAGGAAGAGAATGAGGTATTGGTATGGCGTTTTCAAAAGCATGCCTCTAACCGTAGTGACTATCGTGATGTGCCACGGGCTGAGGCTGAGTACTGGGAACGGGTTGCTGTTCCATTCCACGATGAGGATAATGATGAGCCTCAACTGTTTGTTGGTATTAAGGGTAAGAAGTTGTACCGTCATCGTGATGAGCTATTGGAACCCTACCAGCTGAATAACCTGCTCAAGATGATGGACAGGGCTGGTATTGATACGCCTAATGTGTATGGTGTTTCCCTTGGCCGAGTACAGAAGTTTGTGTACAGTGAGTATTGGGATAACGTATGGGACTGGGCAATCCGTGAGATTAAGAAGTTTGCTGCTGGCTTAAATATTCCTGAGGTTGAGGCAGCAAGCAGGAACTACTCAGCGAATGGGATTAAGCTCAATGAGATTATTCGCACCCATCGTGTGATGAAGAAGAGTGCTAGGCTATTACCCCCACCTATCTTTGATGACCTTGCCCACAACTGTAAGGTTATTAGGGACAGTAAGAATGCTGGTGGAAGCATTGACACTGCCAAGCGTCTTCTCCGTCAGGTGGGTGAGAGTGATGAGTTCCCAGAGATTGAGCCTGAGTTGAAGTCAGAGGATGTGGTGAAAACTTATGAGGAACTATACCCCATGCTTAATACAGTTGGTCATAATGTGGATGACCATATCAAGACGATTCGTGAGTATATGCTAGAACAAGAAAGGAAACTAGTATGACGTTCCCTATGACCGCGACTAACGATATGATGACCATCTTCCTTAAGGGTCAGGCATATCGTGTCTCGAAAGACCATCAGCACATCAGTAAGATTGTCGGTGCACTTCGGGATGGAGGGGTGAGTGAGGATGACCTTATCGCCATCATCACTGAGAAACCCCTTGAGAACCCTGAGTTGCATGAGTACTGCTCAGGTGACGACCGTATTAAGGTCGTGAACAGTAAGGTGTATATTGATGGAGAGGAAGTGCCCACTGCCCTTTCTAACCGCATCAATAAGGCTATGCAGGAGCAGTTTCCTGTCAAGTACCTGATGGCATGGTACGACCGTATGGAGCAGAACCCAAGCTTTTCTTCCAAGATGGAGGGGTATCAGTTTGCCGAGCATGAGAACCTTCCTATTACATGGGATGGCTACTTGCTGGCATACAAGGCTATTCAGTCTGACTGGACTGATAAGCACACTGGCAAAATTTCCAATCGTATTGGCACAGTGATTTCCATGGACCGTAACAAGGTCGATGACAATCGGAGTGCAGGATGTAGCAAGGGTCTACATGCTGGTGCACTACCCTACATTAGGACGTTTGGTGGTGGTAGTGACCGTATCGTCATCGTGAAGATTGACCCTAAGGATATCGTATGTGTGCCTCACGATAGCAGTCACCATAAGATTCGGGTCTGTCGATATGAGGTCATTGGTGAGTATCAAGGACCACTGACTAGTAGTGTGTATGGCAGCAAGGGTGAGGTAATTGAGCCTGACGTTGCTCCCATGGGTACTGCCCAGGAGGACTATGGATGGGACGATGTCTATGATGAGTGTGACATTGACTGCTACCATCCTGATGATGTGTGTGAGGATAATGAAGAGGGCGAGTTTGATGCCCTGGACGCACTTGCAGATGCCGTTGCGGCTGAGGTTGAGGCTGACGAGGCATTGACTATCCCAGTCGGGCAGTTAGCTGAGGAAGTCCAAGAAATCATCCAGCCTGTGGTTGAGGCTGCGGCTGAGGTTGTTCTTAATCCCGAGTCTACGGTTAAGGCTAAGCCCATCATTAAGCTTGAGCGTGCTTCGACTGGCGGATTCGTTGGGTCCGAGTCGAAGGATGATGGAGAGTCATGGACTGATTTGGGTACTGGTGGCCACTCTCGTTCATGGTGGCGTGCCCATTGCAAGCGAAATGGTTACAAACTGAGGGAGGTTCGTTCTTAATGAAACCACTGCGTATACAAGTACTGCTAACATATCAGTGTGAGAAGTGTGGGCTACCCTTCACACTCACAGATGATGATGTGCAAAGCACTTACTATGTATACAGGTGCGTTTGTGGGCGGATTCATCAGGTAAGTCGGGTAGATGAAGTAAACGTCTACCTGACTTATACTGATGAAGACCAGCCTCACCACACAGGAGAAGCGGTCAAGATACTCAGGGCATGTGGATATTCCCTGAAAGAGTCAAGAGAATTATTAGTTGGAATCGACAGTAGTCTTAAGCCTGAGGTTCAGGCTAAACAAGCACTAAGAAAGGTGTAAGTTATGAGTAATCTGATTGAGAGTATTGCGGTTAAGGTTCAAAAGGCGTTCGACTTCGACGTTGAGAAGGTTCAACTCAGCGGTGGTGGTGTGGAAACGCCATGGTTCAGTCTGCAACGTAAAGACACTCAGGAGTGGCTTGGTGGTGGTAGTGTGACCACTCGCTATGAACCTCACCAAACGGATGATGTTCTCGCCCTGGTGGTCATCACAAACAGTGGGCCTTAGACCAGATTGCCAGGGTGCTTCACGGAACTCCGATGGTAATTAAGGAAGCCAAGTGGGAGGGTGGACACTCGGAGTATCGTATATCAACCCAAGAACCACCGTCTGAGGAATATCAGGAGTGGGCTGAATCTATGTTGGGTGAATATGATGAAGAAAATGAGGAGTATGAATACTCATATGATGAGGGATGTGCTCCGTAGTTAAGGAAAATCATGATGAAGAAAGGTGAAAGAACAAAGGGGGTAGGGACGATACTACTCGTCCTTGCCCTTGTGGCGGGTGTTGTATTTCTTCTGTACAAGACTCAGGACTGGATTGAGACAAATCGCTATGGTGACCTTCGGGATATCAATAGAGAATTCGGTAACCGCCCAAAGGTGCGTAAGGCACTAGATGAGGCTACGGCTGACGGTTATGTATCTGTTCGTGAGTATAATACCATCAACCAACTGGTATGGTTGGAGACATTGAAATGAAGTTGGAATGGAAGAGAAGTAAGACCAGACATATCCTGGGAAATATCCTGGGGTTTGTAGGGTCTATCCTACTGATTACTGTCATTCTTGGTGTTGGTAGCCTACCAATCTGGGGAATGCTCTATGACCTTAACTGGCGTGAGCTATACCCAGAGGAGTATCGTCGCCTTGAGGGCGACACACACCCTGAGGTATTACAGACTATCAAGGAATGTATGGATGATGATGGATATATATCCATATACGAGTACAGGGTAATCAGAGATGTTAGAGATAAGTGTAACACCTTAAGCACAAAGGAGAAGCTTCGTGCAAAAAGTAATAGATAAGCTTGAGAGTATCGGTGTTAGTGTTAATGAGTATCGGCGTGGACCTGCTGGCAAGGAAGCGTTTGCTATCGGACTGGACAGTAAGCGACTTCTCTCGAATGAAGGTTACCGACTATAGGGATAATGAACTCTGGAGTGATAGACTCCACTTCGATGTTGAGTTCACTACTCGGACAACTCATACATCCTTCCTAGTCGGGTTCGATGAGTCCGACTCTGAGTATCCCTTCGTGTGTCAGCTTCGTAAGCAGGTTGATAGTATTCAGGAAGCCTATGAAGAGTTGAAACCTCCTAAGGATAAGCTCAAACCTGGGTTTAAACGACAGGGCGAATGGTTCTTTAATCCGGTGACTGATGAGGTTAAGGCTGATATTTGTGCTAATCTGCGTGAAGTCAGGCAGGGGCGGGATATTGCCGCTATAGTTAACAATAACAACTGGCTGGAAGGCTCGCATCGTGCTGACTTGTTACTCAGGTTGCATGGTCGCGTCTATGCCATGGGTAGGGTAAGAGATACCCGTCGTCGTCGGCATACCTCTATTGTCCTGACCGATTGGTACGAGGTCTTACGCAATAATGAGGCTGTCAACCAACTACAGGAGAAATGGGACTAATGTGTCTAAAGGTTAACGAACCATCTACCAAGAAATGGATAGCTGAACATAAGGATGATGAAAAGGTCACGGTGTGGAAGGTAATCCACTCGGATGTCTTTTTGAGTGGTGAGCCATATGTCAATTCTATCCATATGAGTTATTCGTGGCAGGTTGGGATAAATTATCCTAGAGAACCTTATGCACATATCGAGGATTCATGGTATGGGTATCGAGAAGTATATGGTGGTGCTTTCCATGCCTACCTGACTCGTGAGTCTGCTGAATATAACAAGCCAAAGACTGGTAGTTATTTCATCATAAGGCTAGAGGCTAACCCAGATGACCTTGTTGCGATAGGAGATAGCGAAGATTGCAGATATGCTACACAGGGTGCATTCAGGCAACTTACCTTTACACAAGAAGCTTACCAAGAGTTGATAGATGCCAAACAAGCTGCGGCCTACACAGTTGACTGACGTTATTGGGCAAGAATCTATCATCAAGCAATTGAGAATCAATATTGATGCGGCAAAGAAGTTGGGTAGGGCGATTGGTCATATTCTCCTCACAGGGATGCCTGGGTTGGGAAAGACGACGCTAAGCACTATTGTTGGCAATGAGTTGGGCGTGAAGACGCAGATAGCCAATGGCGGGAACATTGGCACAATGAAATCACTCATGCCATACATGGCTCGACTGGAACACCAATCAGTATTGTTCATTGATGAGATTCACCGTATCCCCATGCACGTTGAGGAAGCCCTTTATCCTATGATGGAGGATTTCCGTGCTGACCTATGCGAGAATGATGAGCCGAAGAGTTTAAACCTACCTCAGTTTACACTCATCGGTGCAACTACAGATGGAGGTATGCTTAGCTCACCTTTCTTTGATAGGTTTAAGCATAAGTACACGTTGAACCTGTACGATGCTGATGACCTGTCTAAGCTAATCTCGGTCAATGCCACCAAGCTTAGTCTGAGCATTTCTGAGGCCGAGTGCCTAAGTATTGCTAAGAGGGCTCGTGGCACACCGAGGGTAGCTAACTCACTGTTAGAATGGGTGCATGAGTTTTGCATTGCCCACTCTTTGACCGCATCACAACAAACGGTTAACGATGCGATGAAGTTAAGGGGTGTGGATGAGAATGGGTTGAACATGGATGACCGAGTATATCTAGCGGTGCTGGAAGGAACGGGAGTACCTATGGGACTCAAGACATTGGCATCGGCAACTGGGTTTACTACAACAACCATTACTGAACAGATTGAACCATTTCTAATCCGACAAGGATTGATAAGAAAGACGCGAACTGGAAGGGTTTTGAATGAACGGCGTTGATATGTGGGCACATATGCTCAGGAAGTACCCGTACCTGTTTCGGAAATGTGGTACTCGCATTCGCCAAACTAAGTATATGGAGTTTCAACGGAAGTTAGCTAAGGAGAAGAAATGTTTTGGACAGGACTTGCGGCGTACTGCGGAGTAGCGTATCTCGGTATGCTCTGGGGTTCTTACTACCTCGGTAGATATTGGGAGTCGTTGGACTGGAACAACCTTGACCATATGGTTGCAGTGCTATTGGCGATTCTGTGTGCCCCTATCTCTTGGATACCATTAGTCTTTATGATGCGATTACATGCTGGTGAGCAGGCTCGGGTTCGTGATGCTGAGCAAGCTAAGAAGTATCGTGAGCGTATGGATAGCTTGGACCGTCTACTTGAGACTGCCGGTGCCGAGGATGTTGAGGCATACTTTAAAGCTGCGGCTGAGGAAGAAAGGAACAAAAGTGAGTAGACAGGTCGGCTACAGTTGTGTTGGACTGGTATCACCTAAGTTTCCGGTAAATGTTGCATCGGTACTAAGGGCATGTCACTGTTACAATGCGGCAGCCCTGATTGTTCAGGGAAGACGCTATCAGCGGCATGGGGCTGATACTCCGAAGCAATGGAAGCACATGCCATTGTTCCACACAGATGATATTCACACCATGGTTCCCTTTGCATGCGTTCCTGTTGGGGTGGACCTTGTTGATGATGCTGAACCACTGCCTGAGTTTGTCCATCCAGAACGGGCATTGTACATCTTCGGCCCTGAGGATGGTACGCTTGGACAAAAGGTATTGAGTTGGTGTAAGCATAAAGTTTATGTACCTACAACCCACTGTATGAATCTTGCGGCGACAGTTAATGTCGTATTGTATGATAGAAAGGCTAAGGTATCATGAGGGAAATTAAAGTCAAAATCCAATCGTGTACTGAGTGTCCCTACTGTCAGTATGACGGTGGATACGGTGGTGGGTATGGTGCCTGGACATGTGAGCATCAAGAGGGCTGTGTGTGCGTCGTTGAATACGAACGTAAGAATATTGCGGGGATTCCAGAAGGGTGTCCGTTACCGGAGGTTGATAAATGAGCAAGCTAATTGTGACCAGGGATGATGAATCTATCTGTGGTAATAGCGACGACTATAATTTCATCTTCAATAAGCAAAATGGTTTCTTTGCTCGTTGGGGTGAGACTGTTGACCACGACCCATGCGTAGCACCATCCCCTGAGTTGTGTGATATCGAGATTAGCTCCATAGTACCCGCTAACACCACTCCTTCTGAGGATATGTTGCTGACGAAGGGTGGGTGCAATGGGCGAGGGTGCCGTGAGTTTTGCTATAAGGATAACGGTAAGGGTCAGTTGATGGGGCATATGTCCCTCAGTCTGTTCCATAAGATAGCAGCACGGCTACCGGAGACAGTCTGTCAGATTGCTTTTGGTATTTGTGGTGCACATAGTCACCCTGAGATGCTCAAAATCTTCCGAGCATGCCGGGAGGACTATGATATTGTACCGAATGTGACCGTAAATGGGCAGGGTATTGATGATGATATGGCTGAGCGTCTTGCCCAGGTATGTGGTGCTGTAGCGGTGTCGGTCAACCCGCACAATACTCTTGAATCCTATCCAGCTATTCAGCGACTTGGTAAGCACCTGGACCAAGTCAATGTCCACTTCGTTATGCATGCTGATAGCTATGAGTTTGCTCACGAGCTATTGGATGATGTTGAGAGGTATGGGTTACCCGTTCGTGCAGTGGTGTTCCTAGCCTACAAGCACAAGAACCGTAGCTGTACGTGTCGTGGGGTGCGAGATGTAGCCAAGTACCAGTCTATCATTGCCCATGCTGAAAGGCTCGGGATTGGGATTGGCTTTGACTCCTGTTCCAGTGATATGTATATGGCATGCATTGAGGACCATCCGCATCGAGAACGTCTTGCCCAGTATGTTGAGCCATGTGAAAGCTCATTGTTCTCGGCGTACATCAACTTCAAGGGGGAGTTCTACCCTTGCTCATTCACTGAGGGTGAAAATGGTTGGGAAGAGGGTATTCGGGTTACTGACTATCGCTCGTTTGATGATGTGTGGAACCATCCTCTCACTGAGGGGTTTCGGAGAGAGTTGTTATGGAAGTGTCGTTCCTGTCCCTTGTTTGAGGTTGGGCCGGAATCTAGGAATAAAAGTGACCCTTTGAACGAGTAGTCTGTGGAGGGCTATACAGTGGAAAATTTAGTACTCGGGCTAATTATCCTAGCAATCATCATGCTGCTAAATGCTGCTGGTGTTGCATTCTTTCAACTTGGTAAGAGCGTGGCTGGTACCATCATCGCATGTTCTGTGATAGTGTATCTCATGCTCGTCTTGGCATGTCTATAGGAGGTATGAATGGACGGTTTAGCTAAGGTTGTTGGAGGTATCGGTATCATCATGGGTGGTATCGTCCTCGTAGGTGTGTTGTGTGTACTGTCGTTTGGCATTCGACTTGGCTCGCTGCACATCGAGGGCTTCTTTGCTAAAGAGAAGCAGAATATTGAACGTGAAGTGTTTGAGAACACTAAGTCGTTCAATGAAGCTAAACAACAAGAATTGGTAAAGTATCGCTTTGAGTGGCAGAAAGCTAAGGGGAAGGGCGACACTCACACAATGAATGCTATTGAATCTGCGGTGCGACATAGTTTTGGTGATTACGACGCTAGTCGATTGCCAATGGACCTTCGTAACTTTGTTAATGATTGCATGGAGTGTTCCTCATGAAAGCGAGTACTGGTTTGTTGATGCTTAGTTGTCTGCTTATCGCGGTTGCTGGTTGTGATACTCCTGCGAAGAGTACCGCTGATGCTATCCAGCGTGAGAAAACCAAGCAGTTTATGGCTGAGGCTCAGCGTCAGGTCGGGATGCCAGCTATCAAAAACTTCCAAGAGCGAAAGCTGGCGAAGATGATTTTTGAGTTGCGTGACCAAGAGGATTATGTTTGTCATGCCTATCTCGCTAATCCTATGACCGGTCAGGTAGGTCAATATCTTGGCAAGTGCCTTGGTTATGGTTTACCCTATTCGGTACAGTTTACGAATCCACAGAAGCTAGTCAATGGTCGCAAGGAACTGAACTATAGTCTACACAATGGGACATCTATTCAGCCTATGCCACAAGCTGACCCCAATGGTCTGTTCATGCCCTCGGGTCTGTCAGCAACATGGATTATGTTGTATGATGAGGAGAGTGAGGAATTTCGACCCGTGTATATTGAGCCGCTGATTATTGTCAGTCCGTTTCCACTACATGAGGTCGAGAAGAAGGAACCTACTGAGAAGAAGGTTAAGATTACTTGAAGGAAACGCTAGCAGACCCGAGCGGTGTAGAGCTAGGTGGGAGGTAGAAGGCAACGCTAGTGTCACGCTGAGCCTTAGTGTGACACTAGCTATCTACCGCAGGGTGAAATACCACCCCCTCGGGTCACCTTCATTTACTATGGGAGAAAACAAATGTGTTATGTTGTCGCTTTTCTAATCTGTGTGACTGCCGTTGTCCTTGGCACTCTATATGATATCGAGACAAGGAGAATGCTGATTGCTCGTCGCTATGCATTGTATGGTCCTGACTTTTGGTTGGGTATCAATGAGCGGTTGAGTCCAAAGAATATCTTGGTTGCCACGTTCTGGAAGAAGGGGTTTGGTAAGTATGGGCAGACGCATTAAGAATAAGGAACTTCTTCGGAGGTTCGACTTACTTGAGAAGCGACAGGAAGCTGTGATTTGTGGTCGCTGCATGGACTCTCCTAGAGGGTGTGGTGGCGATGCTACGAACTTCACTAGCAAAGAGGCTCAGGAAGAGTATAAGAAGACTGGTCTGTGTGAGGAGTGTCAGTTGACACTGAATGCGGGATATGTTTGAACAGGCAGTTGAACGAAATATAGTTTATATGATATGGCGTATCATGATAGGTCGCTCGGAATAAACAAGGTGGCTCTAGATAAGAAACATGGTTTGGATGTGACTAGGCAGTATATTGCTGCTAACCTGTTTATGCCACCTTACCACAAG
>Ga0180433_10002940_pt1 | contig 25656 bp, 23 predicted proteins | sample SS_ome_8_FD_132980 | JGI IMG/M metagenome (GOLD analysis project Ga0180433, IMG submission 132980) | Hypersaline lake sediment archaeal communities from the Salton Sea, California, USA - SS_1_D_1 metaG | ecosystem: Environmental > Aquatic > Non-marine Saline and Alkaline > Hypersaline >... | reverse complement strand
TGGGCATCAACAAGGTTTCAGCTCATGATGTACGCAAAGGCATCCTCCTTTCCAGGCTTCGCCTGTCGCTCATTGGGTTTGTTTTGCATAAAAAGGTTGAATTGATCAAACATTTTCTACAGTTGTACAGCCGCGGCCGCGGCCCAAATTGCCCAGTTTTACTTCCGTCTTCGCCGGACAAGCCGTCGGTCGTCTTTCGCATGTCGTATGTCGCACTTTTCTCTCGTATCTCGTATCTGGTATCTCGCATCTCGCATGTGGCATTTGCGTTTCACGCTTCACTCTTCACGATTCACGCCGGACAAGCTGCGCCGCATCGTTGATGTGTACATGCGTGAATGGGTATATGCGTTTTCTCATTTGCTCATCTACTCATTTACTGATCTACTCACAAGCCTCCGGCTTGTGTGTTAACTATATATTATACAGCAAAAGCGCCTCGCCGTAAAGGAAAATCTTTACCCCATGAGATGCCGGCTTTGCCTATCTCACCGGGTGAGATACAGGATTAACACGGATGAACCGCCGTTTTGAGCCACAGACCCGGTGGCTTCGGCAAGCTCAGGACAAGCTCTGAGCGAAGTCGAACAGCACCTGCTGTCATTCCGAGCGGAGCCCGGAGGGCGCAGTCGAGCAATGTACTCAGAAACAGATTTCTCCACTCGCTTCGCTCGGTCGAAATGAGGGTGTTTGTTGCGCGGAGCGGTTCGCCGTAGCCTGATCGGACACAGATTGACACGGATGGTTCGCTCGTATCGCGTACTGCGTATTGCGTATTGCGCAACGAAAGGGGGCTTAGCCGAAGACCTGAGCCCAGCCGAATGGACTCAGAGCGTGCCTTGAACGTACCTGACCGAACAAGTTTTTTGCGCTTTCGGGGGGATTTTCTTATATCCGGCTGAATTTTAGCCGATAAAACAGAATAGCTCTACAGCGAAGCGGATGCACCCGCACTTTGACATGATTATGGGAAGCAAACCCGTCTTATGAGTCTTTCCCCGTATCGAACGGGAATTGTCATGACCGGCTGAGTTTCAGCGCGTGATTGATCTTGTGGATAAGAAAGGGAGGTTAGGATCGGTTTTGTTGGTGTAACTCGAGAAGGAAATGAACTGAGTTCGGCGCTTGTCAGGGGGAAGAGAAATGCGAATAGCAAATGTTCACATAAAGAACTTTCGATGCATCCTTGATGAGACCATAGATGTGGAGAAACTGACGATACTTGTTGGCCCCAATGGAGCTGGTAAGTCCGCAACCCTAAAGGCAATTGACTTGTTCTATCAGACAAAAGCTATCGTGACCGAGGACGATTTCTACAACAGAAATACTGATCATCCGATCGAGATCACGGTTATGTTTACAGGATTATCTTCTGATGAAGAAGACCTGTTCAGCAAATATGTGCGTGACGATACTCTCAGCGTGACAAAGGTAGTTCGGATCGGGATTGAGAAATATCACGGGACTGTGCGTCAGAATCCCGAGTTTGCCCGAATACGCAAGATCGACGGGAAAAGACAGCGAACCACGGCTTACAGGGAGTTGCGCATTAGGGGAGAGTACCAAACACTTCGTGCGGTAGGTAGCGCCGATGAAGCAGAAGAAGCTATGGAGGCGTGGGAGCGAGAGCATCCAGACTGCTGTGAGTGGATGCGTGACGATGGACAGTTCTTCGGGTTTCGTCAGGTCGGACAGGCGCATTTGGAACGAAACACGAGGTTTGTCTTTGTGCCAGCAGTCCGAGATGCAGAACGGGAAGCCTTGGATGAACGCGGGTCCGCCATCCACCAACTGATGGAGTTTCTTGTGCGCAGTGTTCTGACACAGGAAGAGCGGCTTGCCGAGTTCAAGAACAGAGTGCAGGAGGAATACACAGGTCTAATTTCGGCGGAATCAGTGCCAGAATTAGGGCGGCTTGCTGTCAGGCTGAGCGAGAATCTGAGGCGGTATGTGCCCTCGGCGGACGTTCGGTTGAACTGGCGGAGCGCCGACTCGGTGAGCATCCCATTGCCGAGGGCAGAAGTGAGACTTGAAGAGGATGGTTATGAGGCCCCCGTGGACAGAGTAGGCCACGGACTACAACGCGCATTCATATTGTCAATACTCCAGAGTCTCGTTAGCGTTGAGTATGAACAAGCCGCTCAAGAATCCCTTACCTCCGATGAAGCTGACTCTCAAGTCGGGGGAATAGCCGAGATGCTTCCAGACCTGATCATAGCCATCGAAGAACCCGAACTCTATCAGCATCCGAATCGCCAGCGTTCGCTCTCCAGGGTTCTCAGAGAGCTATCCGAAGGAGCTATTCCGGGGGTAGCAGAGAGAACGCAAGTAATCTACTCCACCCATTCGCCATTTTTTGTGGAACTCTCCTGTTTTGATGCCATTCGAAGGTTAACGAAATCGCCAAACGCGCGGGATCAATCTTTGCCATATATTACATGTGTCTCCCACGTAAGCATGGAGTCACTCGCTCGAGAACTGCAGCAAGCTCAGCTCGAGCAACCGAAAGAACCCTTTTCAGGAGAGTCTTTGAAATGCAGATTAGCGGGAATAATGACACCGTTGCAGAGTGAAGGTTTTTTCGCCGACGTAGTGGTGTTAGTGGAAGGGCTCGACGACCGCGCCGCGCTGCTAACAACGGCATTTGCAATGGGGGCAGACCTCGAGGGTAGTGGGGTAGGTATTATCCCGAGCATTGGGAAGAATAATCTCGATAGGCTCTACTTGATCTTTAACGGGCTTGGGATTTCGTCCTACGTCGTCTTTGACGGCGACGCTCATAGAGCCGGCCACACGGAAGATAGCAAGAGGCATGAAAGCACAAACCGTCGGTTGCAGAGACTGCTTGGAATCGGGAAGACGGTTGCGTTTCCAGCCACAATAGTTGATGAGAGGTATGCTGTTTTTCAAACTGAATTGGATCGTGTTGTTATGAATGCGGTGGGGGAGCAATTATACATAGCGGCCGTGCAAGATTTCAAGAAATCCAACGGATACAATACGGCGAAAGAGTGCAGAAAATCGCCGGCATTTATCGAATTGCTTTTAAAACGGGCAGGCGCGCAAGGTATAATCGTAAACGAATTGCACGACATTGTGGCTAGGATACAGTCGCTTTCACGGCTGGCAAAGAAGAGAATTTCTGCCATGGAAAGAGCTACAGAGGTAAGCTGATGCGCTCTTTCTAGACGAGGCAGGTTGCGCAGACGCGTCCATACTAAACGCCAATTGAATAATATAACGATTGGCGCGGACATAGACTCGTAGTGAACGTGGGTGACAAGCGATAACAGTCGTTGCGGCTCATAGACTATGGAGTGCTATTCCGACCTAATGTAGAGCAAAGAAGGATTTGAAAGAAAGGTGGTCAAAATGGATAGAGTTCCAGTTGCTTCGACTAATATTCGTTCAGCCGGGTATGAAGCGATTTCTGAAACACTGGAAGTGGAATTCACATCAGGCAGCATTTATCAGTACTTCGACGTACGAGAAAGCGAATATGAAGGCCTCATGAGCGCGGCATCGAAAGGCAGATACTTCAATCAAAACATCAAGGATTGTTATCGATATGTGCAGGTTAGGTAGCTGATATGTCCCTTCTCGGAAGCCGTGGTTGCGTCATATATGCCGGATACGGATATCTAAGCTAGCTCGAAAAGACCTTTAGACAATAATGGCGTCATTGCGAACGAAGTGAAGCAATCTCGTTCGTGTAGGCGATTGAGATTGCCACGGCCTTTCAGGCCTCGCAATGACGATCGCGCCAATAAGCCAATCAGTGAATGTCCAAAAACTTCCTGATGGTAGCTTAGACAATTCCGAATCGCGTTTTTTACTGTATTCCAAGATCATCGGGCATACCCCTCGGCTTTGCCCCTGACAGGCCCGCTCAGAGCAAGCCCGTGCGCTCAGAACTCTAACCCCGCGGCGGGGCGCGGCGCGAATATTTGAGAATGACCCCGGGCAATGCCCGGGGCTAAGTGTTATCGCGCGGAAATCTCGTGACACATCAAACCACACGCGTAGAATATGTGCATGCACGTCAAAGCAAAGTATGGGTCGAGGCGGTCGCGATGAAGAAGGAAAAGGCATCCTATCGGCTGTATTCAGACCTGGCTGAGCAAGTCGACAACGAGGAATTGAAGGACACCTTTCTCTGGCTGGCAAGCGAAGAAGCCAGGCACAAGCTGCGTTTTGAAATTGAATACGACGATCTAGTATTAAAAGAAGACTAAAAGCCCGTAACAGAATGAATCTACCTTTGCATTGTCATGCTGAGCGCAGTCGAAGCATCTGGCTGACGAATAGAGAATTTCCTACGTTGGCGAGATTCTTCGCTTCACTTTGTTCCGCTCAGAATGACATTGTCCGATTTCGTTAGACGGTACGGAGCACGCATCCGGTGACGCAAAACTGTGAGCGGCAGAAAAGGGGGTGTCAACATGATACGGATTATACATCTGAGTGACCTGCACATCCACAAGTCCAAGAGCAAGCTGGACAACCGCAACGCCCAGACTCTGGTGGCACGCATCCTCAGCCAATTCAAGGCAGCGCCGAAAACCAAGACGTATGTGGTGTTGACCGGCGATTGTGTGGACGATTCGGCGGGCAACCAATACAGGCAACTCGTAAGAACGGTGCTGGCGCCGCTGAGCGAGAAGTTCACCGTCCTGGCAGCGCCCGGCAATCACGATTATGCCTATGCGGGCAACTTCTACACGCCCGACGGTCGCACGCGGTTTCTCCGGTATATGTGGCCGTACGTCCGGGGGTTGCACTATCCTTGCCGGACGAGCAATCGGGCCGAGCGTGTTGTCCTTATTGGGTTGGACTCGGCCGATCCCGGCGACGAGCGATGGTTCGCCGAGGGGACCATAGACGAAAAGCAACTTCAGGCGCTGGCGCGCATCCTGGGCAGTGAGCAGTACGCGGATTACTTCAAGGTTGTATATCTGCATCACCATCCGTTCTTTCGGGATGTCGGCCAGGCCTTGCACAACTACGAGAAGCTCCTGGAGCAGATTTCTGATCGGGTGCATTTGGTTCTTTTTGGGCATAAACACAAAGGCGAGGCGTACTTCGGGCGGTTTCTCGTGCCGCTGATGCTTGCCTCCGGCAAGGTCACCGAGGCCCAGGGCGAGGCGTTGGTGTATCGCGTGATCCAGATCGACAAGGGCAAGCTCGTGGACGTCTGGACAGAGGAAATCCCGTCCGCTGAGAGCACACCAATCTATGTCTGACGAACAATGAACGATGAATCACGGAGGCTACGGAACAGAACTCCAGTCACGTGGACAAATAGCCGAAAATATTGATGAGAACTCAGTGAAGATGATTGACAGAAACCTGGAGTCCGATAAAACCTCTTCAAAAGGAGAGAACCAATGAAGCGATGTGTTTTGGCAATGCTGCTGGCGATGATGTTCTTGCCGGCAGCGGCGGTGGTGGCGCAGGAGCCTGAATGGCCGCAAGGCCCGGAGGCGGCCGAATTCGAGATGGAAATGCGCCAAAGAGAGCAAGAGCTGCAGCAGCGGGAGCACGACCTGGATATGAAGCGGCGGATGGGCGAGCTGGAGCTGGAAAAGCGAAAGCTGGGCCTGGAGCACATGCGGCGAGAGACCGATAAACCCAAGCCGCACCCCCTGCTGCTTCTGATTGGGGTGGTACATATTCTGGCCGCGGTCTGGGTGTATCAAGATATCCGCTCGAGGAACAAAGGCTCCGGCTTGTGGATTGTGATCACGCTCTTAACGGGATTGCTCGGTGTGCTCGTGTACGCCATCGTTCGCCTGGGCGACAAAGAGAAATGATTCGTGCCGGGTGATTGGTGAATTGGCGCGCCAAGATTGCTTCGTCCGCTCAGGCGGACTCGCAATGACATGAACGCTGTTTAGCCGTTGCCGCTACGGCAACGGTCAGACTGAAGGGCGGAACCGGCGCACGTTAATATCCTAAGTGGCCCCAGCAGCCTTCTTGCATCCAGTGCAAATCTTCTCGTTCCAGGTCCGTTTGGGGGGCCCAGCCGCCGCCGGAGTGCGTGCGGGTAGCTTCCCTTCCAATTTTTATGGTTCGGACGGCTTTCCACTTGTGGTACTCCGCGTGGCCATCGGCAAAGGTGACGGTCGTGCCGTCGCCGTGGCGGACGGGCGGGTCGTCCCACCACTGTTCCTGCCGATACCAGACGGCGAAAGCATCGGGCGTGACCCAGCCTTCATCGATGAAAACCAGCCGGTAGGCGGGCGCCGGATCGTAGATCTCGCTTCTTCTTTTTACGTATGCGCCCTTGACCCCCTCGACTTCATCGTGGCAGACGGCGTTCATCGAAAACATGATGGCGTATGTCAGCATCTCTCCCCGCGTGCCGGTAGGACATCGGTACAGATCGAACTCCAGGCAATAAGGCCATAGAGCACCCTTTTCTATTTCCTGTTTCTGCTGGTTCTCAGGCAATTGTTCGCCCTGCTGATAGTTGCCGTGCCAGCACCGTCCCACCCACGCTATCTCGTTCGTGTGGTCGCCCCAGCCCCAGTCGCCATCGCTATAGCCCGCGGCGCCGTTGACGAGCTTGTCATCGTTGTCGTCTGCGTAGACATACCAGGCAAGCCCCAGTTGCTTGAGATTATTGAGGCACATGGCACGCTGTCCTTGCTCCCTGGCCCGCTGTAGTGCAGGCATGAGAATCGCCATGAGTATGGCAATAATGGCGATAACCACCAAGAGCTCTATCAACGTGAAAGCTCTTTGCCTATGCATAATATCAGCACCCCCTTTCATTCAGGTTTTGCCCGCTACGTACGTGCCATCACAAATGGTCTTCTGTCGGCCTAATTTCGATATGGTGCCTTCTACGTTGGGCTGCATCTCTTCAAAGTATTATACCATCAATTCTACTTCATTGCAAATTATCGGCGATAAATCTATCATGGTGATTTGTGCCGCACATATGCTCAGTTGGCCAGATTTTGCCAAAATAGCGAGGCGGCGGGAAGAGAAAAACATGGCTGGTGAGGTTTATGTAGGGATAGCAGGCTGGTCGTATCCCGATTGGAAGCCAATTGTCTACACGAAACCCAAGATGGACCAGCTTGAGTACGTCAGCGGATTCGTCGACTGTATTGAGATAAACAGCACGTTCTATCGGCCGCCCTTCGAGAAAACCACCACGTCCTGGCTGCGGAGAACGCAAGAAAAAGAGGACTTTTTCTTTACTGCGAAGCTGCACCGGGACATCACCCACAGGGGAAAGATCGACGCCCAGACGGTGAGGCAATTCCACAAGGGCTTTGAGCCCGCCCTGGAGGCCGGGAAGCTGAAACATCTGCTCGTTCAATTCCGGTACGACTTCGCCGACAGCAAAGAAAATAGACAGCATTTGGCCAAAATTGTCGACAATTTTGCCGGTGCGTTCGATCTGGCGGTGGAGGTTCGGCACAAATCCTGGCAAACCAAAGAAGCCCTGGATTTTTTGCAGGGGCTCGGTGTCTCGGTGTGCAACCTCGACTACCCGGTGACATCGAACTCGTTCAGCATAAAGTGTTGCACGGTCGGCGAAAGCGGGTATTTTCGATTGCACGGCAGAAACAGAGAAAAATGGTTCAGCAAAGAAGCGGGCAGAGATGAAACGTATGATTACTACTACAATGACCAGGAGCTTGGACAGATAAAGGAAAGGATCGATAAACTGGCGGAGGCTTTTCAAACGCTCACGGTCATCGCCAATAATCATTATCGCGGCGCGGAGCTCGCCAACGCGATTGAGCTGAAATGGCTCTTGACAGGGCAGAAGCAACCCGTGCCGGAAGGACTTTTGCAGGCTTACCCAAAACTGGAGGCAATCGCATCGCAGCCAAACAGACGGGGCAAGCCCCAAATGGAATTCGGGGACTAACTGCCGCTACCGGGAGGTCCAAATGGATTTCTATAACCTGGTCAGCTTTGCAGGGATGTTTGTTCTGCTCGGCTTGGCGTGGGTGTTGTCAGCCGACAAAAGGAACATGAACTTCAGAGTCATTTTCTGGGGGGTGGGCCTGCAGATATTGGTGGCGTTGTTTATCTTCGTTGTGCCGGCGGGCTCGACAGTCTTTCTGTTCGTCAATGACGTCGTGGTCAAGATTCTCGATTCCGCATCGGCCGGTGCGGAATTTGTCTTCGGACCGCTGGCGGTTCCGCCGGGACAACAGAGCGAAACCGGCGAGGAGTCGCTCGGCTTTATCCTGGCCTTTCAGGCCTTTCCCACCATCATCTTTTTCTCCGCTCTGATCGCGATTTTGTACTATTTCAGGATCATGCCGCTGGTCATCAGGGCCTTTGCCTTCGTGTTCACAAAGCTTATGCGGATATCGGGGGCGGAGTCCTTGGTGGCGGCAAGCAACATCTTCGTCGGGATCGAATCCACGCTCACGGTCAAGCCATATCTGGCTCGCATGACCCGCTCAGAAACCTGCACCATCCTGACCACCGGCATGGCGACCGTCGCTTCCAACGTTCTGGCCCTTTATGTGTTCACCTTGAAAGGCCAGTTTCCCACAATTGCCGGGCACCTGGTCTCCGCATCTTTGCTCTCGGCACCGGCGGCACTGATTATGTCAAAGATGATCCTGCCGGAAGCCGGCAGGCTGGAGACGCTGGGCGTGCACGTAAAGCCATTCTATGAGAAAGACAAAAGTCTCTTTGAAGCTATCATCAATGGGGCCAACGCCGGCGTCAGGATGATCGTGGGGATTGTCGCACTACTTATCGCGGTCCTGGGGCTGGTCGCACTGGTGGACCTGTTTCTGTCGACGGTCGGCGGCCGGGTGAACTTGCTTTTCGGCTGGGAACAACAGTGGTCACTCAAAGCAATGTTTGGGTACCTGTTCTATCCGGTCACAATCATTCTGGGCGTGCCTCCGGCCGATGCGGCGGAGGTCTCCAGAATCATCGGCGAACGCACCATCGTCACGGAAGTGGTGGCCTATAAGGATTTGGCAGCCGCTCTGGAGCAAGATGCGTTGCAGTATTCGCGTTCGGCGGTCATCACCACGTATGCCCTGTGCGGATTTGCTCACCTGGCCTCGATGTCCATCTTCGTGGGCGGCGTTTGCGCGCTGGCACCCGAAAAGACGCGCGATATCGGAGGGCTCGCGGTGCGGGCACTTATCGCCGCGACACTGGCCTGTCTTCTAACCGCGTGTGTAGCCGGGATGTTCTATACAGAGGGGTCCATTTTGCTGGGAGTTTGACGATGCTTTTGAGACATTTGAAGGACTGCGAAGAATTCAGGGCGGCCGATGCCTGCCATTTACGCGAGCTTCTGCACCCGGCAAAGGCGAACTTGCAGATTCGCTACAGCCTGGCCCATGCGAGGGTCATGCCCGGCGAGGCAACAAAACCGCACATATTACGGACATCGGAAGTGTACTATATAATCGCAGGGCGCGGCGTGATGCACATAAATGACGAATCGCGCGAACTTTGTCCCGGCTGCGCGGTGTACATTCCCCCGAACGCCAAACAATACATCGAAAACACGGGAGACTCCGATTTGGAGTTTTTGTGCATCGTCGACCCGGCCTGGCGAGAAGAGGACGAGCAAATACTTGACAAACCTTAGTTGTCTGCGGCTAGCCTTTGGCAGTAAACTCCTATGCCTACTGCGACCATAGTAACATTTATCGCCTACTTCATTATCCTGCTCTGCATCGGCTTTTACTTCTATGGCAAAAGCAGTAGCATAGAAGACTACCTGCTGGGGGGACGCGGCATGGGAGCGTGGGTGACGGCGCTTTCGGCCCAGGCAAGCGATATGAGCGGGTGGCTATTGATGGGCCTGCCCGGGGCAATTTACTTGGCGGGCCTGATAGATGCCTGGATAGCTATCGGACTGTTCATCGGCACGGTCCTCAATTGGAAGCTGGTAGCAGGTCGGCTCAGAGTCTATACGCAAAAGACGAACACCATAACACTGCCCTGCTTTTTTGAACAGCGGTTCCGCGACCCGACCGGTCTGCTGCGGGTAATCTCAGCCATCGTTATTCTGATATTTTTCACCATATACGCTTCCAGCGGACTGGTAGCAGCAGGAAAGCTGTTTGAATCGACTTTCGACATCCCCTATCAGGCGGCGGTTATCATCGGCGGCATGATCATTGTCGTTTACACGTTCTTAGGGGGCTTTCTGGCCGTGTGCTGGACCGATTTGTTCCAGGGCGCTCTGATGGTTTTGGCTCTGGTAGTCGTTCCGGCATTGGCATATTTGAATCTGGAAGGGACGCAGACCATAAGTAAGGCAGTGACATCCAGATCTATGCAACAAGGGTGGCCGGCCCTGATGATTATCTCCGCCATGGCATGGGGCCTGGGCTATTTCGGCCAGCCGCACATACTGGCACGGTTTATGAGCGCGAAGTCATTGAAGAAGCTGACCGAATCGATGGGCATCGCTGTCGTCTGGGTGTTTCTTTCTTTGGCCGGTGCCGTGGCTATCGGATTGGTCGGCATGGGCATGTTTGAGAATCTGGCAGATGGAGATGAGGAAAAAGTCTTTATCTACATGATAGATGAGGTAATGCATCCCTGGGTTGCGGGCATCATGCTGGCGGCGATATTGTCGGCGATAATCTCCACCATAGACTCGCAGCTTCTGGTTTCGTCGTCCGCACTAACCGAAGACTTCTATCAGAAAGCCATAAGGCAGAATGCAAAAGAGCGAGAGGTTGTTCTTGTGGGCAGGATTTGCGTCATCATTATTTCAGTGATCGCGCTGGTCTTGGCGCTGCGCCCGGATGAGACAATCCTGCAAATAGTAGCTTACGCGTGGGGCGGCTTTGGCGCGGCCTTTGGGCCGTTGGTGTTGTTTGCACTGTTTTCCCGCCGGACAAGCTGGCTGTCCGCCTTGGCGGGAATGGTGACAGGAACGGTGGTCCTGGTCGTCTGGAAGAAGGCCGGGCTGGGTGAGAAGCTATACGAAATTGTGCCCGGCTTTGTTGCAAATTGCGTAATAATCCTTGTGCTAGACAGCATTCTCGGACAAAAAGATGAGAGAGTCTTGAGAGAATATGATGCAGTCATCAAGGCAATCACGGAAAAAGAGGGTTGATAACTGCGAATGTGAGTTTCGCCCCACTTTGTCAAGAAGATGATTCTGGAGACAGACAAATGAGCAGAATTGCAGTAGACGTGGTCTTGCTGCCGCCGGATGAAATAATGGATAGGGCGATCCAGGCTAATGCCACGCTGGTAGCGCGGTCCGGCGACAAGATCATACTGAACAAGGAAGACTGCTTGCCGCACATCTCTTTGGCGATGGGCTGCGTTGATGAGAGGGACGTTCCATCTATCGGGCATGTTTTGCAGACGATAGCAATGGAAAACCCGCTGGGAGACTTGATGGTCGCGGGTATCCGAACGTCAACAAACGCGAAGGGTGAAAAAGTATCGGTCCTCGAGATCGACAGGACGAAAGAGCTGCAAGCACTTCATGAGAAGGCCATGAAAGAACTTGCGCCGTATTCTACCCAGGATGTTACCGCTGATATGATTTATGGTGATGAGGATGTCGCTGAAACTACTTTACATTGGATTCGGAACTACCCACAAAAAGCAGGCTTTGCGAACTTTTTCCCGCACATAACCATCGGCTACGGCCGAATAGAGCAGCAGATGTCCGGCGTGATGTTCAGGCCATCGAAACTGGCCCTGTGTCATTTGGGAAATCACTGCACATGTAGAAAAGTCCTTGCATCGGTTGACCTTAGTGGGCGATGACGCTCGATATTCTAAAGACCGGCAATAGCAGGGCTATGGCAATGGTGCCAATGATTGCGCCCAGGATCGTGATCATGAGCGGCTCTATGAGCGTCATCACATTTTTGATAGACGCTTCCAGCTTTTTCTCGTAAAAGACAGATACTTTATCACACACTTCGCCGAGCTTGCCGCTCTTTTCCCCAGCCCGAAGCATTTGGATAATTCCGGGTGCAATCAAGTCACAACCCGGTGACAGCAGGATAGATTCGGACAGTTGGTACCCGTTGCGGATTTTTTCGTCCGCGTTGGCCCAGAGCTGCTGGAAGTAGTAATTCTGGCACGATCCCTGAATGACCCTGATCGAATCGAGCAATCGGACGCCGGTGTTAACCATGGTGGCCATGATGCGCATGCTGCGAGCGACAACCATATCGACGAACATGGTTCCTATTACAGGCGTGCGGATTTTCAACAGGTCAATGACCCGCCGACCCATTTGCGTGTGCGCCCAGTAATAGAGTGCTGTCGCTGCTATCACGGCCAGAGTCACCACAGTCGTCAATATCTGGAAATCACCGAGCACCTTGCTGAAGCCCACCAAAATCTGGGTCAGCTTTGGCAGGGCCGCCCCTCTGGCTTCGTAAATCCGCATGAATCTGGGTAGCACAAAGAACATCAGGGTGCCGGTGGCCGCCACCGCCATAAGAGCCATGATAAAGGGATAGGTCAAAGCTCCCTTTATCTGCTTGCGGGTTTGGGATTCAAAATCCAAGTAGCCGCTGAGGACCCGAAGCATGTGCGCCATCTTGCCGGAGGCCTCCGACGCCTTGACCATACTGATAAACATGGAGCTAAAGACCCTTGGGTAGCCGGACAAAGCCTTCGAGAGAGTCTCGCCGCCTTTGACTTTGTCGGCCACTTCCATGATGATCGTTTTGAATCTTCCGTGTTCAGCCTGCTCAGCAATGGCATCGAGGGCATCGCTGAGAACGACCCCGCTGTCAAGCATCACGGATAGCTCTGTGGTGAACAATATCAACTCTGCATGCTTGACTTTCGCCTTGGAGAGCCGATTATCCGCTGCGCTGCGGTCCAGCGGCACCTTTAGCCCTTGAGGCAGTGCCGCCGCAGGCTCCGCATTTTTGCTGATTGGATCGGTCCTCTCCGTGCTCGTCGTGACGATTTGTGCACTCATTTATGCTCCACCGGCGAGCTGTTCAACATCAACCTCACCTTGGGTCATTCTTAGTAATTCCTCGACGGAGATAATTCCAGCCTTCACCTTTTCAATCCCATCCAACTGCAAAGGAACCATTCCTTTTTCGAGCGCTTTGGCCCTTAGTCTCTTAGAGCTGAGCCGCTCATTAATCATCTCGGCGATTTCCTCATCGGGCACAAGCAGCTCATGAATTGCAAGCCGGCCGGCATAACCGGTGTTGCGGCACTTCTTACACCCAACACCTCGGTAGAATTTCTCGATCTGTCCGCCTAATCTCTCCGTTGTTTTTCTTATGCTGGCCGGCGGCTCGTACTCCGTCTTGCAGTTGGGGCATATCTTTCGTACTAATCGCTGGGCCAAGACCCCGATCAACGAGGCACTGACCAGATAAGGAGCGACATGCAAATCCAGCAGACGCGTCACCGCGCCAGGGGCATCATTTGTATGCAATGTCGAGAGAACCAGGTGGCCGGTCAACGCCGCCTGGACGGCGATGTTGGCGGTGGCTTCATCCCGAATCTCTCCAACCATGATGATGTCGGGATCCTGTCGCAGCAGACTCCGCAGAGCCGTGGAGAAGCGAAAGCCTGCACTATCATTCACCTGGAATTGATTTACACCCGGAATATTGCATTCCACAGGGTCTTCGACCGTGCAAATGTTCACTTCCTCGTGATTGAGTTCCGAGAGCGCGGCGTACAACGTGGTGTTCTTTCCGGACCCGGTCGGCCCGGTCACCAAGACAATGCCGTTCGGCGCCTGAATGACCTCTCTGAACCGCTGCAAGTTCTCGAAGGTAAAGCCGAGAGACTCAAAATTGAACAACATCTTTTGGGGATCAATCACTCTAATGACCACCTTCTCCCCAAAGTTGCCGGGCATAACCGACACGCGCAAATCGATGGGTCTGCCTTCGACTAACACATGGATGCCGCCATCCTGCGGCAACCGCCGCTGCGCAATATCAAGCTCGGCCATGATTTTGATTCGAGAGACAATGGCAGGATGCATCTGGTGCGGCGGGCGAATCTTTTCATACAACTTGCCGTCCACACGATACCGGACGCGGAGCTTCTTGTCATCCGGCTCAATGTGAATGTCACTTGCATTTTCCCGCACGGCGTTATAGAGCAAGTAGTTGACCAATTTGACGACGGGCGATTGACCCGCTACCTCCTCCAGATTGCTGATGTCCTGGGTGATATTCTCCATGAGTGTGAAGTCTTCCAGGCCCGTATCGTCAATGATGTCATCAATCACGAAGACATTTGCAGCAGGAAGGTAGGTCTGCAGCGTGGCCTTGATATCCCTGGTGGTGGCGCAGACGACCTGGACTTTGCAGCCGGTTATTCGTTCTATTTCGTCCACCAGAAAAACGTTGGTAGGCTCACTCACAGCGACAGTGAGCACATCGTACACTCGAAAGAGAGGCAAAATAACGTACTCTTCGAGGAATTCTCTGGGTAGCATCTCCAGCGCTTTGGGATCGCATATTTTGGGGCTCAGTTGCGCATACGGAACATCGTACGCCTGAGCCAATGCGGAGGCTATTTGATTCTCGGTACAATAGCCCATCTCCACCAAGACTTCGCCCAGTAGCTTGCGATGGCCTTTCTCCGTCTGCTCTTGCAAAGCCTTTTCAATCTGCTCGGGTGTCACCACACCGCGAGTCAATAGCAATTGTCCAAGCTGGGTTTTGTTCTCGACAGCTATTTGCGTCATCGTTCGTAACCTGCTACGCGGTCACAGCAACCTACGCGAAACTTTTCACTGCCTCGGCAAGTTCGGCGTAGCTATCAAACTGGCCTTCTAATCGCGTGACTTCCAGGATTTTGCTACAGTTCTCATCGAGTCCCGCCAGACGGAGCTGGGTTTTGTTCTGGTTACAATAGTCCCTCAGCCACAGCAACAATTCCAACCCCTGGCTATCGACAAACCCCACGGCACTCATATCCAGGACGATCCCGGCTCTGTGCGTGGCTATGATATCGGTGATCGTATTTTGCAGCAGCTCGGTAAAATCGGCATCCAGGTCCCCCTGCAACTCCACCACCGTGACATCATTATAGTCTTGCTTTCTTATTCTCATTTGATCAATACCCCAACCGCCGCCGTGCCGTATTCTTCTGAAAAATTGTGCGTCCCATAGATCTCACTAAAGCCATTCTGGATAATGTCCCAAAGTTGGTGGGCATCGCTATGGAGAAAGGCATTGCCGACTTCTTCATCGAACTGGGTACCCAAGCCTTTTTCTATTTCCGCCAGTGCCTGCTCGACGCTTCGGGTGTCCCTGTAGGTCCGCTTTGAAGTCATTGCATCAAAACTGTCGGCCAGACCGACAATCTTGCCCACCAGTGGAATCTGGTCCCCCGTCAAACCATTGGGATACCCCTTGCCGTCAACCCTTTCGTGATGACACAGGACGCCGGGCACCACATCCCGCATTTGTTTTATGGCACCTAAAATGCCCGCGCCAATCGAGGGGTGTCTCCTGATACGCTCACGTTCTGCTTCGGTCAGCGGCCCCTCTTTACGCAATACGGCTTCGTCGATTCCGATTTTCCCAATGTCGTGGAGCAAACCAGCCAAATAGATTTTGTGTATCTGTTCTTCGTCCATGCGCTCTGTCCCGGCGAGCCTCTCCGCAATCCAACGCGATATGAAGGCCACCCTTTGTGAGTGACCACGGGTATATTTGTCTTTTGCGTCGATGCTGCTGGTCAGGGCTTTTAGGGAACCGATAAACAATTCCTTGAGGTCTTTGAACAGTCTGCCGTTCTCTATAAAAACGGCACATCCGCCGGCCACCGAGTCGAATAGCTTCACATCGGTGCTGTCAAAATCAGGCTTATCAATTCGATTCACGGCAACCATCAACCCGATGATGGAATCACCATTCTTCGTAGGGCCTGCAAAACGCGAATCGGACTTTTCTTTTCCGTACAGCGGCACCGCAATGATATTCCTCACGTTTGGCGGCCATTCATACTTGAAGGGGCAGTCCACCTCGCTGTCCAATAGGGCTTCGGTGCCGGCATGGATCTCTTCGCTCAATCGACTGTGCAATATGCCCGCCATCCGTTCATCTATGTCGATCAGGCCCGAACCCGCAGCCAAGGCCAGCTTTTTTTCCCCGTCGATGGTCCTCTCCAGCAGTATGGCGATACCTTCGACGTTGACAATTTTGGTCAGGCTGTCACACGCCATTTGCAGGAAGTTCACGTCCGCTTCGGTGACCTTCATATTTGTGCTGAGCTTGTGAAGCAGCACTAATTGCTCATAGGTCTGGGCCAGTTCCGTGCCGACCTTTTCGATTTGTTCGTCCGCTTTGACTGTATTTTGGAAACCGTCCGCCAGAAGCCCAAGCATTTCCGCCAAAGCGGCCTTGACCTCAGTGGGCCGGTCGCGAACCTGCTCCTGCGCCGGAAGCTCTGCATGTTGCCCCAGGTCGATCAAGGCAACGGCGACCGCCTCGGCCCGCCCACGACGACTCGTGAGGGGCTTAAGTGCAGCAGCCAGAACCTGATTAGAAATGCGGCATGCGCGTTCTTGTGTTAGCGCGTTCCGCTCGTATGCATCCGCGTCAGCAGCAAGCACCCGCAACACTTCGCGTTTTAGTTGCTCCGTATCGCTCTCAAAACTTTCACCTGGGCAGAGCAATACAATTCCGCCTTCGAGGTCGCAAACCGCGAAGTTTGCACCGAACTTGTTTACTCTCCTGCCAAACCTCTTCAGTTCACGCAGCCTTGATTTCGTTAAGCAGTTGTCCATCGTGTGCAACATGGGCCCGTCCAATTCCTTCCGTATGTCGGTTCTATTGATTCACAGCCTGCTGGTACAGGATATCTTCAATGTTCCCTAATAACTCCTTGGGGCTGAACGGTTTGCTCAAGCAGCCTGAAATCTGCAACTGCTCCTGCTGTTCCTGAGAGATCGCGAAGTTTCTCGCTGTCAACAAGATTGCCGGTATGTTCTTGGTTTGGTCACATTGTCGGAGTTTCTCAACCAGTTCCAAGCCGGTCATGACCGGCATTTGGTAATCGGTCACGATCATATCCGGCTGCTCTTCACAGGCCAGCTCAAAAGCCTCAGACCCATTCTCTGCCGATATCACCTCATACCCATTGTTGCGTAGTTTTATGGCCACCACATGTACGATGTGGATTTCATCGTCCACAACCAGGATTTTCTTTCCCGACATTATTTCGCCTCCCCAAAAGGATCATACGTTGCGTAGTCTTGTATGGCCGACCTTTAGACCCCAACGGCTTGCTGTGTCGCCAAAGGCAGCTCAAAACCGAATGTGCTTCCCACTCCGGGTTCACTGGTGACAAACACACGACCACCATGCACTTTCTCAATGATTTGCTTCACCAAGTTCAAACCTAAGCCTGTGCCTTTTGCCTTTTTCTCATTTGCTCGTACTCTATAAAACTTGTCGAATACATGTTTGACTTCATCCGGCGGGATGCCAACGCCCGTGTCCGTGACGGTGACCCGAGCAATGCCTGCATTCTCATCAACGACGGTTTCAATCTTCACCGAGCCTCCGCTGGGAGTGTACTTCACGGCATTACTGAGCAAATTCACAATGACCTGCGAAACCATATCCTTGTCCGCGTATACCTGGTCGTAGACAATGGGCTTCTGCGCGATGAGTTCAATGTTCTTTTCATTAGCATAGCTCTTGATCATCTGCAGTTGCTCTTGAATCACTATGGTCAGGCTAACCGGCTTCTTGTCCACTTTGATCAGGCCGGACTCTATGCGTGAAATATTCAGGATCTCCTCGATAAGGCGGTTCAACCGCTGAGCTTGATTCTGAATAACAGTATAGAACTGCTTTCGCATTTCCTCATCATCGGCTTCGCCATCCACAAGCATCTCCGTGTAGGCCGTAATAGAAGCAAGAGGGGTCTTCAACTCATGAGACACGTGACTGACAAAATCATTTTTCATTTGAGAGACTTCTTTTTCCCGGGTGATTTCGTGAAGGATCGCGACCACCCCGCAGATTTGCTGGTCCGGGCCCTTAACACACGAAACGATGCAATCGAAGACCCTGGGCTTTTCGGCATCCGTGAAATGCAGTTCACGTTTGCTCGCCTCCGTTTTGCTTCGCCGGCACTGACGCAGGTAGTCCACAAATTCGCTCTTGCCGGACTCCACCAGTTCACCAACCGGCTTGTGCTGGGAACGCTGAAAGTCAAAACGGAAAAGCGCACCTGCAGCCTCGTTGGCCATGAGCATCCGGTCGAATTCATCTGCAACGATCACGGCGTCACGAAGGCTATATATGATGGCTTCCGTGTTCCTCTTCTGTCGCTGTGCAAGACGAATCTGTAATTGCAGGTCCTCAATTTGCGCTCGAAGTTTCTCTGCCTCGTCCGAGCACGCCTTCACGTGGTCGTCGACCACGCGATTCAAACTGTCCGTAAGGGCAGGAGGCTGCGAATCAATTGGATCAGATTCCGCCCGTTCCAGGGTTCTGACTGTGGACGCGACGGTTCCGGCTACTCTCAACCAGTACCAGCCGAGCCAGATCACGCCCACAGTCCCCGTAGTATACGTGATCAGACACACAACCTTACGCCAGTTGCTTGCCCCTGCTCCGATGCCAGAATCTTGCCACGCGGCGAGACTTGCCACCAAAAGGCTGCACACGACCGCGGCCGTGACTATCACGTATACGCTTCTTTCCAGTTTCAAGTCAACCACTCCCGTTTCTCGGACTTCGGAAGATGCAACAGGTATCGGCTCTTCCGTCGAAGAGCGGTCGGCAACCCACTATCTTCGCATCCACTTGGAGGCCTCCCGGCGCTCCACCTTCTCTCGGGTAACCCGTTCTAATTTTTCGACCTGTTCTGGGTCGGTTTCAGCAATGATTCTTTCCCTCAGGCGCAATGCTTCCAGGTATGTAGGACGCAGTGTCAACGCCGTGTTCAACTTTTCCATTGCCGATTTCATGTCACCTTCCAGATAGTATTTCGCAGCCTGCCCATAGTGGTCCTCTGCCAACCTGGCTCTGCCCAGCGGCTGCATGGCATCTTTTGCACCGATTCGCTTGCGGCGAATATCCTCGGCGCGCGCGTTTCCTTGCGTCTCATTCGGCTCCTCAATGATGTGAGGGGTAAGCAGAACCACAACCTCTTCCCGCTTGGCCTGATCAGCCGTACCCCTGAACGCTGCCCCGACGATGGGTAGGTCCCCAAGCAGTGGTATCTGCGTCCGTCCAGTGGTCACTGTGTCTCTAAACAGGCCTCCAATAACGACCGTCTGTCCATCCCTGACGAGGATGTTGGTCACCAGCTCTGCAGAGATTTCATCCGGTATATTATTGGCCTTTAGAGTACCGGAACTGTCCTTCGGATGAATATCCATGCGGATGTAGCCGTCGTCGCCGATGTACGGTCTGAACGAAAGCTTTGTACCGGTATCCAGGAACTCAACCTGCTGCGTGGTAGAAACCTCCGTCTGCGTGGTTTGCGATTCGTAACCCAGCTTCTTGCCAATATACACCTGGCCGAGCTGCTTGTTCACTGCCAGTATCTTTGGGTTCGCCAGGATGGTGACATCTGTGACCTTCTCTACCGCTCGTATAAACCCTGCAATGTTGTCATGCGCGAATCCGACAGTCAGACCACCACTCTTGGTCACTTCGCCACTACCCAGAAAGCCGAAGAAGTCAGGGGTGTTCCGCCCAATGCCCGATACGGTGGACACTACACCACGCAGTGTGTTCCAATCAATACCAAACTGCATATCCTCCGTAAGCGTCACACTCAGAACGGTAGCCTCAACCAGAACCTGTTTGGGCCGGTGATCGACCGCTCGGAGCACGTCATTGACGTCGGCGATGTTCTCCGGATAATCATGCACGATAATCGTATCGTGCATCGCTGTCGTGTCACCGCCACCGGTGACCGAGCTGATCGACTCTCCGGTTGGAAAGTCCGTCACGGCTGCCGTCGTGGTCTCAACAACTCCCTTGTCGCTCAGAAGGGGAGTAAGAAGCTTTTTGGCTTCGGCGGCAGAAATGTAGTACAAGGTGAAGATTCTGTACACCATCCGCTCGGGGTCTTCCTTGATTTTCTTATATTCTTCACTGGTGTAGACCCTGATGAGAGTCCCCTGCTTCTCATACTTTAGCTTCTCCCCCAAGATCGCATCCATTGCTTCGTCGAAGGTCACCTCCCTCAGCCTGGTGAAGGCTAACTGACCATCGACACTCGGCGAAGGCACAATGTTTTTCTGATACGTCTCCGCAAGAAACTGCAGGGCATCCCGAATTCCCCAGTCCTTCTTGAAAGTGAGCGACTGAATCTGCCCACCTCCGGACAGGTCTTGCGGCGCATCAGAAGAAGACTCATTGACAGGGGGATCTGCCTCTACGGCGCCGACATTGGCATCTATTGCAGCAACGGTCGCATTCGGATCTAATTCTGGTAAGATCTGCTCACCGCCACCCATGGCAACAGATGTAGCTACGGCCCATATACAGATACCCACGAGAAAGCCTCGCCAGAACCGCCTGTGTTTGTTAACGTTTGCATCACGATACATAATTCAGCCCTTGTCATAGAAAACTCATGCTACCTGTGATTCAGTCTGTTACTTCCAGAAAACGCTCAAGTTCCAGCTTTAAGCTGACCGTTCCACATTCGATGGATACTTTCTTCTCTTGTATTTCCACTACTTCACACTGATAGGTCCTGCTTGCATCCCTCACCACCAACCTATCCCCGACCGATAGTACCTGACCGTTGATACACGCTCGGGGACGTTCGCCCCATACTATCGCCTCAAGCTTCAGCTTCTCCGCCAACAAAGCGATTACTTCTGCATCACCATGCGCTGAAAGATCGCGTACTTCGGTTCCAGACATACTCGTCACTTGTTCATCTCCGCTATCCGTCCGCCAAGCGTTTGAAGTAAAGAAGTCTCTGGCAATCACGTCATGGCGGCCCGGACTACTGGGCAGCTCCACATAGGATACGGTTACGCGCGTACCCGACTGATCCGCTGCATCCTCTTGCTGTGTCGTCGAGGCCCCTGCGGCAGCCTCCGGTTTGTTGTTGCTTAGGACCCTGACCCACATCAAGGCCATCACAAGAATCAAGCACACAGCAAATACGGTCTTTTTCTTCTCCGTCGCCAAATGCCCTATGATCTTGTGGGGCACATCACCGGTCTTTTTGTCATCACGCTTCATTTTTTATGCGATACTCCTAAAGAAATTGTTGCTTTCGCAAATTCAACCTTTCTCTACATCAGGCCGATAGTAGACAAACGCCTGCGTTTCCATGCTAACCTGGCCGCCGAGCTCCCTGTCATTGATCAGCTTTACGCTCTCAATGCGAATCAGTCTGTCCAATTGCTGCAGTTGTCGAAAGAATTCAAATATGTGAACTAATCTGCCCTTACACTGCAGATTCACCGGGATACAATTCAGGTCTTCCGTGTGTATTTCGGCACCGGGCGTGACAACCTGTTCGGTCAGGTTCTGCCCGCTCATGAGACCGGCTATTTGCTGCAAGAAAACACCGAAATCCGTCTGCGCGGGCACGGTAACATGGTGGTCCCCGACAGTCTGCTTCAGCTTTGCCAGTTGCTCTTTCAATATGGGCAACTGCTTTTGCTCGGCCACTGCCTTGCCGACAATAAGCTTCTGGGCAGCTCGTGCCGTATTGATGGCCTTGAGTCGCGTACGCAAAGGCAGACATCCAAACAGGACGAAATCGACAATGAGCATGGCGGCCACTACACAGATCGCTATTTGTTGTTTGTCGCGAAACGACATCACATGCCTCTTCTCGACGTTACGGTTTTCACTTCTGACTACAATGAATTATCATGATTGCTCTTTGCGGTAATTTGCCAGATAGCAGGTGATTTCAAACTCCGCTACCTGAAGCCGCTCATCTGCCGGCCCTGCCGCTGGTCTCGACATGCCGGAAAGGCCCGGCCCTTTTCTTCGCTGCTCCGCCGAGCCGGTCAAACGCTCGATGCTTCGGTTACGGGAAAACGACAGATACACCGAGCAAAAGTACGCCGAGTCCTCTAATTTGCACATCAACTCAGCCACATCGTTCGGATCCAGCGCCTGACCAGCCAGCACGACCTTGAACCTGACCTTACCAAGCGGCAACGTTTGACTGCGGGACACTTTGCTCGATGCTACCCGCACAACAGAATCCCCACCTGCCTGCTGTTTTTGCTCCTGCGCAAACCGTTCCGCAACAAAGTCTACCTTGGATACGATGATACGCTCGTCAAACAGGTGACTCATTTCAGCCAAAACGTTTGCCACGGGAATCCTGGAATCCGCTTCGTCTATGATACGCGCTTCTTTTTGCAAATCCCTCAATTCCTCTTTAACTCTGTCAAATTCTCGTGACCTGTTGTATATCTCTGCATCCCTGGCGGTCATCTGCGCAAGCTCTGCCGAAGCTTTTGAAAGCGCATTCATGGAAACAAAATTCCACGCCATCATCACTGCAAATAGACCTGCCAAGGCGACATACTGGGTGCGGTAGCTGATCTGTCTTCTTCTACCGCTTCTATACCATTCTGGAAGAAAATCGATTTCTTTCATGCTTATGACTTCTTCTCAAGCCGCGTCAGTTTCAGCCCCCCTCATCGTGGCCGGAAGCTCCGTTTGAGCCTTTTAGACTCAGGCCCATGGCCACCGCCCATTCACAGAACAAGCCCTGCTCGGGTCTCTGAAAGTCGGCACGAACGATGTCCACGCCCCGCAGCGGCTGAGCCACTTCCACCTGCACCGATAACTGGCGTCTGAGTACGTCAAGCAAGACTCTCTCATAAGCTTCACCTCCTGCAATAAACGCGCTCTCGACCCGCTTACCCCGGAACGTAACGGTGTAATACCTGAAGCAAAGCGATATCTCTTTGGCTAATTCTTCGGCAACCTCACCGGTAGCATTGACAACAGTCTGTCGCGTGGATTCCTCCAGCGACTGCCCGTCACTGTCCGGACCGCGGCCTGTGTGGACGGCCCCCGTCCCCATGAAATCTGGGTCCTCGCGGAGTCGGCTCCGGAGCTTCTCTGCCTCCTTGGCATCGATGCCCAACCTTGCCGCGATACTGCGATTGAACTTCTGCCCCCCGATGGGGATACGCTTAACGAAACGAATCTCTCCGCCACGACCAAATACCACGGTCGTGAATATGCTTCCCACATCAACAAAGACCACGGTGCGCTCCCTGTCTTCCTGTCGCCGTAAAGACCTCTCAAAACACCGATACAGCGCACATGGTACGATATCTATCGCCACCGGCTTGAGCTGCGCCTCTTCCAGCATCGCAATATGGTTCTTTATGCTTTCGTTGTCGGCGGCAAACAAAATCAGCTCGTTCTTAATGTCGTCCCCCTGCCGTACACTGCCCGCCAACATATACTGAATAGCATCATTGTCCGGGTCCAAGCCGAAACGATGGGCCGCTTCTTTGCCCAACACGTGTTCCAGTTGTTGCGTTTCCGCCTCCGCCAGCCGCAGTGACGTCAACTTCAATGTGTCGTTGGGCAAGCAAGAAACCACGTTCTTACCATGAAAGCCCCCTTCGGCCAGCATGCGTGCTATCGCCGAAACGATGAATTTTCTTCGTTCGTCGCCGTTCTTCTCTGCGGCCGAATCAATGCGAGTTTTCTGGGCGGCTACAACCCCAAGTCGGTCGTCGTCCACCACCAGTTGCATCATCTTGATGGAACTGTTCCCCATATCCAATCCGATGGGCCGTACATTGCGATTCATGAATTTCCAAGCCATCGTCAACTTCTTCCCGGGTCAGTTACCAATCGAAATATATCCCGTAACAGGCTCCACCATAACGGTTTTCGTCGAGCCCCCGGCCTGCAAGCTGATGACGCCGCTGTTCAATGGGTTATCGGCACCGTCATGGGGACTTCCCAGGTAGTCGAACTTCACCGTGGTCGTGGTGTCAAAATCGGCGCTTACAATGTTCACTTTGTTTAGCCGACTATCGTTTTGGAAATCGATAACGTAATCGAACCCCTTCTTCACAGGGTGCGGTATTACATTACCGGCCTGGTCTTCTATCTGGTAGCTCTCATTGGCGGTATCAAAGACGACAGAAAACCGTTGTCCCCTGCTGATGGCCATGCTCTTGGCATACTCCAGGTCCGTAGCGATCATGCTTGCGGCGGTGCGGATTTGCATACTCGCTGCCGAGGACATCATAGGCACCACGGTCAGTGCCGCTATGGCAAGAATCACGAGCACAATCATGAGCTCTATCATCGTAAATCCGCTGCTGCGGGCCCGAATCCCGGCCCTATGCAGGACGCCCTGTCCCCGGGAGGCACGACCAACCGTGCGATTCCGGGGCTTGATGATCTCCTGCAGGCAATGTTCTATCACCACTTTTTCGGATCCTCCCTTTGTATCTTGGTACATCACGAACCGTACCTCCGCTATCTTTTTTCGGTCTATTTAGAGTGCACCTTTACCAACGAGCAAATCAGGGCAGTGGACCTCCTTGCGTACATGGCTTCCGTGATCGCCGTTTCCTTCCATATTCGTCATTTAGCTCGGTCCTCTACACCAAGCGCAAACGCTACAAATGTCAGAGCCTCTATCTTTTACGGCTACGGTTAACAGAACCGCTACAATCGTCAACGCGGCAGCACAAAGATAGCCTTCGCTACCCTGCGCTGCCGACATGACAGTCGCTTGCCCTAAGAACATTGATGCGTGGCATTTTTTTCTGATGATGGTCGCCAAAGGCCGATAAGCGGCCCGTACAGCGCCTCGACCCGGCTCGATCCGATGCACTCACTTTCTTCGCACACTTCTAAAAAACGCTCCTGCTGCCTGCCCCCATCGTTCGCGTGCGCCCTGTTCGGTCCAGTACCAGATTGCCGCTTTCGCCGGCGCCGCGCTAATGGTGACATCGCAGCCGGTCTCATCTAACTTCCAGTGCGCTATCAGCCCAGCGAGCCCGTCCTTCAGTGGAAAGATATCATTCGGGTCCAGCGCACCCTTATAGATACGGACATCACCAATCAAACCCGTGTAGACGTAGTCAGGAGAGCAAGTTCTATCAGCCCCGATGTTCAGATGTCCATTTCCACTGGCGGGGCTGCTGTTCCACGTGTTCCTGTGCACCGGCATACCGTCCAGGTACGATGTCATCCATTCTCCGCTACGCACAACTGCTATCTGATGCCAGCCGCCTGCTACATCACCGAGGTCAATTCCTGTGTCCCACAAAGCACCGGGGTGATGGACGACAACCTTCCTCTGGGCCGTCGAGTCAAATTGTAGGGTCCAGTGATTCATTGAACCATCCGGATCGGTTTTTGAAAAAATACCTGCCCAAATTCTTTGGCTGGCGGCCGGGTTTATCCAAAGCAAAAATGTATAATCATTGGCCAGTTGCAGCTTAGTATCGCTGTCACCGGTTCGCACGTAGTCATCGAGGCCATCAAACTGCAACGCTCCACTTCCATCAGGACCGCTGGCAGTTTGCCACGTCGGACCGTTGTAAAGCACGCCGGCATTACCATTGCCTGAAGAATCATCTGCCGTCTCCGCAAGATAGTGCCGGACAAACAAGCCTCCAAGCACATCCAAGCCGTCGGCATCGCCGTTTATGAGAACGCGGTTGCCGACAACCGCCAGACCCGTGATTTGCAAATGCGCATCCTTTTCTATAATCAAGTCGCC
>Ga0180433_10002939_pt1 | contig 25661 bp, 23 predicted proteins | sample SS_ome_8_FD_132980 | JGI IMG/M metagenome (GOLD analysis project Ga0180433, IMG submission 132980) | Hypersaline lake sediment archaeal communities from the Salton Sea, California, USA - SS_1_D_1 metaG | ecosystem: Environmental > Aquatic > Non-marine Saline and Alkaline > Hypersaline >... | reverse complement strand
TACCTTGTAAATGATTGTTGTTTAAAAATTCTCTTTTTGCTTTGTTATTCACACGCTTAGTTTGACACCTTCGAGCATATATTGTTTTTTCAGTAATGCTCAATAAATTTTTAATTCTACTTTTAACAATTTCTTTTCTAAATAGCCATTCATCCTCATAAATATAAATTAGTTGCAAATTCTTTTCGTTGCTTAAATTTACTTCACCAATAAGATAATTTTTGTGTTTATATCCATTATTTTCAGAATACCACTGATTTACATTAATTTTAATTATAATATTAAAATCTGGAATATAAAATTCCAAATCAAAATAATATTTGTGTTTCTTAATATTTTCAAAAAATGGTATCTTAATGCTTTCTAGAAATCCTTTAAACTCACTTTGGATTTTTGATGAATCGTTTATGGGATATTGTTTTCTACAAATAAGCGATTCATTTTTATTTTTTTTGTTTTGATTTTTATATTCATCAGAAGAAAAATAATAATCAACATTATATTTCTTTCTATTTACTTTTTTTAAATTCTCGTTACACTTATCTGTATTCACTGTATATTCTGTCCCATACAATTCCTTATTTGTTTCTCTCATTCTCCTTAACGATTCCTCTGTTTGTAGATGATGCTCAACTCCATAAATTTTTTTGATGGTTTTTTTAGCTTTTTCTCGATTGTTGTATGTTTCATCCCCATATTTTTCTTTTTTTGTTTTTTTAGATTTCTGTTTCACAAAATTGATTTTCATTGTGTTGTCTACTCCATGTTCTTTAAGAACAGTTTTCTTAGCCTGCTCCCTATTATTATAATTTTCATCCCCATGCTTTTCAAATTTTGTTTTTTTAACTTTTAAAGCATGTCCAGGAATTTTAGAAGGATGGTCAACCCCATATTTTTTCATTAATCCTTCTTTAGATTTTTTTAATCTATCCTTTTTGTTTTTCTCTTGATATATCTTCAAACATTTTGGAGAACAATTCTTTTTTTTCTTGTGCTTGCCAGGTTTAAAAGGCTCTCCACAAGTTTCACATTTTTTTAAATATTCTTTTTTAACTTTTCCCATAATAAACGTAGTTGTTTTCTTGTAAATAGAGCAAAAAATTTTTAAAAAATAAAAAAATTAAAATTAAAACAGAAAAAATTTTTTTACTTATTTATAAAAAAATAATACTTAAAAACAAATTATTATGGCTGACATGTTTCGTCCAGTTCCTGTAGAACAGGAACCTAAAAGAAAAAACAGATTTGTATTAGAATTCCCTACAGAGTTAGGCATTGAGTCGTATTTAGTACAAACATCTGGAAAACCATCATTAAACATTGGAAATGTTGAAATACCATATATGAATACCAGTACATGGGTTGCTGGTCGTTCTGTTTGGCAGACTCTTGACATTTCATTTATTGATGTTATTGGTCCATCAACAACTCAAAAAATTATGGAATGGATTAGACTTCATTTCGAAACTGCGACTGGCAGAATGGGATATGCTGTTGGATATAAGAAAAATCTTGTATTAAAAGCTCTTGACCCAGTTGGCGTTGAAGTTGAAAAATGGACTTTAATTGGTTGTTCAATTGTTACTGCTAATTTTGATGACTTTGATTATGGTGCTGAAGACTGGTTAAAAGTTAATATAACTATTCAACCAGATAGATGCTTACTTGATGCGTAAGATTTTTGGGATTTTAATTAATTATTAAAAGCAGTAATCAGTATGGGACATATTAGATTATATAGAAGATTTTATCGTATGGTTCCTGCTGTTTCTGGTGATACAGTAAACCAAGTTTATACATTAATTAATCCCTATCAATTAACCGCTAGAGTCTATATCTATAATACAAGTCAATTAGTAGAGACAATAAGTAGTAACAATATTGTTCAAGAATCAACGGGTATATATTATGTTAACTTAAATCATAGACTTTATTCGTTTGATAATACTTATGATTTAGTTTGGAATGTAAATTATACAGAAGTTGCTCCACTAAAAAGACTAAAAACAACATTTAAAATACAACCTGTTGTGATTGGTTCTGATATTGAAGTTGAACACAAACAAAACATCTTTGATGTTGAAATAGAGCAACAAGAATTTGAAATAGAAATTATAGCACAATGAATCCATTCATAATAAAACAAAATGATACCTTGCCCGCTTTAATAGTTAGAATTAAAACTCGTGAAGTTTTATTGGGTGGAGTTATATCCTTTGATTTAGATGGTGTAACTGGCATAACTTTTTCTATGATTGATAATTGTGGAAATTTAAAAATATCAGAACAAAGCGGAACAATTCTTTGTTCTTCTGGAGGAACTATCCAATATAGTTGGCAAAATGGAGATACAGATGAAGCTGGAAAATTTACAGGAGAATTTGAATTAAATTATTCCAATGGAGGAAAATTATCCGTTCCACAATTAGGAGGTATTGATATTGAAATCATAAAAGATATTAATCCGTATTAAATATTTTTGCCAAAATGTAAAACACCCCCACTTAAATCTAATTGGGGGTATTTTTTTAGTAAATCCGACCAGTTTGGCACATATTTTGGTTTATATATTATAAAAATTTATACCATGAAAAAAATATTATTCTTATTATTAATTCCTTTATTTTTGGCAAGTTGCACAATTCACAAACATTATCATACATATGAAAATGATGATGTTTATTATAGAGCACCAAAAAAAGAAACTATTATAGTCAAAGAAACTGCTAAAGATACAATTGAAAAGCAAAATACAGTTATTGTTGAAAATAATTATTATGATTATTCTTATGCTACACGAATAAAAAGATTTCACTATCCAAATTATGGATTAAGTTATTATAGCAATTATTATTCACCAAGTTACTATTTTTATTACCAAGATTATTATTATCCTTATTATCATTATCATTATCCAACTTGTTATTATCATTATTGGAATTGGAATTATTCTTATTATTACAATTGGAGATATTATTATCCTTATAATAATTGGTATTATGGATATAATAATGGATATTATCATGGTTGGCATGATGGTTATAATGATGGTTGGTATCATTGGAGAAATAAATATTATATTTCAAATAATAAAAGTGTATATTACGGACACAGAAAAACAACACATAACACTGGAACCAGAAGAAAAACAAGTCCATATAGTACAAGAACTATTAAATCAGGAAATCGCATTTCAGCAACTAACAATCACATAAAAACTAATGTAATTAAAAAAAGATATGAAAAACCAATCAGACAAAATCAAACAGTAACGAATCCAAGACAAACAATTAAGAGTTATTCTAAACCTGTTAAAAATTATAATTATTCAACTCCAGCACAAATTAAATCTAACACTAAAGTATATTATAAAAATAAGCCTACATCAACTAATCCAAAATATTGGAGTGGGGGTGCAAAAAAATACTCTGCACCTAAAACAAATAATTATTCAAGACCAAAGACAACTTATTCAAAGCCAAGAACAAATTATTCAAGACCAAAGACAACTTATTCAAATCCAAGAACAAATTATTCAAAGCCAAGAACGAATTATTCAAATCCAAGAACAAATTATTCAAAGCCAAGAACGAATTATTCAAAGCCAAGAACGAATTATTCAAAGCCAAGAACGAATTATTCAAAGCCAAGAACGAATTATTCAAGACCACAATCTTCATATTCTCGCCCTGCGGCTCATTCTTCTAAACCAAGAATGTCGCAACCAGCGAGAATAAATCGCAGTTCTTCTACAAGGCCGTCACAAAGTTTTAGAAGTCGTTAATAAAAAAAGCAGAACTTGATTGTTCTGCTTTTAAGTATCTGATTATCAATTAGTTACTAAAACGTACCTCCGTCTAGCACATCCAACTCAGCCAGAACCCTTACTCCATTTGGACTACTTGTAGTCCCAGATTCTCTAATTCTAATATCATTAAGATTTGTTGTAAAAGCACGATTCGCAACACCTGTAGCACTTCCTCTGATATCCCAAAAAACATCAGTTCCTTGCGTTCCTGCTCCATCTTGAACAGCAAACCCTGAACCTAATGATGTTGCTGATGTATCTGCAGTAGGATTATAATTTAATTCAATTAAATTATCTTCTATATAAAGCTCGCTAGTATGTGCACTAAAAACTTCACCAAAAACTGTTAAGCTACCGTGAACAGTTAAATCTCCATTGCCTGGAGTACCTGGGCTTCCGCCAGCACCAATCACGGCACCGCCTGTACCAACAACCAAATTTCCTGCAGCATCAGTTGAAATGTTTTCTGCAAGCAAAGTATTTGTACCATCATTATATTCAAATCCTGCCTCATCTTTTAATTCTTGGCTTGCTCCAACATAAACAACTCTACCAGCAGTTAAACTTGTAATAGTAACACTAGTTAAACTAATAACATCTGCATATATATTAGACCACTTATTAGCTGGCGCTCCCAAATTATAAATACTTGATGCGCTTGGAATAAAATTATCAGCAACTGTAATATCACCTGCAGAATTTAATATGGTTCCTTGTAAATCTATTGTGCTTGTGAAAACAGATGCTCCAGATGCTGTTATACTTTGAATTGATATATCATTATCCAAATTAATTATCGGATAATTATCTGTGCCACCAGTATTAATATTTATTCCACCTTGAACTCTTGTTACATCTCCAACTTCTCCAGCAAGAGCAAAAATATCACTTAAATCAGTTGAGCCTGAATAAAATGTTGTTGCAGAAAGTGCTTGAAAGCTTGATTCTCCACTTACGGTTATATTATCAATTGTAAGACCACTTACATTTACAGTTGGAGCAATTGCTGTACCGCCTGTATATGTATTTAATCCATTTTGTACTCGTGTATATATATCTTCTCCTTTTAATTGGAAAAGATTGCTTAAATCGGTTGTGCCTGAATATAATGTTGATGCAGAAATTGTTGTTGCACTTACTGAATTAAGAGTTATATCATCATCAAGATTTATAATAGGAACACTTGCTGTGCCTCCTGTTGATATATTTGTTCCACCTTGAACCCTTGTATGGTCAGGGTCTCCGCCAATAGGCTGAAATATAAGACTTAAATCGGTTGTGCCTGAATATAATGTTGATGCAGAAATTGTTGTTGCACTTACTGAATCAAGAGTTATATCATCATCAAGATTTATAATAGGAACACTTGCTGTGCCTCCTGTTGATATATTTGTTCCACCTTGAACCCTTGTGGTATCACTACCTATAATATCAGAAATATCTCCCAACACAAACCCATTAGTTGTTCCGCTTAAAAATTTTCCCGCTAAAGCTGTTGTACCAGCATATGTGCTTATATATCCAGTGTCCCCACTAATAATAAAATTACTATTAATGTTTAATCTATTTGTTATTGTTTGATTATATAACTTCGAACCAACTTCAAAAACACCAGATTGAGCAGATATTTCAAATCCCCCACCAGTTGCACCAGAAAACTTTAATATACCATCATATAAATTAACAAATGGTTCACCCATTAAAGCACCAGAAGGCACATTGCCCCCTGTAGTTGATTTTTTACGAACTAAATGTCTTACATCTCTTAATGCCATAATTATATTTTTTTATAAATAGTTTATTTTTATTTTAATTATTAGTTATATTAAATTATCTTATGTCCATTGTCCAGCATCAATTGTATCTCCTGTTAAAATAATATTATATTCAGTTAATTCTCTACCTGGATTATTTCCTAATCTAATTCTAGTTGATGCTGTAAATTCTACTGCTACACCATTTACAGTATGTAAACTTCTGAATCGCCTTATTGGTGTTCCAACACTTGCAGTATTATCAGTTTTGGGCTCAACTTTTGTTTCAATAGATAATGTTTGAGCTGTCGTTCCCCCTGTAAAAACATAAGGGCCCCCTGTTCCACCAGAAATAGGCAAATATATATCAGCTGCAGTAATGGCAGTATAAACATAATCAACAATCATGCTTTGAATAAGGTTACCCAATTCTGTAGAACCGCTATAAAAAGTATTAGCTGATAAACCTGCAGTAAATATAGTTCCACCAGTAACAGTGCCACCGCTCAAATTAAGAAAAATACGGTCAAGAGGTTTAATGTAATAACTCATTTTTACAAACTGATATATCTTTTTAATAAATAGTTTATAAATTATTTAAGTTAAAAAATATTATTTATTTTTAAAAAATTTGACTATTTAAATCTTTCTTCTTATATTTATAAATAAATATAGCTGTTCATATAACTTAAAATTAAAATTATGAAAAAAATAACTTTTTGTGAAATATGTGGTTCTCAAACTAAATTCGGAGGAAAAACTTGTAGCAGAAAATGTTCTGATGAACTTAAAAAAAGAAATAATAGAGAAATTAGAAAATGTAAAGTTTGTGGCAAAAATTTTGAAGTCAAAAAAACTACTAAAAAAGAAATGTGTTCATATGAATGCAGAAAAATTTGGGCAAAAATTCCAGAAAACAAAAATAACAGAATAAAAAAGTCACAAGAAGCCATTCAAAAAAAACATGGAGTTAAATCAGTTTTTGAATTAGAATCTGTAAAACAAAAATCTAAACAAACAAAAAAAGAAAGATATGGAAATGAAATTTTTGTTAATGTTAAAAAAGCTAAACAAACAAAAAAAGAAAGATATGGAAATGAAAACTACAATAATGTGTCTAAAAGTAAAAAAACAAAAAAAGAAAGATATGGAGACGAAAATTATAATAATAGAGAAGCAGCTGAAAAAACAATGAAAGATGAATATGGCGTTTCACATGCTATGAAATTAAAAAAAATTCAAAATAAAGCAGCTCAAACGAATATAAAAAAATATAATTTCAAATTTCCTATGCAAAATGAAGAAATTAAAAAAAAGGCAAAACAAACCAGTTTAGAAAGATATAATACCCAGTATCCTACTAGACTACCTAAAATCAAAGAAAAAATTAGAAAATCATATTACAAAAAATTTAAAAAAACAAAAATGTTCAAAGAACTTCAAATTAAAAATTTGAAATTAATAGGAGAATATAGCAGTAGAACATATTCAGAAAAAGGAGAAAGAATAAATAATATATATAAATTCGAATGTCTTGATTGTGGAAATATATTTAGTGCAACTTTTGCAAACAATACAGTTCCTCCTTGTAGAAAATGTTACCCAATGTATAAAAACAATAAGCATCAAATTGAATTAAGCAATTTTTTAAATAGTTTAAAAATAAAATTTGAAGAAAATAATAAAAGCATCATTGCTCCATTTGAATTAGATTTTTTTATTGAAGAATTAAATATTGCAATTGAAATTAATGGAAATTATTGGCACTCAGAAATAGCTGGTGAAAAAAGCAACAAATATCATTTAAAAAAATCAAAATTATGTAAAGAAAAAAATATAAAACTAATTCATATATTTGAAGATGAATTTATATTAAAAAAAAATATTGTAAAAAGTCGTTTAGTAAATATTTTAAATCATAGCACTCAGAAAATATATGCAAGAAATTGTGATATTAAAACAATAAATAATGCAACAAAAAAAGACTTTTTAGAAAAAAATCATATACAGGGAAATTCTGTAGATTATATCAGAATAGGATTATTTCACAAAAACAAACTCGTCTCTGTTATGGCATTTTCTAAAAAAAGAATAGCATTAGGAAACAAATCTTCATTAAAGGGAGAATATGAACTTAGTAGATTTTGTTCAAAAAATAATATAAATGTAATTGGAGGTTTTAATAAACTTCTTAATTATTTTGTTAAAAATTATAATCCTTATAAAATAATTAGCTATGCAGATTGTAGATGGAGTGGATTAAATCCAGAACAAACAGTATATTACAAAAATAAATTCACATTTATATCTTATACAAAACCGTCATATTGGTATTTTTTAAAAAATGATTATATAAAAAGATATCATAGATTTAGTTTCAACAAACAAAAATTATTATCTTTAGTTGAAATAAAAAATAAAAATAATTATACAGAATGGGAGTTGGCTAGGATTTTAAAAATGGACAGAATATGGGATTGTGGAGCGATGAAGTTTGAACTTAATTTAACAAAAAAGGGAGATTAATAAATCTCCCTTCTAATTGTCTTATTTTTAATTATTTATTAAAAATCTTCAAAATTTGCTCCAGTAGGTAGAACTTGGAATGTAAGGTCAAGAAATTCCATAGTTCGAGTTGGTTTAAGTTGAATTTTACCTATTAATTGATTTCTATCTAATGTATCATCATTATTATTAGAATCATCCATTACAACCTTAAATTCATATAATCCTCTTTGATTTTGAATCTGAAGTAATATTGGTTCAACTTTAGATAAAAATTGGTCTCTTAATGTTTGGTCATTTTGTTCAAACACTAAAGTTAATGAAGCTGCTGCCACTAACCTTCTAACTTGAAGCAATAATCTTCTAATGTTAATTCTATCAAGTGCAGATTGGTCAACTTGAAGAGTTTTCTGACCCCAAACTACAACACCTTGTTGTGTAAATGTTGCCATTGGATTAATTCTTCCTTCGTATAAAGTATCCCTTTGTGCCTTCTTTAATTTAATATCTGCTCTAACTATATTAGAACCAGCTAAACCACGATTTAAACCAGCAGGCGCAAACCAAGGAGCTTTAGTATTATCAGTCAATGCCAATGCTTTAACAATTAACATTGTGGGAGATTGATAAGTATATTTTCCACTTACTGAATCCTCCACTTGAACCCAAGGCCAATAAGTAGCTGCATAATTTGAATCAATTCCAATTGACTCTAATGAATTAACAGCAGCTTCTGGCGTACCTTTGGTTGTTCCAACTGTAATTCTTGGGGCATCTACTATATACAATGAATCCGTTCTTTCTTCTACCATATCAAGAGCATACTTAATAATAGTTTCATTATTGCTATAATCAATTCCAGGTGTGGCAAAAACATTAATATCAACTTCTTCTGGATTTTCTAAAACATCTATACCGCTTTTAAACGCTGCAACATTAGCTGTATAAGCATCCTGAAATTCTTCATATAAATAAGTATATAAATTATATTTATCCCAACCATCAAATCCACCATAAGGTACAAGAGTAAATTTAAGTTTATTCTTATCGATTAAAGTTCCAGCATCAGTTGTATATGCTGTTAACGAATTTAAATATCCAGTAACAAAACTGCTTGAATCTGCTATGTTTTCAAGGTGAAAACCTTTTATAGTTGTTTTTCCAGTTGATGCCCCACCTTCATATACAAATAAATCAGATTCTAAAGTTTTAACAGCATTTGTACTTGAAACTTGAGTCGAAGTAAATCCTGTATATCCTAATTCAGAAATACCAAGATAAGTTTTATAAACTGAATCTCCAGAAAGGTAGCCAGTTTTATAATAAATATTAGCTGGAGTTCCTTCACTTGCAGTTGAACTACCCCTTAATTCATATCCCTCGAACCCTGCTGGGATAGAATTTTCTGGGTATGATTCAGCCAATTCAATTGCAATAAACATTGACTTTCTTGGATATTCTTCATCATATGTTCCAATAACTTTTCCAATAAAATTAGATTTACTATCATCTAATGTTAAATTAGACCAAGTTTCTAACACTGTTTTTGATGCTGTAGCATCTGTATCGTCATATCTCCTTACATATAAATTAAAGGTATAATTAACAACATCAATATTTGCAATAGATATTTTAACTTCTCTATTAGAAGCATTTCCATCAGAAATAGTATGAACTTTAAATAATCTTTTAACTTCATTGCCTATAACTCTTGATACAATCCAAGGAGTTTGAGCATGTGAATATCCATCAGCATAATCTGTATATGTTGTCCCTGTTTTATAAATAGCTACTGTGTTTATATTGCTAATATCTGAACGTGAATTCGCTTCTCTAATAAAATGTGGATATATTTTCTCAACATATATATTAGGAGTTCCTGTAACAACCTTTGGACTTTGCCCTAAAATTTTGACAATATAATTATCTTTAGTTTCGTCTAAAGAAACCGTATAACCACCATTGCTTACGGCAGTTAAAGGACCAGTTGAACCACTAATCATAAAATTACCAGTAGTAGTAGAAATATTTCCTAATTCTAAATCTGTTTCTTCATCATAATACCATGCCCCACTAACATTATTTCTCTTACTTCTTATAACAGCTAATGTTGAGCCAGAATATTGTCCTAATGTTGTTCCTGTCGTGGTAACATCTGCTACTATAAGCCATGCAGGTGAATTTGTAAACCCTTCGCCCCCTAAAATTCTTGAAACAGTCAATTCATTTGATTGTCCTAAAAATGAATGAGCTACATAAGTTAAAGGAAGGTCGGGATTTGTATTACCAAATCTTAATAAAAATTCATCCGTACTTGAAATTTTAATAGCTTCAAATGCAGGGCCTTTTTCAGTTTTCCCTACTAAACCTAATCTTGTTATTCCTATTCTAGACGCAAAAACAGAAAAATCTTGTTCTTTCGTGTAAACACCTGGAGATACAAATATTGTTGCCATATTATTTTATTTTTTTCTTGTTTAATTTTTTTGATTTTATTTCTGCATTTTCAGAAATATATATTTTAGCTTCTTTTTTTGCTTTTTTTAATGCACTATCTTCTTCAATCATAAAATCTTCAATCTTATTTTCAATTACAGGCTGTTTTACTATTTCTGATGAAATCAAAGTATATTTGCCTGTTAAAATATCTTGGAGATTTAAAATTTGACTTTTATGAATTAAGTCTGGTAAATTAATTTGCTCCCCTCCGCCAATTCTCAATTTTGTTGGTGCCCCATTCACTTTATAATTTAATGTACCAATTACAGGCATATTATTTCTCACTATCATCTATTTTTACTTTCAAATTATTAAGTGAATTTATTAATTCACCTGTTTATCTACTAAAGTAGAAATTTTAAAATCCAATTTCTTATAAATAGATAAAAAAAGATAAAACTTTATTATTTTTCTGAAATTTTAATAGAAATTTTTGTTATGGTATTAATCTTCTGAAATTTAGTAGGGTCTATCAATTTTCCGTGTAAAAGAAGAGGGTAAGTTATCTGATACAATCTCTCAGAAGTTATTTCATTAAAATCATCTTCATCACTAGGTGTATCAGCTAAAACAGGAATATTATATCCATTAATTTTTAAATATGCTTGCCCATCAGAAAAAGCATCTCTTTGTATTAGTTCATGAAAGGCATCAACATCCTGTTGATAATGCGTAACAAACATTAAATCATACTTAACATCAACCCAAGTTGGTTGAGAAATTTTATAAACATCATACCCTTTTAAAGTGCCATCAAATTTAGGCACTTTAAGAAACTGAAATTTCATTTTTTTAGGAATAGTACGCTTAGTAGGAGCTGTTCCTTTACCTGTTCCTGTTTTTCCCAATGTTATGTAAGGTCTTGTTATCTCTTCACCATGCTCGTTTCTCATATCCTTCCAATTCTGCTTTCTTTCTGCCCATAATTCTTGAGGTATCCAATAAATAGGGACTTTTTGTATATTACCATTTTCAAACTCCAAGCTAAAATTTAAACTTTCAAAAAAATTTTTTAAACCCAAATTTAAATCTTCATAACCAAGTTTTTGTGGAAGATAATTAAAATTTTCAAAGTCTTTATCTAGATTGTTTGATACGTTTCTTAAGGTTGACATATAAGCTATTTCTAATAAATAGTATGAAAATATAAATAAAAGGATTTAAAAAAAAATTTGATTTTAACGTTTTAATTGTTTATGTTTGTAAAAAATTTAAAACAAAATGCGAAGAATATTAAAACTATTCTTTTCATAAATACTTGATTTTAATGATTTTACGAAACAATTTGGTGGGACGGATTTGCCTCCAACACCTTGCGCCAAATTTATTATTGTGTTACAAGGGGGGACCCTTTCCCAGCACAGCGGTATCACAAAGAGAGAAACCGCATGGAAAGGCGGTTGGTGCCACAATCGTTAAGTAGCTCTCAGGTCAATGCTCGGCACGAGACATTGATTGCCAAAAGCGAAGGTGACGGGAGGAAGCAAAAAACCCATATCCAAAAAGCTTAGGGTAGAGTGGCCACCACAGTAAAGTTTATATTCTTATAAACCAGCTGGGGACTAGGCTCACTCTGCCCTCTTTAAAGCTTCAGGTTCTGAAAATAAGCAATGAAACCCTGGTTAGATAAATATTAAAATCAACTAAGAAAATTAGAAAATTTGATTTTTGCTGCATTTCATTTTTATTTGAATTTCAAACATTTTTCTATTTTATTTGCGAAAATTATTGTAATAATGACAATTTGTCAGTTTAATTTTCTTTTTTCATAAACAGACGGTTTTTCATTTTCAATATCTTATTTATATAAGAACTAAAATGATTAACTATGAAATTATTTATTTCTGTCTTTAATTTTTTATTAAAACAATTATTTTATTTAATATTTAAATTTAATTTATTTCCTTTTTTTTCAGTTGCCGATGACATTTACCAACAAGGTTGGATGCTTTATTTGAATGAAGACTTTGAAGAAAATTTTATTGAAAATAACTGGAGAACCGAATTGCCTTGGGGGACGACTGATTATAAAACAAAGCAATGTTATACAAGGGAGAATATAGAAGTTAAAGATAAAATTTTAAATATTATTATTAAAAAAAAAGAAAAAAGAGCACGATACTATAATTATGGAATAATGCATAGACCAATAATGAATTATACTTCTGGTTTAATTATGTCGAAAAACTTTTTAAATCAAAAATATGGTCTTTTTAAAATAAAATGTAAACTGCTCAATATAGATGGAATTTTTTCTTCTTTTTATCTTTCAGATAATAATGATGTTCCAAAAATTGATATTTTTAAATGGATTGGTGGAAAAAATAAAAAATTAATTATAGGGAATTATTGGGAAAATAATCTTTTAAAACATAAAAAATCTGTAGGATATATTAAAAACATTGATTTTAGTAAAAATTATTTTATTTTTAGTTTAGAGTGGAATAATAAGTGGTTAAAATGGAGTATTAATGGAATACCTATAAGAGTTGAAAACAAAGGAGTTTCAAATAAAAATTTATATTTAGTTGTAAATGCTTATTTAAAAGGAGTTATTGATGATTCAAAATTGCCTGCTTCTATAAAGATTGAGTGGATTAGGACTTATAGTAAAATGAATGTTAATAAAATAATAGATTATTCTACTATAATTTAAGATTATCTTGCTTTAAAAATATCTTCATCAACTTCGACACCTTTTATAGTAATGAAAAATTTTCTGTCGCCTGCCCATGCATATTCATTAGAAATTTGTGAATAACCGTCATCTGTTATTTTATAATATTGTCCTTTAAATGCTGCAAAATCTCCCATTTTTATTCCTGTTATATATTCACTATTTCCTTTTTTTTCAACTAACCCTAATTCTTCTAAATGATTTAAATATATGTGGGCAGTAAATACTCCAAAACCCTTTTTTACAATACCTTTTTTAGCTTGATATGTTGGTTCAGTAACTTCTACATTAACTCTTCCAAAAATTTGAATTTCTGGCAACCATGCTTTCTTTTTAGATTCCCCATATAAAGCATGTGTTTTTGTTTTTTTTAAATTAATTCTATACAATAGAAAACTTTCTTGTAAAATATCTTCAGTTACTTCACGACCAACTTTACTAAAAAAGTCTGCCTCTTTTTCACCAAAAAACATTTTGATGCCTTTAGGTTTTGTTTCATGTTCTTGAAACTCTTCAGGCTTTTTTCCTATTTCTTTTAAATCTGACATTTTTAAAATCTATAAATACCCATTGGACCAGCCATTAGTGCTCTTTGTACAAAGTCTTGAATATTTGCTCGTTTTTCCATTATTTTTTCGTAGTCAAGTTCCAACAATTGCTCTTTTAATTCTTCTTTAAGTAATCGTTGGTCTTCTCTTCCAGTGCTTATTAAATCATCTTTGTTGAGAGTTAATTCCGCTCCCGCAATGGGCAAGACACCATTAAATTTACCTCTTATACCTATTCCTAACAATTCTTTTGCTAAAGCTTGTGAATATTTTTTAACCCATGTTTGAGCAACAGAATTTAATTGGTTATATGATATAAAATTAAGTTTAGCATCTGCTGGCGAAGAAACTAAATTATTACCCTGAAATTCTGGATTAGTATGACCAGTAAAACCTGGATTAGCAGTATTTCCAGAAAACTCTGGATTTCCATAAAAACCAGCTCTATCATAATATCTATAAAAAACCGTTCCTGGGGTACCTGCACCACCACCAATTCCCATGTGTGGACTAGATGCTTTATTCGTTCTTGGTATTGGAAATAAAGTTAAGATTTTTTTCCCTTCTGGACCTGGTCTTATAATATAAGAATATTCTGAACCCCTAACCCTATTTCTTAATTCAGCAGCTTGTGCTGTTAATATAGTATCAAATACAGGCATTACATGATATAATGTATGTCCCGCAAATGAAGCACCAAATTCGCTAAAAGCAATATTTGTATTTGCAAACGGGTCTAATCCAAATAAATTAATAAAACTTGGTGTGAACCATAATACTTCATTAATTTCTCTATGAGCTGGAATTTCATAATGTTGTGTATTAGCAGTTAACGTAATAGAATCTGTTTTTATTTCTCTTGTACCTTCAGCTCCTGTTCCAGCTTGTTCAGCAATAGCTTTTGAAAAAGATTTTTCAAAATATAAACTATTTGAAACATATTTTAATGTAAAATCAATTTCAGAAGGAAGTCCCAACATTTCCCCTAATCTATTTCGCATCACCCAATTATTTACATAAGAAGAATATTCTTCAATTGATTCACAAATACATTCTTCAATTTGATTATCAACAAGTTCAACACCCATAACTGGGGCACCTATTTTTCTCCTTATTCTGCTTAATAATTTTGTTTTTTCAGTAGCAGACATCCCTGTTAAACAACCTGTTGCACAAAAACTCATATTTATTTATTTTTAAAAAATTAAATGGTTCTATATCTGTAAGGAGAATAACCTTTTTGTGATTTAAACCCAACAAATGAACCTGAATTTACAGTACAAGCCCCTACTGTTATATCAAGAATATCTCCTGCAGAAGCTGCCCAATCAAAATTTCCACCCCCTAACGGAGATATATTAAGTGTTCCAGATGATACACAAAGAACTCTGTGAACTGTAGCAGCAGTAAGACCATCACCTAAATCATTTGTAGTATACGAGCCTGAGTTTATATCAATAGATTCATAATTTAAATTGTATGTTGCCATAATAATTTCTTTTTTTATAAATATGTATAAAATAATTTATTTATTGGCAACTTTTGATATAATTATAATTGAAGTTCATATTTAAATTTTCCGCAATCCCATATCCTGTCAAAACCGAGTTCCTGCATCATTTCCCATTCGGTTTTAGAGTCATCATAAACAGAAGGATATTTCTTTTTTATAGAAGATTTTCCAAATGAGAACTTATGATATCTTTTAATTTTTTCTTCTTTTGGCCCGCTGCTTTTATAATACGAATAATCTGGGTCTAATATATTACTTAAGACAAACCCCAAACTAACATACAGATTTTTGTCAGGATTTGGGACCCATCTTCTATCTGCAAAAGTTATTATTTTTTCTGGAGAATATTGTTTTATAAAATGTTTTAAAAGTTTATCAGCAATTCCTGGTATATTATGATTTAATGAAACACAAAATCTTTTAAGTTCAAAAAAAGTTTTTTTATTGTTTTTATCAACCATGCTTCTTTTGTTGTCAAAAGTCATTATTGCTACTATTTTATTTTCATAAAATGCACCAATAGCTATTCTTGAATTGTCTGAACCTTGAATATGATTTTTGTTTAAAAAATCATTTTTTATTTTATTATTAACTTCTTTTGTTTTACATTTTCTGCCATGTATTTTTATGAAATTATCTTTAATATTAAAAAAACTCATGATTCTTGATTTAACTATTTCAGTTTTATTTTCCCATTCATCTTCGAATATATGTATTAAATCGTATTTTTTTTGTAATAAAATTTTTGTTTTTTCTAAATGATAATTTTTATCTTTTTTCCCAAAAAGTTCAGTATGAAACTTACAACCATTATACTCAATTGCTTTTTTAACATTATGGTTAACAATATCAATTTCTTTTCCACCCAATATACTTCTATTGTTTTTTTCAATTTTTAAATTAAAATTTTCCAAAAAAGAAACTATATTTTCTTCTGCTTTTGAAGTAAATTTTCTTTGTGCAATTAAATTTGCTTTTTTTAAGTTTTTTGTTGTTTTTTCTATAAATCTATTTGAGTGAAGCTGCTCCTCTGGAAATAGTTCTGAATATTCAAAAAGTGTTAAATTATGTTTTTTTAAATGCGTGTTTGATAAAGATTTTAATTTTTTATTGCATATTTTACAAATTATATAATCTTCAAAATTATTTTTTAATTCATTTTCACGGTTTTTTTTATTTTTTTTTATGGTAATTTGATTTTTAAAATATTTTTTATCTGTCGGTACATTTTTTAAATGTTCATCTATTGATAAATTATGAACTTTATTAAGATGAATTAAATATGCTCCACTTTTATTTTCTATATCTTTTGTTTCCCAATTACAATATTTACATTTTTTTGTTTTCTCTTTTTCTTTTTCTATTATATCAAAAAAAATTTCATGCCAATATTTTTTTGTTTTTATTTTTATTTCTCTTTTTTTAAAATTTGATGGGTGTTCTAAATTTGGATATATTTTTTTTAAATGTAATGTTAAAATTCCTGAAGAATTTTTATAATCTTTAAATTCTTTTTTTGTTTTTTTACATATAGCAACTAAATTTTTAGGATAATCATTTTTAATATTTTGATTAAATATTATTTCTTTTTTTAAGAATTCATCCTTAATTCTTGAAATTTCCTTTTTTAAATCACCTTTTTTTAAACTAGTTTTATCTATATATTTAGTGTTAACATAAATGTTATGTTGTTTTAAAATTTTAGTTATAAAAGTGTAAGAAAAAGCTGTTTTTTTAGATATTTGTTTTGTTGTTAATTTTTTCTTTAAATATAAATTTTTTATATTTAAAAATTCTTCTTTTTTTAATTCTATTTTTTTTGCCATTATATAATAAATTTATTTTTTTATAAATATACAAAAAAAAGGGAATAAAGTCAAGTGTAAAATGAGAGAATAAAAAAAGAGGGCTAAAAAAGCCCTCTTAAATAATTTAACAACAACGAGTTATATATTAATAAGTGTTAATATTATCAATTATAATCACACCATAAAAACGGTTATTAACCATCTTTTTAGCGTACCTCGTCATTATCCCCTTACGTGGAGTAAAATCGTTAGGGTCAGTTATTGTTTGTGTTAACTGTAAAGGAATATATGGAGCATAGATATATCCAGCTTCCAAGAAAGTATTACCTTTGTGTCCAAGCAACACAACGTATGATGGTAAATAAGGGTCTTTATAAACTACATAACGAGAGCCTAAGTTACCAATTTTTTCGACACCTAAATTATATTTTTCAGACTCAGGAGCTGCAGAAGTATCTACGTGGAAATACTCTAAGTCATCGAATATAGCTCCAGCCTCAGCTGAACAAACAACCCAATTCGCACCACCTCTAAGCGTAGCTTTATGAATTTGAGCAGAAAGCTCATTAATTCTGGTGATAAGAGTTTGGTTCCAGTCCTTTTGAGTACCGAAGAAGTTTGCGTTGTTAGCAAGACCTTTATAGTCCCAACGTGCTCTAAATGGAGCGCCATTGATTAAGTCGATGATGATTTCTCTATCAATCTCAGCAGCCACGTGCTCTGACAATAAAGCTGTTAATTCAGCCTCAGCGTCAATTGAGTGGTAAGCTTCTAAGTCTTGAGCAAGCTCTGGAGTCCAGTGTGCTCTTAACTTTCTTGTGGTAGTATTAACTGTCACAGAAGAGAATCTGATAGTGATTTCAGACATTTCTGACTTTCCTTCAAGGTCGTTGTAGATTTCATACACAGGTGTGAAAGAAAATGCTGCATTTAAACCGAAGTTTCCAGCACCGTCATTTAACATATTTGTGTTGAAGTCTGAACCAACAACAGAAGCAGGTCTAGCATCAAATACAACTTGTGCTTGTTGATTGGCAAATTGGTCTGATGTCCAGTTCTGAATTTGTGAATAAAACGGCATATTGCCACCTGCAGCGATAATTAACGTATTAGTAGTACCAGCACTGTAATAAACAGCTGTAGTAGCTGAAAATCTTAGTGTAGCACTTGATTGTTGTTTGCTAATATCGAAACCTGCACCTAATGCTACATTATCTGCAGCATATAATCCATTAGTGAAGCTGCTTCCAGAAACACTAACGGCTGTGCCGTATGCGGTATATCCAGTTCCGAAAGATAAATCTATACCTTTATTGTTATAGAATCTTTCGTATGCAGTTGTATCTGCAAAAGATGGACCAGGTTGTTGATTTGCTGTATTAGCAGGTGGAACAACATCTCTGGTTCCAGTTCCAGTAGAGTCAAACGTATTGTCTGAACCTGTAAAAGATACTCTAGCATCCATGTAGAATAATAAACCTGATGGAAGTGCTAAAGGCTGTACTGAAACAATTTCATTCGCCAATAATCTAGAGAAAACACGTCTCACGATTGGGAATGCAACAGTATCAAAACGACCAGCAGAACTATCTAAAGTTACCTCACTTAACATATGTTTAGCTTGGTTTTCTAAAAGCTGTGCTATATTGGTTTTTTTAATACCGTTTAATCCTTCAAGTAAGCCTGATTGTTCCCAATTAGCAGCAACAGCTTTTCTTTGTTCTGCTAAACTTTTGAAAACAGTAAGACCTACTTTTCCACTATTTAAAAGTTCACTCATTTTAAAAAAATTAAATTAAAAAGTATTTGTTAAAAATTTTAAGCTTTTTTGATTCCTGCAAGTTCTTTCCATCTTTTTACTTCAGTATTTTCATGAAGTGGTTCAGATTGGCTTTTCACTGCATTAGTGGCAGGGGCTTTTAATTTAGAAGCTTTGTCTTTGTTAACTTTAATGTTATTTTCTGCAATTATTTTATTGAAAAGTTGTTTAGCCTCATCAATAGTTGCAGCTTTATCAAAGTCTTCAGTGATTTTTGCTTTTTCATCAGAAGTCAAACCGCCTGCAGCAAAAATCTTAAGTGCATAAGATAATTTGCCATTAAAAGTTTGCATTTCATCAAATTGCTTGCGAAGGTCAACGAATGATTTTTTATAACTATTAATAACTTTACTAGCTTCATTCACTGCCTCTTGTAAACGTTTGTTTTCCTTGGTGAGCTCGTCTATTTTAGACTCATTTTGAGCTTTTTTATTTGAAGTATTTTTTTTATTTTCGTCTAATTTTCTGCTTGTTCTATAGTCTTTTCCTGGAAGTGTACTATGTTTAGTTTTTTCAACAGATTTTGATACACCTAACATTTCTTCAAGTTCTTCTCCTTCATTTTTATCAGGAACAATTTCTATAACTTCTTCTTCTTTTACTGTATCTTCATCTACAATTTCTAAAACTTCATCGCCTTCAATAGCATCATCAATTTTTTCAATCTTTTCTTCAGTAGAAGGTAAATCAAATTCTAATTCAACATCTTCTTCTGCAACTACAGGTTCTTCCACTGCTGGTGCAGGGGCAGGCGCTGCAGTAGGTTCATCTTCAATTACTGGAACTTCTTGTCCTGCAGGCACTTCAACTTCTTCTCCTTTTTCGATTACTTTATCATAAATAGCTTTTATCATTTCAGAATCGTTTTTTGGAATTTCTTCTACCACTTCTTCTGCTGGTGCGGCAGTTGGTTCAGCAGGCATTTCTGCTGGAACTTCTGCTGGAATTTCTGCAGGAGTTTCTGGAGCTACTGGAGCTTGTTCTTTAATATTTTTTTCCATTTCATCAATTGTTTCTTGTGTTATTTCAATAGATTCATCTTCTTCAGAAGGAATAACTTCAATTTCTGGTTCAGGTTTATCATTTATTGGTTCTTCTACATCAATATTTTCATCAGAAGAAATTGTTATTGTAACGTCCTCATTAATTTGTTCTTTTTCTTCTAAAGATTTTGATAAAATATCATTTACTTTATTATTTATTTCTTCTTGAAGTTCTTCTTTCACTGCTTTTTGTGCATATTCATGAATTTCATTAAATTCCATTTTTGCTTTTTGCAGAGATGATTTATTAATTTTTGTCATAATTTTTTGTTTTATTATGCTTAATTAAAAGTTGTTCAAAAAATTAATTAACTTTTTCAATAAATATGAAAAAAAAAATAAAAATTATCTTTTCTCTAAATTTTTCCAAAAATCATTAATTGAAATATTATACAACTTTGTATATTGCCTAATTTGTTCATCTAATCTATGTTCACCACTTTTTATAATTTTATGGCATTCTGGGCTTAATAATACTAAGCCTTTTGTACTATTTAATTCTATTCCTTCTTTAAATAAAAATGCACCTGGCGTTGATGGAGAAGAAACAAAATCAAAAGCTATTAATTCAAAATCTTCTTGTACAATATCTTCACCACCTTTTGTTTTAACTGAACCAACTCCTCTTGAAGAAATTCCTAATTTAAAGCCCGATTTTAATAACCCTTTTAATGTGCTTCCTGGACCCGTCTCCGCTATTAATACTTTACCATATAATTCTTTTCCTTGCCACCACATATCAACAACTCTATGAGAAACATTTGCTAAACTAACTACTGCACTATCTGGGTGGTCCAATTCGCCCCCAGCAGTTCCTTCTTCAACACATTTCATATAATTAGTAGCCTCTCTTTTTAAAATATCAAATGGATATATTCTTCCATTTCTATTTAAAACATCAGCTTTTTGTAAAATACCTGACATTATAATTGGCTTATTTGTTTCTTCCGCTTCCTTTATTAATTTTGGGTCAGCAGTAAATTGATAATATTCTGAAATAATGTATTTGTCTTGTAAATTCTTGTTCATAAATTAGTATATTTTTTTATAAATATCTGGTTTTTTTATTTTTTATTATTTTATAATAAAAAAGATTAACCCCCCACTTAAATACACTAAAATATTATGATTTTATTAAACAAGGTATCAAGTTAATTTCGACACATTGAGGCAGTAGATTTTTTTTGAATTATAAATCCTTTTTTTCCTTGTAATACAGATGAATTGCCTATTATATTTGCAATTTTTAAAGCATTTTTAAATAATTCAGTTTGTTTTTTATTATTTAAAGGATATTTTTTTTCAGAATTTATATTAATAGTATGAAGATATAATTCTAAGGATATAAAATTATTTTTATTATTATAATTAAAATTTTCAGGAATATTACGTATGTAAATATTTTCTTGTTCATTTGGAAAAAATCTATTATTAACAAGAATATTTTTAAGTTGTATATTATATATATTTTCTAAAAGTGTTTCTAATTTTCTTTTTGTATTATTATTTTCGGGTTTAATCCAAAAACTAATATAAATATATATTGTATCTGGACAATTTCTATTTTCGACTGTACCAATTTTAACGCTAATATTTTTATTTTTTATTAATTCAGGCGAAATTAATATTTCTCTAGCTGTTCTTTTAGTATTTTCTGATATTTTTTCTTTGGCTGTTTTTTGAATATCTTCTGTCATTTCCCAAAATAAATAGTTTTCTGCCATTTTTAAATAAAATTTTATATTATAATAAAATATAAAAAAATTTTTTAACAAAATCAAATAAAAAAAAGGAGTTTAAAACTCCTTTATTTATAATATTTTAGAAAATAAGAATTATTTTTCAGTCTCAGAAATTAATGTATCTCTTAATTCAATATAAGAAAGGATAGCTTCATCATTAATTGAAGTATTATTATTCATTTTATTTTTAAATCCTTCTAAAAGTTTACGTTTTTCATCATCAGGATTTTTAGCTAACATATCATCAATTATTTCAAAATTTTCTTTTTGTAAATTTTCTAAATAATCTTTTTTAGTTTTTTGGTCAGAAATAAGCACTTCAAAAATTTTTTGTTCTTCTTCATTTAAATGATTATACCTATCATTAAAATTATTAACAGCAATTTTTGTAATATACTCCCAATTTTTCAAATTAGGATAATCAGTTTTTTCTTGTGATTCTTGACTTTCTTGAGATACTCTTCTTGTAAGATATTCTAAAATAAACTCATAAGCATTTTGCTCTTTCCCAATATTTTTATATTCAGGAGTTGTTATTGCTTCTAACAAAGTATTAATATTATTAAATAAATCATTTTTTTCTTTATTTGCTTCTACATGAGAATTGCTTAAAAAACTTAATCGAAGCGTTCTATTTTCTTCAAGTATATTTCTCCAATTTGAATCAGCAAACAATCTAAGATTTTGTTGAATAAATCTTTCTGCCAATCTTTCTTTTTTAAAAGGTTTGCAATTTTCAATATTTTTATAAAGCAAATGTTGTTTATAAAGCAATAGGTTATTTTTTAAACAACCTGAATATTTTTTTAATGTTTTACTATCATTTTCTTTAATAATTTCAGAAGAAACTAATCTAAGAATAGAATCTCTAATTGCTCCATAATTTAAACTTATATCTTCCATAGCGTTTTATTATTTTTTAATAAATAGCTTAAAAAAACATTCTTTATTTTTATTTCGAGACAACTCCTTCGAGATTGAGTTTCTTAGGTACTTTATTTTTCATAATCTCCTTATAAATTTTAACTCTCTTAGCTGTAACATTTTTAAGTTCATATTTGTCTTTTACAAAGTTATGAAGATTTTCTGTAATTTCTTGTCTAAAATCTTTATCAAGAATTATTTTTTTCATAGCTTTATACCAACCATCTTTATTATCAGATACTAATATTCCTGTTACATTATTTTTTAAAAGCGATTTATAAATTCCGAAATCTTGTGCAATTAATGCTTTTTTCTTCATTCCTGCTTCAATAATTTTTAGCTCGCTTTTGACAGCATTAAAAATATGAAGCCTTTTAAAAATAGTTCCTTTTTGATTTCTTTTATATTCAATATCTTCTAAAGGAGCCAGACAAACATCACAATAATCATAATGTTTACCATATTGTGTTAATGGCAAAGTCCATCTTCTTACATAAGGTTGATTATATTGGTCTAAATAATCTTCTTTTTTAATTTGTTTTAACCATTTTAAATAATTTTTATCTTTAATGCTTGAATAATTATTAGTTAAAATTTCTTCAAACTTCATCCAGATTGTTTCATACGGTTGAATTTTTCTAACTCGTTGTTCTCCATTTGGACCAATCTCTGTTATAGTACCACGAATATCGAACCCACACATCACAATTTGAAATTTATCAATCAATTCTTTTGAATCATGTAATCGGGTCATAGATGGAATTAATAATTTTAAATCAAAGAGATGAGATGAGCCCCCAATCCAAGATATTCGGCATATATCATTAGGGTTATCTTGCAGTTCTCCATTCCACATTTTATGACTCATATCTAAAGCATTTGGAATAACATATACATTAGGATTAATTTTTCTAATATAATCTGCGAAAACTTTGGTTGTTGTTGTAACATAATCTACACAACTTAAATTTGTTCTCATTTTTTCACTCAAATTATCTTTAACAACTAATTCATATAATGGGTGAGTCATTGGTGGCTCCCAATAATCATCAATATCCATTATTAGTTTAACCCCTAACTCTCTTAATTTATCACATCTATCCTTCATGTTTTCATATGTTCCAAGAACTCTATGAAAATGTATAATATCAAATCGTTTTAAATATTCTAAATCATTTACGTCAACTTGTCTATTTATTTCAACTTCAATTTCATCACTATAATGTTTTTCTATTGATTGTGCTGGCCATATAGAACGGAAATGTCCAACTCCTTGACCATCAGAGGGAAGGATTAATAGTTTAATTTTTTTCATGGTTCATTAAATATATTTTTTAAAATATAAATATTTATTTTTTAAAAATAAAGTAAATTTAAAAAGCTTTACAATAAAAAACCCAGAAACTATATTCTGGGCTTTAAACAACAACCAATTGTTTGCTAAGTCTTAATTTATATATATGAATATAATTATTTGATGTATTGTTCGGTACTATTTGTTGCTATATCTAGCTCTGATTCATCAAATGCTTTTCCCAAAGGAAGATTAAATTCAGAATTATCAAAATCTGATATTTCTATATATTTTCTTCTTTTTTGCATATCCATAGGAGCGGTTAATGTGTCTTTTTGTGATAAACAAAATTGTCCAGGTTGTAAAATAATTCCTGGTGCCCCTGTGCTTGATAAAGCTATTGTTATTTTTATTTGTTGTGGAGGTTGTGCAATGTTTTTAATTTTCCAAAGTTTTTTCATGATATAATAATTTTGATTTTATATAAATTTAAGATATTAAAAATAAAAAATAAAGAATTTTAATCTTTTTTTGTATAGCATTTATTTATAGAAATTGGCTCTAATGGTAAGTAATATTTTTCTCCATCATATTCCCAACCCTTTACCTCTTTATTTTCTTTTAATTTTTTAGCTTTACTTTCTTTTCCTATAATAGCTTTTTTAACTTCTGTTGGTGTATCTACTTTTTCATATATGCTATTAATTTCAGTGAGTGAAGCAAGCGTTGGAGAAGTTTCTTTTACGGGCTCTATTGTATCATCATCTGACACACTTATGTCTGTTTCTAACTCAACTGCATCTGTAGATTTTTTAGAAAAATAATCTTTTAAAATATCTGAAACTGCATTTTTCACAATTTGTTCTAAATCTACAGCAGTTTCTATTTGTTTTTTTATAGTCTCATCTGTAGTTATTTGTGGAGTCGCTTTTTTTGTATAAGGATTTTCTTGATATGTATCAACTTCTTCTGGTTCTGTATCACATCTTTTTTCAACAAACTTGGCAGTTCCATTAACATAATCAAATTCCAATTCCCCAGCTTTTTCAAAGTTTGCTAAATAAACATCTGCTTTTTGCTTTCCATCTTCCAACCACATTTCATGCATTGATTTTTTAATATCTGGGTCATCAAATAAAGGAAATGGTTTATTTGATAAATTCTCTCCACCAAGACTCAATTCATTTATATCATACACAATTATTTTACCAGGAGTTTGATTGCGTATTATTTCTGGCAATTCTGGAATATAGCCCGTTTTAGGTTCATATTCTGGGCCAATTGGCTCAGCGCCGTTTTCCTTTCCTACTGTTGTAATCTCTGGAACCTCTGGGGGCAATTTAGTGCCTATTGTTCCTTCAATATCTTCTTTATCTGGGAATACAATAGGATTAGCATTTTTTACAGCTAGATTTTCTAACTCTTCAAGTTTTTCAGGTTGCTCTAAAAGTTTTATTTTTTCAACAACTCTTTTTCTAACATTTTCCAATGAAATAATTTCATTTAATCCTTTTTCTCTTATTTCGTTTGCAATTACTGTTGTTAATTCATCTAGGTTTATTGTTGTCTTCATATTTTAAACTTTTTATATAAATAGCTTATTTTTTATTTTTTTTATAAACATATTTATATATAGACCTAAAACATTGTCTATGAACAGAAGAAACGGAATTAATGGCAAAAACGGAAAAAACGGAAAAAGAAAACAAAAAATTAAAAATGAAATT
>Ga0180433_10002938_pt1 | contig 25664 bp, 20 predicted proteins | sample SS_ome_8_FD_132980 | JGI IMG/M metagenome (GOLD analysis project Ga0180433, IMG submission 132980) | Hypersaline lake sediment archaeal communities from the Salton Sea, California, USA - SS_1_D_1 metaG | ecosystem: Environmental > Aquatic > Non-marine Saline and Alkaline > Hypersaline >... | reverse complement strand
CTGGATGACAGTCCTCAGTACTGGGCTTGTATAATCAGCTGGGTATTTATCCATGCGATCGGGAAGATTGCAGAGGTAAAATCATATAAAGAGCAAAGCCGTTCCTGGATTGATGAATGGAGGCTGGGGAAAATTATATCTGTAGCATTGGAAAACTTTAAAACGGATCAGACTCAATCACAGAGACTGATTCAGGTTGTCAAAATACTCACGGCCCATCAGGAATGGTTTGATCCTCATTTGTCGAAATCCCTGAACCCGTATCACATATTGGAAAATCTGCTGAATGATAATGATGTACAGCAATTATTAGGTATCAATCGGTATCAGGGCGTTTTGTGGTTTCAAAAGGAGGCTTATCAGGAATTGTTAGACTGGCTGCTTATTATAGCAGTCATTAATGCTGCAGCTGATACTAATACATCCCTTTCAGAGAAAGAGAACCTTATTGGAAATAGATATGCAGCTGTTGAAATATTGCAGAATGCTGTGGAGAAATCCGAATATAAGGTGGAAAAATTATTACAGGAAGTTAAGAAAAACACTAATGATTATAATAAGAAATCCGGAAATAAATGAAACTTGAATATCGAACAGACAAAAAAATAACCTCAGGTAAACCACATCCCCAGGGGGCTTTTATAGAGAATGAAGGAGTTAATTTTGCTCTTTACTCTCAACATGCAAAGTCGGTTTATCTTCTGCTGTTCGACACGCCGGACGGCGAACCAACGGATATAATTCCCTTGGAGAATCGTACTGATAATGTCTGCCATGCTTTTGTTCATGGTTTAAGGGCAGGGCAGCTCTATGGATATAAAGTAGAGGGGGAATATGATCCGGCAGAAGGGAAGAGATTCAATCCTTTTAAACTTCTCATCGATCCTTATGCCAAAGCAATAACCGGAAAATTTATAGATCAGGATAATTTGTTATTTGGTTATGATGTTAATGCTCCGAAAAAAGATCTGATCAGGGACGAACGTGATAATAGTCATATTGTGCCCAAATCAATTGTGATGGATGATAATTTTGACTGGCAGGGCGATAAACCGTTACATATACCTATGAATGAGCTTATTGTTTATGAAACTCATGTTAAAGGTTTTACTGCACATCATACTTCGGGAGTCAAATATCCGGGCACTTATCCGGGATTTATTGAGAAAATCCTTTATCTGAAAGAACTTGGCATTAATTGTGTTGAGCTTTTACCTGTTCAGGAAAAATTTTCACGAGATTTTCTGGTCAGGAATGGATTAAAGGATTACTGGGGGTACAATACTATAGGATTTTTTGCTCCGGAATCATCCTACAGTACACAGCAAAGTCCGGGATGCCAGGTAAAAGAATTCAAAACATTAGTGCGGGAACTGCATAAAGCCGGGATAGAAGTGATACTCGATGTTGTATATAATCATTCAGGTGAAGGAACCGAACTCGGGCCTACACTCTGTTTCAGAGGAATAGATAACTCAACTTACTACAGATTAACAGGAAAATCCAAGCAGCCGTATCGGTATTATCAGGATGATACCGGAACCGGAAATACCATGAATATCGAACATCCTCAATTTCTGCAGTTCGTTCTCGATTCTCTCCGTTACTGGGTAGAGGTTATGCATGTTGACGGATTCCGGTTTGACCTGGCTACTGTTCTGGGTCGTAAACAAAATACTTTTCAAAAAGATGCAGAATTTTTTAAAAAATTGGCAAAAGATTCTGTGTTGAGTAATGTAAAATTGATAGCTGAACCCTGGGATCTGACTACTAACCAGCAGGGGAATTTCCCCAACGAGTGGTCAGAGTGGAACGGCAAATTCCGGAATACGGTACAAAGATTTCTCAAAGGTGAACCGGGACAAATAAAGGATCTGGGCTGGAGACTGACAGGATCAGCTGATCTGTATGATGATACCAGAGTCCCATATAACAGTATTAATTTCGTTACCTGTCACGATGGATTCACTTTGCATGATCTTTTCAGCCACAATTCACGGCATAATGAGGCAAATCTCAGTAACAATAAAGACGGCCCCAATGAGAGTTATTCCTGGAATTGTGGTGTGGAAGGAGAAACAGATGATATAAAAATTATAGAGCTCAGAAAGCAAATGATTAAAAATGCTCTCTGCTGTCTTTTCTTTTCCCTGGGAACTCCAATGATCCTTGGCGGTGATGAGTTCATGCGTACACAAAAAGGCAATAATAATGCCTACTGTCAGGATAATGAGATCAGCTGGTTTAACTGGGACTTTGTAGAGAAGAACAGAGATATATTGGAATTTTGCCGTAAAGTAATTGCTTTTCGGAAAAAATATCCTGTTTTGCAAAGTGATACCTTTTTAATCGGCAAAGACAGGAACGGCAACAGTGTTCCTGATATTGCCTGGTTCGGAAATAATCTGAAATCACCACTCTGGGATAATCCTGATCAAAAAATTATATGTTTTCAACTTGACGGAAGTGAAGGTTCAGCTTCTCTGCAGGAATATCATTTGTTTATAATTTTAAACAGTGATAATAAATCTCATAAAATACAACTTCCTCAACATAATGGAATGAAGTGGAACAGAGTAGTGGATACAAGTTTAAACAATGGTAAGGATTTTCTGTCAGAAGAAGAAATGATACCAATCGCTTCTTCTGATCATTATCTGTCTAATCCTAAGAGTATTGTAGTATGTATATCAACGGATACTAAAGAATAACATGTGCTGTAATACTTTGCAAGTATGAGAAAGTGACATGACTAAAAATATTTTTCAGTTGGCCATAGCAAGTGATTATGAATACGATGGGGATTTCATAGATCTCATAGAAAAAAAGGCCCATCAATTGGAATTGTCAACCTATATTATCTGGCCACAGAATTTTACTGAAACATTACATAAATTACAGTCAGATGAAATCCGTTTTGAATATCTGTTAGACCGTGCATCTGACACATCTGCCTATTTTCTGGAACTGCAAAATTGGTTGCATCAAAACGGAGTGAACATTTTTGATTCATGGGAAAAATTACAATGGGCATCGGATAAAGCAGTCATGCATATGGAGTTTAAAAAATATAACATACATACACCATATACAATTATTATTCATCCTTATAGCACTAATAGTTATATTGATATATCAACTGATCAATTAACAAAATTAGGAAAGCCCTTTATCATTAAACCCGCTAATACAACCGGTGCAGGCACTGGGGTTATTGATCGAGCAGAAACCTTGCAAGATGTAATGAATGCACGAATGAAATATAAGACAGATAAATATTTATTACAGGAGAAAATATCCCCTCTGGAAATTGACAACAGGCGATACTGGTTCCGCTGTTTTTACTGCTGTAATGATATTATATGTGCATGGTGGAATGATATAACCCATATTTATAATATTTTAACCACACAAGAAATTGAAATGTATAATCTCAGCCATCTATTAGAGATTGTTAAAAAAATTGCTGATATTTGCATGTTAAGATTTTTTTCGACTGAGATAGCTTATAGTACAGAAGAGGATCTTGTGGTTATCGATTATGTAAATGAGGTTTGTGATATGCGGATTCAATCAAAACATATTGATGGAGTACCGGATTCTGTTGTAGAACATATAGCAAAGCGAATAGCAGTATTTGTTAAAGAATTTCTTACGTTCAATTATAAAGAAAAATAGAGTGAATCTTATGATTAAAAACGGAAAGAAAAGAGTTATAATAGAAAATGTTACACCGGAGATCGACGGAGGGAACTATCCCATTAAACGGGTAACAGGTGAGAAAGTTATTGTCCAGGCTGATATTTTTGCCGACGGACATGACAAGATTGCTGCAGAACTCCTGTACCGTTCCTCTGATGCAAAACAATGGAACCGGGTACCAATGCAGTATCTGGTCAATGACCGCTGGGAAGCAGAATTTCAGGTAGAAACAGTAGGAGTATATTATTATACAATTACAGCCTGGGTAGATCATTTTGCAACCTGGCAGGATGATCTGAAAAAGAAATTTCAGGCAGGCCAGAACATCTCAGTTGATCTTCGTATTGGAACAGAAGAAGTAAAAAAAGTCAAAAAACGGGTATCTCCTGAACATAAACAGAAATTGAACGAATGGGTAGATACACTTAACAAGGCAGATAGTAATGCTCAGGCTGTTGCTGATGCTGCGAATGCCAGAGTTTCGGATATCATACGAAATTATCCGGATAAGGGTCTGTTCTGCACGTATGATAAAGAATTAGAGGTTTCTGTTAATCGACCAAGAGCGCAGTTCAGCGCCTGGTATGAAATGTTTCCGCGTTCCACAAGCCAGAAGGCAGAACAACACGGAACATTCAAAGATTGTGAGCGTCTTCTGCCTGAGCTTAAAGAAATGGGATTCAATATTATTTACTTTCCTCCTATTCATCCCATAGGTAAAACTCATCGTAAAGGCAAAAACAATACTCCTGAAGCCGGGACAGATGATCCAGGAAGTCCCTGGGCAATCGGATCCAAACAAGGGGGGAACACATCCATCCATCCGAAACTGGGTAATATTGAGGATTTTAAACAATTAGTAAAAGAAATTCACAATCTTGGGATGGAGATTGCTCTGGATCTGGCCTTTCAGTGTTCACCTGATCATCCTTATGTAACTGAACATCCGGAATGGTTTAGGTGGAGACCGGACGGAACAGTACAGTATGCAGAGAATCCGCCCAAAAAATATGAGGATATATTACCCATTTATTTTGAAACTGAAAACTGGAAAGAACTCTGGGAAGAACTGAAAAGTATTGTTTTTTACTGGATAGATAAGGGAGTGAAAATATTCAGAGTGGATAATCCTCATACTAAACCGTTTGTTTTTTGGGAATGGCTTATCAGTGAAATTAAAAAGGAGTTTCCTGAGGTTATTTTTCTTTCAGAAGCGTTTACCCGTCCTAAAGTCATGTACAAGCTGGCAAAGATAGGGTTTACTCAGTCTTATACTTATTTCACCTGGCGCAACTCAAAATACAACCTGACCGAATATCTGACAGAATTAACTCGAACTGAAGTCAAAGAATATTTTCGTCCGAATTTCTGGCCCAATACACCTGATATCCTGCCTGAATTCCTGCAGTACGGAGGGAAACCGGCTTTCATCATCAGGCTGGTGCTTGCTGCCACACTTTCATCTAATTACGGTGTTTATGGCCCGGTATTTGAGCTCTGCATTAATGAGGCTGTTCCCGGAAAAGAAGAATATCTGAATTCTGAAAAATATGAAATAAAACACTGGGACCGCAGTAGTCCTGACAATATAAGAAATCTGATCACCAGAGTAAACCGGATACGAAAGGATAACAAAGCATTCCGGATGACATCGAACCTTAAATTTTATAATATAGACAATGATAATCTCATTGCTTATGAAAAGGCGAGTGAAGATTTCTCCAATATCATGCTTATTGTTGTTAATCTGGATCCGTTTCATACTCAGACCGGATTTGTGCAGGTTTCGCTTGATTCTTTAGGTATCCCGGATAAGGATTCGTATCTTGTTCACGATCTGCTGAGTGATAAAAAATTTATCTGGCAGGGAGAGTACAATTATATTGAACTCAATCCCCAGCACATACCGGCACATATATTTCGTATTCAAAGAAGCTTAAAAAAGGAGCAGGATTTTGATTATTATATTTGATTATAGCATAAAGGATAATCCATATGCCATTCAGTGAGACGTATACCGGAAATGAGCCTTTATGGTATAAAGATGCAGTTATATACGAACTGCCCATCAAGTCTTTTTTTGACAGCAATGATGACGGGATCGGAGATATACGCGGTCTTATCGAAAAACTCGATTACCTGGAAGGTCTGGGCGTATCAGCCATATGGCTCCTCCCTTTTTATCCTTCACCGCTTAAGGACGACGGATATGACATTTCAGATTATTTTAATGTTAATCCTGACTACGGCACTTTAAGAAATTTCCGGAAACTTTTAAAAGAAGCTCATAAACGCAGTATCAAAATAATTATAGAACTTGTAATAAACCATACATCAGATCAGCATCCCTGGTTTAAACGGGCCAGAAGATTAAAATCTGGTTCTGTGTTCAGAAATTTTTATGTCTGGAATGATACTCCGGATAAATACAAAGAAACACGTATCATTTTTCAGGATTTTGAAACATCCAACTGGTCATGGGATCCGGAGGCTAAAGCTTATTACTGGCATAGATTTTATTCTCATCAGCCTGATTTGAATTATGATAATCCCAGAGTGATAAAAGAGATAAAAAGGATTATGGATTACTGGTTTTCCATGGGGGTGGACGGTATGCGTTTAGACGCTGTTCCGTATCTTATTGAACGGGAAGGAACGAATTGTGAGAATCTTCCTGAAACCCACAGTATACTTAAGGAACTGAGAGCACATGTTGACAGGAAATTTAAGGACAGAATGCTGATAGCTGAAGCAAACCAATGGCCGGAGGATGCGGCTGAATATCTCGGCACAGGAGATGAATGTCATATGGCTTTTCATTTTCCGGTAATGCCCAGATTATTCATGGCTCTCAGAATGGAAGACCGTTTTCCCATTATTGATATTCTGGAACAAACACCGCAGATACCTGATAAATGTCAATGGGCTATGTTTTTACGCAATCATGATGAACTTACTCTTGAAATGGTCACTGATGAGGAAAGAGATTATATGTATCGTGTTTATGCTGATGATCCCCGTTCCCGACTCAATCTGGGCATCAGACGCCGGTTAGCTCCTTTGCTGGATAATGACCGTAAGAAAATAGAACTGATGAATATCATACTTTTTTCACTTCCAGGAACTCCGATTATTTACTATGGTGACGAAATTGGGATGGGAGATAATTATTATCTGGGAGACCGTGACGGGGTAAGAACACCTATGCAATGGAGCAGCGACCGGAATGCCGGATTTTCCCGTACCAATCCCCAGAAACTCTATCTGCCGGTAATTTTTGATCCCGAGTATCATTTTGAGGCTTTAAATGTTGAAAATCAGGAAATAAATACCTCTTCATTATTATGGTGGATGAAACATGTTATTGCGATGAGAAAGTATTATCCTGCTTTCAGCAGGGGAGAGCTTAGATTTCTTTTTCCGGAAAATTCTAAAGTACTTGCATTTATTCGTCAGTATAAGGATGAAAAAATTCTTGTGGTTATCAACCTTTCAAGAGTTACTCAATTTGTTGATCTGGAACTATCCGAATATGCCGGCTCAGTTCCAAGAGAATTATTCAGTCAAAATCAATTTCCTCCTATTGGTGAAAAGCCATATTTCATCACTCTGGGTTCTTATGGACATTACTGGTTTTTAATAGAAGAAGCGGAAAAGAGTATACAGGAAGAAAAGCATATTCCTGATATAATAATTAATGAAAAATGGTCTGCTCTTTTCGGGAAAAAAGCAAAAAGAAAACTTGAAAAAGAAGTTCTTCCACAATATCTTATGGGACGCAGATGGTTTGGCGGAAAAGCACGTAATATCCGGAAAGTAACCATCAATGAACGGATACCTGTTTCTTCTGATAATGAATATTTTTATGTTATCTTTTTACAAATTGATTATACAACCGGTTCCTCGGACTGGTATTCTTTGCCTGTCTCGTTCTTACCTGTTGAAGATGCAAAAATACTTATGCAAGAATACCCCCAAAGTGTTATTACCAGACTTTTCACTGCGGATCAGGAAGGCATTCTTTATGATGCCATATATAATGAAGAATTTCGTAAAAGAATATTCCGTCTGTTCTTAAAAAGGTATAAACTGAAGGGCCTGGATGGTGAACTCACAGCATCTCAGGGACAAAAAATTAAACAGTGGAAAAAAACAAATAGTTCTCAGTTAACAGGAAAAGTAATACAATCTGAACAAAGTAATTCATCCATTCTTTACGGAGACAGCTTTTTTCTGAAATATTACCGGCGAATAGAGAGAGGAAAGAATCCTGAACCTGAAATAGTAAAATATCTGACTGAGAAAACAGATTTCCTTAACGTTCCTGCTTATGCAGGAAGTCTTGAATATCGTTCCGGAAAATCAGAATCAACAGTGATAGGTCTACTTCAGGAGTTTGTACATAATGAAGGTGATGCATGGTCCATAACACTGGATGCAGTTGATCAGTACTTTGACCGTGTTCTTTCCAGAAAAAAGGATATACAAGAGCCTGATATCAGATCACTTTCTATTGTTGATGTTGATATTACTCAGACACCGGAATTCATTCAGGAGCTTGTGGATACAGCTTTCCTTGAACGGGCTCGGCTTTTAGGTATGAGAACAGGAGAAATGCACATATCACTTTCCGGATTAACAGAGAATCCGGATTTTGCGCCAGAGCCGTTCTCAAAACTTTATCAGCGGTCGCTTTATCAGGCGCTGCGGAGCCGGGCAGTGCTTGGTCTGGAGAACCTGAGAAAATGTTCAAAAAATCTTCCTGAACATATACGTGTTGAGGTCGAAGAAATATTAAAATCCAGACAGAAGATTCAAAATCGTTTTAAAAAATTAATGGAAGGGAAAATTACAGGTTTAAAGATCCGTATTCATGGTGATTACCACCTTGGGCAGGTTCTCTTTACAGGAAAGGATTTTGTAATAATTGATTTTGAAGGCGAACCTATGAAACCGCTCTCTGAGCGAAGATTAAAATATTCATGTTTCCGGGACGTGGCAGGTATGATCCGGTCATTTCATTATGCGGTTTATAACAAGCTCTTTCAAAGAGCAGCTATCAGCCCCAAAGAATTTCAGCTGTTACAACATTGGATCCAACCCTGGTATCGTTATATAAGCGGCGTATTTTTACAAGCTTATCTGGAAACCGTTGCAGATGCACCTTTGATTCCGGGGAAAAAAGAACAAACAGAGATCCTGCTTGATGTTTTTTTACTGGATAAGATAATTTACGAAATCGGGTATGAACTTAATAATCGTCCGGATTGGGTGATTATTCCAATAAATGGGATAAAATCTATATTAAAAGAACAATCATCAGACAGAAAAAAATGAATATTTTATTTATATCAACAGAGATGAGTGGAATGATATCTACTGGTGGTCTGGGAGAGGTTGTTACAGCACTTTCAAACGCTTTAATTAATTCAGGACATGATGTGCGGATAGCAATACCTTATTACAGATTCCTTAAAAGAAAAAAGAGTATATTTGAAAGTACTAAACAGGAATGGAAAGGAGAATTAAATATTGGTGCATTACCTAAAACTACTGTATATAAAACTGTATTTAATAATAAAAAACAAAAAATACCTGTCTATCTGATTGAAGGACATAAACGGTATACAGAAGTAAACAAGGAGAATCAATTATACTCTCAGGAATCAAATACTGAACCTTATTTTTTCTTTTCAGCAGCTGTATTGAAATTTCTTTCCGAAAATATTGAAAAATGGTGTCCGGATATTATTCATTGTCATGATTATCATTCTGGATTACTGCCGGTTTATTTGAATACATTATTCCAGGGCAGAATCGGATCACAGAGAATCGGCACTGTGTTTACAATTCATAACCTCGGTTTCCAGGGAATTACGTCAAAAAATATGCTGGAATATGGCGGCCTTCCCAAGAAATTAGGAGAATATGCTCCGGATTTATCAAGTATGGAATTTTATGGAAACATCAATCTTTTGAAAGGGGCACTGTGTTATGCAGACATGATAACCACTGTAAGCAAGACATATGCCAGGGAGATCCAAACTAAAGAACATGGTAAAGGTCTGGAGGGTATTTTGACTGTACTACATTCTCAGGGGGAATTGTGCGGTATTGTTAATGGAATTGATAATGAGATATGGAATCCTGAGAATCTGGGAGACAGCCTGGCTTTTTCCTCTGAAAATATTAAAAATAAAGAGAATTGTAAAAAAGTTTTACAAAAGCAGCTCGGACTTAAGGTCTGTAGTGATCCCATTATAGCAGTCCGATCAAGATGGTCCTATCAAAAAGGTATGGAACTTATTCTCAATGCTTTTAGTCAGTATCAGCTTCATAAATATGTTCAATTTGTGATTATTGCCAGTCAGCAGCATAGTGATACCGGATATATCGGATACTGGTATGAACTCAGAGGATGGGCTTCTGCTTTTCCAAAACGTATAGCCTTTAAAATTAAAAAATTTCGTAAGTCACAAATCCAGAATGCAGGAAGTGATATGTTTCTCATGCCATCTTTATACGAACCATGCGGTCTGGCACATATGGAAGCCATGCGATACGGAACAATACCCATAGTTCGAAAAACCGGAGGACTGGCAGATACAGTAACAAAAAATGAGGGTTTTATATTTAACTGGAATTTTCATGAACCTTTGGACAGAAAACAAATATTATCAGGAACCAGATTAATGGTAAAAACAATTGAAACTGCTTTAGAAAAATTCAGATCAAAGACTGAATGGCAACAATTGATTAGAAACGCTATGACCAGAAATAATGATTGGTCAGTACGCGTGTCGGAATATGAAGTTATTTATCAAAAAGTCATACAAAAAGTTAAGAGTTAGGAGGAAAATATGGAAGTTGATCGTTCTATTGCTTATTTCTCAATGGAAATTGCTCTGGAAGAAGGCATGCCGACCTACAGCGGAGGACTCGGTATTTTGGCAGGGGATACAATACGTTCTGCTGCAAATTTAAAGGTGCCTATGGTTGCAGTCACATTGCTTCATCGAAAAGGATATTTTTATCAAAAACTTGATAAAACAGGATGGCAGACTGAAGAACCAGTGGATTGGAAAGTTAAAGATTTTGTAGAAGAAATGTCACAGAAGGTATCCGTAACCATAGAAGGCAGAGAAGTATTTCTGCGAGCCTGGAAGTATGTTGTAAAAGGATCGGGAGGCTTTACCATACCAGTTTATCTGTTGGATACAGACCTTAATGAGAACACGGAATGGGACAGAACCTTAACTCATTATTTATACGGAGGTGACAATCACTATCGTCTGTGTCAGGAGATTATTCTTGGAATCGGGGGAGTAAAAATGCTCCGGGCTATAGGATTTAATAAGATTAATCGATTTCATATGAATGAAGGTCACGCAAGTTTTCTGACCCTGGAATTAATTGATGAGGAGCTGAAAAGTACAAAACAGGACATTATTTCTCCGGATATATTGGATAAAGTTAAAAAGAAATGTGTTTTTACCACTCATACCCCTGTACCAGCCGGACATGATAAGTTTCCCATGGATATGGTGAATAAGGTTCTGGGTCATCATAAAATATTTGATGTTAAGGAACATATTTGTTCTGACAGTACTCTGAATATGACCCAGCTGGCTTTGAACCTCAGTCACTTTGTTAATGGTGTGGCCAAGAAACACCAGGAAGTTTCTCAGGAAATGTTTGATCGCTACATGATTGACTCCATCACCAATGGTGTGAATGCCTTATTATGGACTTCGCAATCCTTTCAAGATCTTTTTGATAAATATATACCAGGTTGGATAGAAGATAACTTCAGCCTGCGGTATACGCTGAGTATACCAAATGATGAAGTATGGAAAGCCCATATTAAAGCAAAACAAAAGTTGATTGAATATGTTAACCAGGAAACAAATGCAGATATAGATATTGATACATTTACAATTGGATTTGCCAGACGGGTTGCAACCTATAAAAGAGCAGATCTTATTTTTCAGAATATTGAAAGGTTGGAAAATATAGCATCAAATGTAGGTTCATTCCAGTTGATATTCTCAGGGAAAGCACATCCCCAAGACCAAGCCGGTAAAGAATTAATTCAGCATATCTTTAAGGCCCGGGAGTCACTGAAGGATTTTATTAAAATCATTTATCTGCCGAACTACGATATATCATTGGGCAAATTACTCACATCCGGTGTAGACTTATGGCTCAATACACCAATTCCTCCTATGGAAGCTTCAGGTACAAGCGGAATGAAGGCGGCCTTGAACGGTATCCCCTCACTCAGTATCTTAGACGGATGGTGGATAGAAGGGTGCATCGTAGGAGTAACCGGATGGGCTATCGGTGAAAATGAAAGTGGAGTAAACAGAGACGATAACCGCATAAAGGATGCTGAATCTATTTATAAAAAACTTGAAGAGATAATTATTCCCATGTTCTATAATGATCGTAAAAAATTCATTAATATTATGTGTCATGCCATTGCACTGAATGGTTCCTTTTTCAACACTCAGAGAATGATGCATCAGTATGTATTGAAAGCGTACTATTTATAAATGCATTATATTTTTATATATTACATGATTAAGTCAGCTTAGGTACGAATAATAACTATGAAAGGAGCTAAGATGAAGCGTGTAATTATAGTCTTAGTTTTTTTGGGTATTCTGAAACCAATCCAGATTCATTCTCAGAATGCAGATCATTATAAAGACAAGGGAAAGGAGTTCTACGCATCAGGTAAGTATAAAGAAGCCTTAACCAATTTTTTAAAGTATGCTGAACTTGCACCCAAAGATTGGTATCCCTACAATCGGCTGGGGTGGACCTATTATTATCTTAGAAAATATCAGGATGCTATAAATAATTTTAATACATCAAATATTATAAAAAAATCCTATGGTAACTATCAGGGGTTAGGCAGATGTTATGATGCCCTGGAAGATTATGAACATTCTCTTCAGAACTATCTAAAATATGCCAAACTTCATACTGATAATTCAGATTCATGGAGACCACATAATTCTCTCGGTTGGGCTTATTTTAATCTACAGATGTATTATGATGCTATGGAGGAATTTAAGAGATCCATTCAAATCAACCCTATAATTAACAGTTATTTAGGTTTGTGTAATGTCTATATGGATCTAGATGATTATGATAAAGCAAGAGATATCCTGTTGACCTTGGCGAATAGGACTATAACAGAGCAGCAAGAGAGAGTTATTGAGATCATGCTGGGATATTGTCATGTTTCCCAGGGCAGACTGGTGCCACCTCTGATGACAAACTGGTTCAGGCCGGGGAGCTGCTTAATGTGGAATATATAATAGGTGGAAGTATCAGCAGAATCGGAGAACAATATTCACTTTCTCTCAGACTTATAAATGTGGAATCCGGAAATATCACTTCCGTAGCCACTGAAGATATACACGGAACTATCGAAAATGTCTATACAGATGGTGTGAGGAATGTGGTGTATAAACTGATACAATAAATATCATGATTCTTTTTGAGGCATATGATTAATAAACGAACCATATATGCATATATTATAATTATAATCTCACTGATCATACATTCATGTGTTAATAATCCTCCTGATATTCCGCCAAATAAAGTTGTCCCAAGTAAGCAACAAATTGAATATCAGAAAATGGAACTCATCGGATTTGTGCATTTTTCCATAAACACATTTACAGATAAAGAATGGGGATATGGGGATGAATCACCTGATGTATTCAATCCCACAGCATTGAATACGGATCAATGGGCTGAAGTGGCAAAAGAAGCTGGTATGGGACAGCTGATCTTAACTGCCAAGCATCATGACGGATTTTGCTTGTGGCCCAGTAAATATACAGAGCATTCAGTAAAAAACAATCCCTGGAAAGATGGTGGAAGAGATGTAGTCGGAGAATTTGTGAATTCATGTCGGAAATACGGATTAAAAGCCGGTCTCTATCTTTCACCTTGGGACCGGAATCACGCTGAATACGGGTATCAAGCTTATGTAACGTATTACCGGGAACAGTTACGCGAACTGTTGACACAATATGTAGAGATCTCAGAAATATGGTTTGACGGAGCGAAAGGAGGAACCTGATACTATGGTGGTGCTGATGAGGAAAGAAGGATTGACAGGACTTCATATTATCAATGGGATGAGATTTTTTCGTATGTAAAAGATCTGCAGACGGACATTCTCATTTTTTCGGATGCAGGTCCGGATATCAGATGGATAGGAAATGAAAACGGCTTTGCAGGTAAAACTAACTGGTCCATGATAAATACTGAGAATATAGTCATCGGGACTGCAGATACTGAACATTTAAATTCCGGGGATCCTCAGGGAGAAAAATGGGTGGTTGGGGAGTGTGATGTTTCTATACGACCGGGATGGTTTTATCATCCATATGAAGACAGTCTGGTGAAAACACCACAGGAACTGGTTGATATCTATTATAAGTCAGTTGGCAGAAATGCAGTGCTGCTGTTAAATATACCGCCTGATACAAGAGGTCTGTTCCATGAGGAAGCTATCAATTCATTAAAAGAATTCAGGAATATTATAAATGAAACATTCCGGAACAATCTGGCTCAGGGTAAAAACATTACTGCAAGTAATTACAGATTGAAACATAAAAAATTTTCTCCTTCAAACGTTCTCGATAATGATAACAGAACTTACTGGGCTGCAGATGATACTCTATCTGAAGTATGGTTGGAAATTGATCTGGAAGAAGAGGTTGTATTTGACAGGATAATGATACAGGAACCAATACGATTCGGTCAGAGGATATCAGAATTTACGGTTGAATGTTATATAAAAGATACATGGGTTACAATAGCCAGAGGAACGACTGTCGGATATAAACGATTATTGAGGGTGCAACCGATAAAAGCTTTAAAAGTTCGATTGAATATTATAAAATTTAATAATACACCTGCAGTTTCCAGTTTTGGCATTTATAAAGCATCAAAACTTGACAGAAAAATATATTCTGTGTACATTAATAAAGTCATCCAAAAGTAATTTCTTCCTGTGGGATGTAAAATATCACTAAAAACCAAGATAAGGAGGAAAATACATTATGAGTGATAAACCTTCAATAAAAAGGCGTGATTTCCTCAAAATGTCCTCAGCTGCAGTTGCGGCAGGTCTGACCGGCAGAATAAGCGGCAAACCTGGGACTAAAAGTGACAGTTTAGTGGAAGAAGCTGCCCAAAGAGTGGGTACTTTACCCCGCCGGAAACTGGGTTACAGCGGACGAGAGGTTGCTAATATGATAGGAGCCGGTGATCTTGATGCAGCCTGTGCTGAAGCAGGAATGTTATGCGGAATGAATTACTGGCATAAGGCAAGCCGATGGATGCAAACTAAAACCCCGGATTTTATCCTTAAGGACCGGGAAGCTCACTACTGTCAGGTAACAGTGGACAGGGTAGGAGGAAGTCATTATACGGGTCATTTTGATGAAGATCAACATTACGGTTACGTAAAAGAAGCTTTAGAAAAGACAGGTCTGGGGTATTTTGATGATATGCAGCTGCATTATGGTTATCATAATGTAGAAGAGCTTAAAAAGGAGAGGGCATTTGTACGCACTTTTGACCGTTTAAAAAAAGAAGGACTGGTTAAGCATCTTTGTCTTTCCCAGCACGGGTATGCAGGAAATTCCAGGGTAAAGGACGGACAAAGTGCAGCAGAGGTACTGACTGCTGTGGTTAATGACGGTCTTTTTGAACATGCTCAGTTCATTTACTCTTATGGTGCTGATCCGGAAATGGATACGTTTATGGAGTTTGCACGTAAAAAAGGTTTTGGTACTACAGCCATGAAAACTGCACGGGGTATCGGGAGAATGAGAGAGGATAAGGAATTTATGGATAAACTGCCGGAAGGCACATCCCCTCACCATGCCCTGGTTCGCTGGCTGACAACCAAGGCCAAGCTTGATGCGGTTGTAATGCGGGTAAGAAACCTGGATGAATTTGTTGATAGTTTTTCAGGTGCAGGTAAAGAACTCCGGGCTCAGGACACCCGAGCTATGGAAATGATGACAGCCCAGGCTGACCGGACAGCCTGCCGTCTGTGTACTGTATGTCAGCCTCACTGTCCTCAGCAGGTACCAATAGCTGAAATTCTGCGGTTTGAACGCTACGCCCTGGATGATCATGACTGGTATAAAGCCAGAACACTGTATGCTGAGCTTCCCCATAAAGGTGATGCCTGTATCAATTGTAAAACATGTGTTCAGTACTGTCCCCAGAATCTTGAGATTCCGGAGAAGATAGCACGGTTGCATAATCTTTTAAGTTAAGTTTAATCGTTATATATTACATAAGATTAATAAAATAAACTTTTTTAGCCGAAAATAAATGTTTAGTAACCTGTATCGATAGTATTTGGTAAAGGAGATATTTATTATCTTTTAAATTGTAATTTAATCACTTGAGGAGGAATTATGAGTTTAAAGAATGCAACACTAGTTGTTATTATTGGCCAGGGATTAAATTTATTCTGGATATTATGTTTAAATTTAAATTTATTACAATGGAACCGTGTTATTGGAACAATCTTCAATCTTATTGGTATGGGAAGTTTGATATTGTTTTTTATTATCCTTTATACTAAACAGAAATGAGGAGTTTTGTAATGAATGAAAATATTGATGAAATCTTAGAAATTAATCCTGAATCTAAAAAACAGTCTCCTAGCGGTAAAAAAAGTCTGGGAGAAATTCTATTCTCTTTTAAGGGAAGAATCTGCAGATCTGAATATTGGGGAAAGGCATTTCCAATATTGTTTTCATATAGTATAATTGTTAATATAATTTATTATGCTGAAGTTGAATCATCAGGACAGCCCGTAGTATCAATTTTTCTTTCTCTTCTTAGTTTATGGCCTGGATTGGCAGTGGCAACCAAACGTTTACATGATAGGAATAGATCTGGTTTGTTTTTATTAACGCTTCTCATTCCTTTTGTAAATGCGATCTTTGCTATATGGATTCTTATTGAAGTATGGTTCCTTAAAGGCACAGAAGGGGAAAACAGATTCGGTCCTGACCCTCTTGTTTAATTTCAAGGTTGAAATATTGTAATATATAGTAAAATTCTTTTCATAGATGTCCGGCACGTGACGAGTGGCGGGCATATTTATATTAAATTTCCTGTAGTTTATAAACTCTGATTTAGGGCTACAATTATTGGAATTCTGAATTAAAATAGTCAGGATTAAAAGAATATCAGAATTATCCCAATATCCCTTTTCTGCTAAAAAATAGTGTAGGAGATGAATTTAAAATTCAATCCTGTATCTTCTCTCCTACTTGTTTGAAAACTCAGAATATATTATATTGATGTATGAACTTTTTTAAAAATAATCCACAATTAACTTTATCTTTATCAAATAAAAAAACATATTTTTTCATCTTCCCAATACTGTTTATTTTAATCCTGCTGGTTATCTGGATCAGCAGTGAATCCATCCGGCAAAATAAAAGTTTATGGATTCTTTTTTTGTACAGCATGCCATCTGAGTTTATTATTCCTTTGGTTCCTCATGAACCGGTAATTCTTTATTTTGGTGAATACTATCATCCTTTAACAGTATCTTTAGTAGCAATTGCCGGCACTGTCATTACAGAGATGTTGAATTATTCCACGTTTACATATATTACAGAGATAAAATCCTTAGAGAAAATTAAAAAAAATACATTTACAACTAAACTAGTAGATTTATTTAATAAAGCCCCCTTTACAGCTTTGATAATTGCAGGTTTTACTCCTGTACCTTTTCATCCTTTTCGATTTCTGGTTGTATTTGCTGAATATCCCCTGATAAAATATATTTTAGCTATCGTTATATCCAGAACCCCCAGATTTTTTATTCTGGCTTTGCTTGGTCATGAAATACATCTGACAACCTGGATGTTTATAGTGATATTTATTATATTTCTTATACTGTCTTATCTGTCTGTATTAGGAAATCAATTAAAAAATAAAAAATAAAGGAGCTCTATATGTCATCAAAAAATATGAACAGGCGTGATTTTTTAGGGAAAGCATCCATAGGACTGGCTGTATCCGGCCTTGGATTTTCTGCACTAAAGGGCGATCAGAAAGAAAAAGCGGAAAAGCAGAAATTTGTCTACCGGACTCTGGGCAAAACAAAAATAAAATTACCTGTAGTCAGTATGGGAGTTATGAATGCAGACAACCCTCATCTGGTAAAGAAGGCACTGGAAGTGGGGATACGGCATTTGGATACAGCTCATGGATATCAACGGGGAAATAATGAAAAGATGATCGGACAGGTTCTGAAAGAAATGGGGATGAGGAAAGAAGTGATAATCGGTACAAAGATGAGTTTTGCTCAAGACCGAGAAAAAGGTGTATTCCGGCTTGAAGATGGTGAGCGCCGACCCGGAGCAAGCGAAGAAAATCTGATGAAACAGCTGGAGATCAGTCTGGAACGCTTACAGACCGAATATGTTGATATTCTTCATCTGCACGCTTGTTCCAGCCCGGAAATGGTTACCACTGAACCTCTTATAAATGCTCTTGTTAAGGCAAAGAAAATGGGTAAGGCCAGGTTTTTAGGTGTTTCCACCCACAGTAATGAGCCTGGTGTAATCCGAGCAGTCGCAGATACGGATGTGTATGATGTTGTGCTGACTGCCATTAATTTTACCCAGGATAACAGAAATGAAATTAAAAATGCCATCAAATATGCTGCGGATAAAGGTGTGGGAGTGATTGCTATGAAAACTCAGGGTGGAAGACGACTTCAGCATGACGGGTCCATTGAAGTAAATCATCAGGCAGCGTTGAAATGGGTGCTGAATGATAAAAATATATGTACTGCTATTCCCGGAATGACTACTTTTGACCAGCTGAATGTTGATATGACAGTAATGAATGATCTTACTCTTTCAGAACAGGAAAAGCGCGATCTTCAGCTTTCATCTATGCTGCCCGGCAAGCTATACTGTCAGCAGTGCCGTCAGTGTATATCCACCTGTTCCAAAAGAGTTGAAGTACCAGATCTGATGCGGGCTTATATGTATTATAAAGGGTATGAGAATGTTACTCAGGCAAGAGAAACTCTGGCAGAATTATCAGAAGTTCAGGGATTACAGGCCTGTAAGTCATGCTCAATCTGTACAGCAGAGTGTGTAAGAGGCATTCAGATCGGAAAGCGGGTTCAGGCTCTGCAGCAAATGGCATGAGTTATTTGAAAAAATATCAGTATAATTATATTTGTTATTCTATATGTATATTTACGTTTATAGCCTACTGAATATTATAATATTAACAGAGAAAAAGGAATTTAGGGTTCTAATACTGATTTTCTTGTTTGTGCAATTTCTTACAGGTATCAGTTTCCTATATATACTACTGATAATGATTTTAAATTATATAGCAACAATATTCCCATATTGTTGCTTAAAGTATAAAACTAGTAACTATTGATTGGATAACCGGACAGGTGTTATATGTGGGTGGCGGTAATAGAATGTAATGCTGGATGATTATCTTTATAAGAAAAGGATAGCTGATAATGGCAAAAACTATTTGTAATAAATGTAAAATCGTGTTTGATCAGAAAGTTCATGAACTCTGTCCCTGTTGCGGTTCACATAAACACTTATATAATTTTCAGAATAGTGATGATCGCTTGAAACAGGAAGCGGCGGAAATTAAAGAGTTCCGCAAAAAAACCGGTCTGGAGGGATTGACAGGAGGACTGGAAGCTCTGATAATCAATACTGAACCGGAAAGACAGAAGGCATCAGTAAGAGAATTTCTTCAGTATACAGGGCTGGAACTCACAGATTTGTTTGAAGATACTGAATCTCGGACCTCTGTACTTAAAACTGCCAATTCAGCGGATTTTCTGGTGCGTTCCCGAAAAAAAAGCAGCAATCCCTTCAAAGCTTTTAATAATCGCCCCAAATCCCGCAATCTCCCTAACACCCGTCTGGAAACCTTCGTGTTCAAAACATCTGACCTGAAGGCATATATTTCACTGCAGAAATCACAGGGAATTGAATTTCTTACTGATGATTTAATAGAAACAGATCATTATTATTTTATTCAAACTCCTCCCTCTGCTTTTACCGGTCTTTCTTATGGATTTGTGCAGTGGAAAGGGGAAGAAAGAAATTATCGGAACGCTGAGAGTCAGTCCCTGGGTTGGATTTTTCAGAAACCTGATAATCCCTATTCGAGGAATATTAAATGGATTGATCATGCTGCCACCCGGGTCAGAGCTGAAAACCGTGACGATGCAATTCTGGAGTTCATGAGACTGACCAGTTATAATTTTGAGTTTGCCATCTATGTAAAACTGCTGAATACTATTACCAATGTTGCCCGGCTCACAGATAAAGATTTTGCTATGGTATTTACTTCCGGCATTAAAAAGTATAAAGACGAAAAGTTCTCAGGACCTACAGAAAAATTTATCCATAATTACGGCAGAAGAGTGCATCATATGGCATTTCATACAGAAAATATCGAGGAAACCTATAGAAAAATCAAACAGGATGGGATGGGATTTCTTATTGAACTGGTGGGTTCACCGGAACAGGGATTAAAGCAGACTTTTACTCAAGCATCGGAAAATACACTGCTGGTGAATGAATATATTCATCGTTTTGGTGATTTTGACGGATTTTTTACCAAGGATAATGTTACAGAACTCACCAGGGCTACTGAAAAACAATAATTATTGGATTAACTAATAATATATATTTCAATAAGGGGGGGATTGCCATGCAGGTACAGTCACGAAGAAATTTTATAAAATCTTTATTATGTAGTGTTTTTGCAGGAGTTTCTCCATTATTCAGTTCATCTTTAATGAAAGGTAAAAAAATGCATCAGAAATTCGAACCCGGATATCTGCAGCTCCATAAAAGCGGGGAGCTGAAAAAAAGAGGAGAATCAATGTGGAAGATGATGGAGAAGTGTGCGCTCTGTCCCCGTATGTGCGGAGTCAATAAGATCAAAGGTGAAAAGGGATTTTGCGGAGCTGATGCACAGTTGGTAATTGCATCATTCAACCCTCATTTCGGAGAGGAAAGATCCTTGGTCGGAACCGGAGGATCAGGAACCATATTTCTGACTCACTGCAGTTTACGCTGTGTGTTCTGCATTAACTGGGAAATCAGTCAGGGGGGAGAAGGATTTTCCAGAAGTATTGAGGATTTTGCCAATATGATGTTAGCTTTGCAGAAAAGAGGCTGTCATAATATTAATGTGGTTACTCCCACGCATTACTCACCTCATATTGTATTAGCTCTTGATCTGGCTGCTTCAAAAGGACTGCATCTCCCACTGGTTTACAATACCTGTGGATGGGAACGAGTGGAAATACTGAAAATACTGGATGGAATAGTTGATATATATTTACCTGATTTCAAGTATGCAGACGGAGAAAAGGCAGCAAAATATTCCTCCGGTGCTTCTGCTTATCCTGAGATCACCAAACAGGCATTGCTGGAGATGCATAATCAGGTCGGAGTGGCAAAACCTGCAGAAAACGGACTTATGTATCGGGGATTAATGATCCGTCATCTGGTTATGCCTAACCAGGTGAGTGGAACCAAAAAAGTTATTGAATGGATTGCTGAGAATCTTCCCAAAGATACGTATTTGAATCTTATGTCTCAATACAGACCTATGTATAAAGCAGATAAGTACTCGAAAATATCCCGAAGACTAACTCATGAGGAGTATACGGATGCTATCAACTGGGCTAACGAAGCCGGGCTTACCAATCTGGATATACAGGGCTACTATTGATAGTGCCTTAAACTACCGGATTCTTATAATATCAATTCAGTAAAGCCAGAAAGGTTATAGATGCCCGCGGATTAGCTGTAACTCCTGGTTTTATTGATGCTCATTCACATACCGATGTAGGACTTATGGTCAATCCTAAGGCTGAGAACAAAATTCGCCAGGGAGTTACAACTGAAATTAGCGGAAACTGCGGATATTCTCCTTTTCCAATTGCTGATTCTGTGTGGGAGGAAATCAGGGTACAAATTAAAAAAGAATATGAAATCGAATTAGACTGGAATGATATACAGGGGTTTTTTAAAAGACTGAAGAAAAGAGGAATGGCATTCAACTATGCTACTCTTCTTGGACAAGGCTCCTTGCGGGGGGGCAGTTGTTGGATATGATGATACATTTCCTGCAGAATAAGATATTCAGACATAAGCAATTATAAGCTATCATATGACTAAAATTTTTAATTTTTTTCAAGGTCAGCAGAATGCCTTTGTAAAACTTCTGGAAAAGTTGGTATCCTATCAAACTTATTCTGGGAATGCTGAATCGATCAATAATTTCTTGGATTATATTGAGAAGTTATTTATTCCTTTCGGGCCTGAGATTAATAGACATCATACTCAGGTTGGTGATATTCTTACTTTAACATTTTATCCAGAGAAAAAAAAGAAAATTGTTTTTCTGGCTCATGTGGATACAGTAAAAGTGTCAGAAAATCCGGTTCAGTTACGAATTGAGAATGGAAAACTGTACGGAAATGGAAGTTTTGATATGAAGAATGGAATTTGTCTGTTTTATTTTACTATAAAAGCTTTACATGAACTGAGTATTGAGGTAAACAGAGAGATTCAGATTATCCTGACACCAGATGAGGAAACCGGAAGCAGGGAGTCGATGCCTTTTCTCTTAAAAACCTGTAAACAGGCTGAAGCTGTTTTGCTTCCTGAACCCTGCTGTCCTGACGGAGGGGTAAAAGTACAGCGTAAAGGAGTTGCTCAGATCAGAGCGGAACTGACCGGAAAGGCAGCTCATAGCGGTATCGAACCTGACAAGGGAAGAGATGCGAACCGGGCTTTGGCAGATCTAATATTACAGATTGATCGGATGCTGAAAAAGTATCCTCAGGTAACTTTCAATCCCGGAATTATAGAAGGGGGATCCAGAACAAATATAGTGAGTCCTTACAGCTATTTAGAAGGAGAATTGCGGAGTTATTCCAATGATTCCATGGAAAAAGCAGTCCGGCAATTAGAAAAGCTGGACCGAATCCGAGGAGTACAGGTTAAGATAAACTGTCGTATAAATCATCCCGCAATGGGGTTTAATAAATGTATCCGAAGTCTTTATCAGACTGCAAAGCAGGGAGCCGAGAAGATCGGGTATGATCTACCATACTGCTTTACCGGTGGTTCCTCGGACGGCTGCAGTTTATCGGCTGCAGGTACCCCGGTGCTGGATGGTTTGGGAATGAAAGGCGGAGGAGCACATTCAGAGAATGAATATGTGGAGCTTTCAGATTTTCCTTTTCGGGCAGCGATTCATGCGAATTTATGTCTGGTTAAAGATTTTGGTGAGAAGACTAAAGGCTAAAGAAGCAAGACAAAAAAATAGAACTTTAGAACGTGAGAAGGTTAGAACATAAGAATATTATTTGGGAGAAAGTAGTGGAGTATAGGGGTATCGGTGTATCGGGGAAGTTCTGGATCAGATTGGTTGATTTTTAGTGGTTGAGGAAATATTCATATTAGCTTTTTAGTATATTAATAATTAGAATAAATAATCATTACTAATCATTCTCCGATACTCCGTTACCCCGTTATTCCGATAGAGTTTCATTTAAATAAAAAATGATTGTTAGTAAAGAAAGAGATATAAAAATGAAAATAATCAACTTACTCACAAAGGCGGTCTGCTGTCCGCGGTCTGTGGTCTTTTTATGGATAGCAACAAAATTGATTGCAAATAATGAAAAATTAACTTCTAAATATTGTATTAGGGGAGTATTAAAATGATTGAAATCCGGACATTGAAAAATATTGATGAATTTAAACAGATCCCTGAGATTGAAAAAGATGCCTGGGGATTTACCGAAGAGGATACAGAACCTCACCATCTGATGACCAGGGTGCATAAATACGGTGGACTAATTCAGGGGCTTTTTCTTGATGGGAAAATAATAGGATTTTCTTATGCCCTGATCGGGAAATGGAAAAAGGAATATATGATCTATTCTCATATGGTTGCAGTACTTAAACAGCATCAGGGAAAAGGATACGGATTTCTGATAAAAAATGCACAAAGGGAAGAGCTCTTGGAAATGGGGTATGATCTGGTGTGCTGGAATTATGATCCTCTGGAATCATTAAACTGCTATTTTAATATTCACCGACTGGGTGTGGTAAGTGATGAATACGAACATAATGTTTACGGAGTAGGTGAGAGCGGACTTCATAAAGGATTAGCAACTGACCGGCTCATTGCAACCTGGCATTTACGTTCAGAGAGAGTAGCTGAAAAGATGAAGAAAAAACTACCTCCCCTGATTGAGGATATCCCTTCAGTAAAACTGGAAACATTCACTCAGAATACTGCTTATATAGAGATTCCTCGTGATATTCGTTCGATAAGACACAATGATATAGAGACCGCAAAGAAGTGGCGGATGCGAACCAGAGAGCTCTTTGAATGTGCTTTCAAGAAAGATTATGTGGTAGAGAATATTGTATTTTCAAAGGATAAAAAAAGAATTTTTATTCAGTTAAATAAAGGATGAAGGTAATTTGTATACAATAGATAAGATAAAAAACGTCGAATTATTCCTCATTAAGCTTCCTCTAGTAAGACTGTTTGAAACCAGTTTTTCTGTCCAGAAGTACAGGGAAGCATTACTGGTAAGGGTCCAATCAGATAGAGCTTATGGATGGGGTGAATGTGTAGCAGGGGCAGATCCTTATTATAGTTATGAGACTAATACCACAGCTATTCATATAATGTCTGATTATCTGATTCCCCTGTTGTTAAACACGCAGAATTTTACTGCAGATGATGTATTAGATAAATTTGATCAGGTACGGGGTCATCTTATGGCAAAGGCAGCAGTGGAAAATGCACTGCTAGATCTGATCGCCCGGGAACAGGAAATACCACTTTTCAAACTTATCGGAGGCAGGTATCAAAAAATAAAGTCAGGTATAAGTCTGGGTATTAAGGATGATATTGATGATCTGCTTCAACTTATAGAAGAAGCTGTCCTGAAAAAGTATCATCGTATAAAGATAAAAGTGAAAAAGGGCAGAGATGTGGAAGTGTTAAAAATCCTGCGGAAAAATTTTCCTGAGATACCGCTCATGGCTGATGCAAACGGAGATTATCTGGAAACTGATCTGCAGTATTTAAAACAGTTTGATCAGTTCAATCTGATGATGCTTGAACAGCCTCTGTATTATAATGATATTTATTATCATTCATTGATTCAGAAGGAACTGCAAACTCCTCTCTGCCTGGATGAATCCATAAAGTCTCTGAATGATGCCAGGACAGCATATGATTTAAAAAGCTGCAGAATTATTAATATCAAACAGGGCAGGGTGGGAGGTATGATAAAGTCCAAAGCTATTCAGTCATTTTGTAAAAAACATAATATCGGTGTTTGGTCAGGCGGAATGCTGGAGACCGGAATCGGCCGCAGTTTTAACCTTCATCTTCAGACTCTTCACGGATTCACTCTTCCCGGGGATACTTCTGAAACTTCCCGTTATTTTAATGAAGATATAGTAGATACACCAGTAGTGCTTCAGTCAGATGGGTTTATTGTAATTCCGGCAGGACCGGGCATTGGAGTAGAAATTATTCCGGAAAAGCTGGAAAAATATAAAATTTTTTATGAAAACTTCTAAGAATTTTTTCAGACATTAAATAATTACTGGGAAAAAATTTCTTTCTATCGTTATATTTTATATTGCTTTAATCAGGACTTATCAGTTGATTTACTTTTTTGATCAGTACATCTCTGGTAATCGGTTTTTTTATGTATCCGACCGCACCAAGTTCCTTACTTTTTAATTCATATTCAAGATTATGGAAACCGGTAATGAACATCACCGGAACCTGTATGTCTTTTTTATTTATTTGTTCCAAAAGCTGGATGCCAT
>Ga0180433_10002936_pt1 | contig 25673 bp, 33 predicted proteins | sample SS_ome_8_FD_132980 | JGI IMG/M metagenome (GOLD analysis project Ga0180433, IMG submission 132980) | Hypersaline lake sediment archaeal communities from the Salton Sea, California, USA - SS_1_D_1 metaG | ecosystem: Environmental > Aquatic > Non-marine Saline and Alkaline > Hypersaline >... | reverse complement strand
GGACTCTTTAATGTAGTGAAGAGTCCTTTAGCTAGTGAGGGTATATTATTCAAACCCTTTCTACCAGCACTTAATAAAGCTCCTCCACCGCTTGCCGCACCACTAACAGCCATACTACCTAACTTACTTCCGACACCTTTTAAAATGCCTCCCCCCAGTTTTACCCCTGCTAACGCCGTTATTGCAGTAATAATAATAGCTTTAAAATCTTTTCCATTGTTCGTCATTTCATTAAGGAAATCAGCTGCTTTCTCTAAGAACGGTAGTAAAGTCTGCCCTATCCCTATAGAAACTTCTTCCACTTGTTTTTTAAATATTTGCCACGACTTGATATGATCTTGAGCTGCCTTCTGTGCCTTCTTGTCTTCTTCTGATAATTGCTTATTACCATTAATAATTTTTACCAAATTTCTATACTCTGTATCTCCTATCTTATTCGTAAGAAACAACATTTGTAATCTGGCCGCTAATCTGGCCTTATCGGCTTCTGACCCTCCTTTGCCTAACATGTTTATTTCTTGAGCTAAGCCGGAATACTTCTGAGACAAAGAACCGACAGGAACCATTAATTCCAATATAGCTTCTTTATTAGATCCAACCATCATTCTAATACGATCTAATAACGACTCAAATGATTCAAAAGAGGCAAATTTCTGATTCTTCTCAAATTCAGAAAATAAAGACATAGTTTCCATTCTGGTTAAAGAAGTAGATATCCCTATTTTTTTAATTTTCTTTTCCAGAGATGTTATCCCTACACCTAAACGACTCGTAGCTGAGGATACTTTTAAAAGGGCTTTGTCATATTCTATGGCTGTTTTGACATGTCCAGCAAAACTTGAAATCCCTGCTAACTTTTTAAGACCATCGATCATATCTCCGACCATATTAGTTGATTTCATTAGAGAGGAGCCAAAATCGGTGAATGCGGCTGACACTTTCTTAACTTTTTTAGCTGTTTCATCTTTAGCTTTGTTTAGCTTATCAATTTCCTTAAGGTGTTTTCTTATAGAAATCATAAACATATTGTGCATATCGCCAACTTCTTTTCCTGTCTTCTTAGAAGACTGTCGAAGTTCCAATAATGTCTTTGAGACCGACTGTATATCTTTCGCTGTAGCAGCAAAGCCTTCGGCTTCGAGCATTATTTTTATGCGACGATTAATATCTTGTTCAGTAGCGAATTCTTCTGCCATAATTAGGGGTATCCTTTAGTGAAAATGTTATACTCTAAATTACAATTTTTAGAGAGGAATACCTCTATTCACTTTTATCCTTTTCCTCTTGAGCGTTCAATAACGAATCTAACTGTATTCCTATCGCCGCCGCAATTAGAGGGTTCAAATTCTTGATATTTTCTTCAGTAGCAGGAATTTTACTGCCATCCTCTTTTGTAAAGCTCCAATCCTTAATAAGAAAACCCATCATTTTTAATCTAACAGCTATAGGGTTAGCTTCGTAATTTAACTGTCCGTCACCCATATCTCTAGGAGATAGAAGAATATCTGTTAACTCTAAGAGATCCCCAAAAGAAGGTTTTCTAAAAATAGTAGTATATTCTTGGATATCTGCCTCTATTCCGTCTAAAAGGAATTTTACCCCTTTTTCATCTATGTCACAATATAACGTACCATCATTTTCTGCTACACATATTTTTACTTCTAAAACATCTTCTTCTGTTATAAATAAATTTTGCATTTTTAAATTTCTCCTTTACTTATGCTTTTTACTTTCTCTTTCAATCATTTGATTTTTAACTTTATTATACACTGATAATATATGAGTTATTGCTCTTATGTCTTTAGCGTCATTTTGTTTTATTAAGTAAGGCGACCAGCCGAATTCTTTCGCCAACAAGAACCATATAATCTCATCTGGAACCGGCTTAACAGAGACAACTCTTCCTAGTGCTAAGTCAGCAGCCGCCATAGCTAGTTTCCCAGTTCTTCCTCACTATAGTCTAGCTCTTTCTCGTATTTTGAGTAAATACCCATAACAATATCTCCTGGAAGCTTATTAATCGCCTCTGGAGTTACAGGGACTGGTTGACCGTTAACTACTATATCCCATTTCTTCAAACAAGACTTAATAATGATATCTCTATATGCAACATGATCAAATACCTTTTCACCTGTTTGTTCGTTTGTTCTACTATAGGCATGATTGACTGATGAATTTTGCTCATTCCAATTCATAGTTGACCAATGTGTTGTTAAAATCTCTACTTCTGCCTTCTTGTCTTCATCTTCCAACATTTTTTCTGCTTTTTTATCTTCCAAAATTATTAATATCTTTGAATTACCTTTCTTTTTAAAAGTATAATAAAGTTTAATTTCAATAAGATTTTCATCAAATAACGACATAATTATTCTCCTTGTTTAAAAATTATATAATGTCAACACGGACTTCCCGTGTTTGTTTATCGTAAAAAAATACCTAATCTAATAAGTATGAGGGGTAAATCGGGGGTAAAAAATAAGGGGCGAACTAGTCGCCCCTGAATTATTAATAACTTGTTGAGTGAGTTAATAACTTGTTGAGTGAGTGGTGTCCAATAATGGGTCTGTAGAAGCATTTGTTGTTGAAGATGCAATTCTTGCAGCTGGAAGTGAATGCCAATTCATAGTAGTTTCAAAAAGATTATTTGTAATGGACATTTCTTCAATCTGAAAAACTACGTTAGGTAATCTTCTAATAAACTGAGAGCTACCAACAGAAGGAGTAAATCCGAAAAGGATTTCAGTATCTTCGTAAGCATAAGACTCATTAGTAAATGCTAATTCGCCTAAGCCTGGCAATCTTCCAATGAAAACTATATTACCAGTTACATCTCTCTTAGAAGGAGCAACAGCTTGAGCAAATAATGCTTTATTTAAAGTGTAAAATCTTTCTACGTTGTTGTTGACGTTAACTTCAAAAGAACGAATAAACTGACCGCCGACCTGACCCTCTAAACCGATAGGGCGAGAGCCAGCATTGATTTCGATTCTTGAGTCAGCCCATGTTACAACTCTGCTATTATCTGTAGAAATAGAGGAGCCTGGAGGATCAGGAATAGAAACAGGTGTTCTTGTTAACCCTATAACATCTGTTGTTATATTCATAACATCTGATTGAGTTACAGAAAATGCCATACTATTTACTACACAGTTGTCATAAGCAAAACTTGAAGAGTTGTATGTTCCTGTTTGAGCGTATTTTACAGTAATAGGAAAACTTAGTAATGTTCCTAATTCTGTTCTTCTGCAAGCCTTATCCCAAAGATTTGCAACTGTTGTTGTTCCTCCTGCATTGTCGTAAATAGCTGGGAAAGCGACAGAGCCTCCAACTTCCTGAGGACCTAATTGGTAGACCGTCTTATCTATACGTCCGTCAACAACATCAGGCTTCGTGATATCTTGTTTTAACGAGATATCAGCGGAAGTAGCCCTAATGATGTTTCCGTCCATATTGACGAAACCAACATATCCCATATACGCAGGTGGCTGTTCATAATAAGGATTTGTAGCCATGTTTTTTCTCCCTTAAAGTTTTAATATTAGCTTACGTCGAAGCCAGAGTTATTCATTAATGTTATCCATGAAGCAGGTACTCCTCCAGTACTAGCATCTGACCAATCGCAATCATTATCTAGAAAACCTTGCAATGTAGTGGAGAAAGTTCCCGACGGGACAGCAGATGAATCATCAGTATCCTTACCCAATACGTTATTAATAACATAGTTATTTAATGAAACTACTAACCCTGCATACGCAGATCCAGATGTAGCTAAGTCTCTAACCTGTGTCCAAGTAGAATTAGCAGCAATTAAGTTCGCTATTTCAAATTGAACTTCTGAAATTAAAGAATTATTGTCTTCAAAACCACCGGTCTCTCCGGTAGTCTGCGTATCTACGATTGTCTTAATATTTCCGCTTAGACCGGTGCCGTTATAATCAGCAGTATCGCCCAAAGGTCCAACCGCAGAGTCTAAGGCATCTCTTGAAGCAGCTGTAGCTTCTGCTATCTTTACATAAAAATCTTGGAAAAAAGCCATTTTTTATCTCCGTTATCAATTACACTTTATTATAATAATAATATTCTCATATTATTATTTTTATTCCTTTTTTTCTTTTATTTAGCCGAATAAAAGAACCTAACTAACAATTCTATCTATAATTGAATAGTCCTTTATTATTCCTAATATATTCTTCCTTCGTCTCTTCTTAAGAATTGAGACTCTTCTTCCTCGGCGAACCAACTTATAGTTGATGCTTTTAAAAGCTCGCCTTTATGTACTTTGCCATAATTTATAGTTGCTGGCCAAGAATTAAAAATAAACCTAGTGGGGAAGCTAACATAAGTCTCATCCGCTGCGAAATTCAGGTCTAAAGGCCATTTTAACTTAATAGTCTCGTCGTCATTATAAACGACGTCTGTCCATGTCTCTACATACTGATAAGGATCTTCTATGAATATTCTATGATATGGCTCGAAAAAACTTTGGTCATTAACTACTATGTTTGGATCATTGCTTACGTAATTCTCTTTTAAAGTTGTTATCTTGATATTATCAAATACTATAGGGATAACATTTCTCTTAAGCCCTAACTGTATCGTATCTGTTAGTGCCATAAGAAATCTATAACCCTCTTCATGGGTCGAGTCTTGAACGAATACTCCAATTTCTATATCATACCTTTCTTTAGTACTTTCAAGAGTCATCCATTCTGACGACCTGCTTGTGCCATTTACGGTAATAGCTGGATACCTAACAATAACGTCTGGGTCTCCTATATATATACCTTGTACGAATTGATTACCTATCGTTTTAATAATAGTTGTTTGGGGAGAAACTACCCATTTATTTAAAAAAGGAGTTGTAACAGTGAGTGTTTGAGCATCACAGTCTATCTCTTCGATAACTAATCCCACCTCATAAACTGATGCATCTTTAACCATTATCTGATCGCCGGTCTGGAAACGTCTTACATTTTTAACAAATATTGTTTTGTCACCAATATTAATATCAGATACTAGGGGGGTGATAGTGTTTACCCATTTCCAGATAATACGTCTTACGCTATCTAAAACTTCTTGCATTGCCATATTCTATTCCCTAAAAATATCTTTAATTGCTCTTGATAGTAACTCATTAGTTATGTCATCCTCAACATCTTCCAACTCTTCTATTGTTGTTTCAGACTCATCGAACAACTCTTTTTTTTGAGATGCCTCTATCCTAGCATTTGTCCTGGCTCCTCTATCTGTTTTAGACAAACGGATACCTGTCTGCATCTCTCCCCCTAACTCCGTTTCTCCTTGATATTTAACTAATTTAGCCGTTAAGTTATCTATGAATTCAGAAATATCTTCGTCAATATTCATTTACCTCGTCCCTTTAGAGATAGCACCAGAGGGAAGTCCATATTGGTCTACTGTATTTCCGTTGTAGAATCTACGACCAATTCTATGTTGTCCATGAAGTATAATTGTCCCGTTTAGAATATTGTCAATATCAGTATCAGCCAAACCTCTTAAGTATTCTCCAAATTTAGAAACATTAGGAGAGCTTTCTGATGCAAAATATTTATCATAAAGAGTAGCAGCGGCTTTTCTAGCTGAAATGAAACGAATTGGATCAGGGTATGAGACTCTAACTACTCTACTATCTGCTGGAAAATAATAACCTATTTCATCTTCTGTGGAGAATATCATTGAACTAATAACCTCGTCAACAATATGCCTTTCTTCTTGCCCTTCGCCTATTAAGACGATTTCATCGCCTACCATTAAAGGACATGATCTTTCGGTAACTATATATGGGTTATACTCATATATATCAGAATATAAAACAGTTTCAAAATTAGATAACTCGCAAAAAGGAGTGTTATAAAGTTCACTCATCATAGCGTCTACTTCTCTATCTGCCATTTGAATGTAATAGTCTATAGTTGCGTCTGGAATCAGGTTTTTATCAAGAGTATTTCCGATACTAATTAGAGGTGATAATGTCCCAAAAGAATTCGGACTTGAAGCGGTAGCACTAGTCAAAGCCTGTGCTATTACATTTTCTATGTCTTGGGAGTTACAGTACCCCATTATTTGTCTCCAAAAAAAGAAGTTACACTTTTATATATTAAGTATAACTTCTTTTTTTTCTTTTGAAAACCTTTAATTTTTTTACTCTTCTAAGGACTGCGAGATAAATCCCTCTAAGTCAGCGTCTACTTATGTGATGAATTGGATATCAACTAATGCGTACTGACCGTTGATTTTATTAGCGTCAAGAGAGATATTTATCTTCCTGACAGACATACTAACATCCTTATCGTCGATGAACACCTTATGAGTATCGCCTTCTTTTTTTATTTTTATTTTATTCATCTATTCGAGCATCCTATCTACAGATTTATCTTGAAATTTCTTCTGAGAAATAATAGCTTGGGTCAAGCATCCTTTAACTACAGCATTTCGAGGATCTGAAGCATGTTTAACTTCCTTAACTTCGAAAGGGAGATCAAGTTTATTCACTATAGACTGAACTTTGCCTCTAAAGCCGGGTGGCATAGAGGTTCCTCCTGCTAAAACAATATCCAGAGGTGCTTCAAAATCGCTCTCGTTCTTAGCAAACTCTTTTGCGAAATTCATAAATACATATTTAATCATATTTTCATAATACGCATCGAGAGCAAAGATGACATCATCATCATAATCTATATTATCGAAATCCAACTTTTTCTCTTTAATACTTGTAACTTTAGCAATTGGAGTACCTGTTTGTTCGGCTACTTTCTGATCAATATAGTCTCCACTTCTTGTAGCAGACATACTAACAATAGGAACGCCCTTATAAGCCATTACGCAGTTAACCTTCCCTGCTCCAAAGCTAATACCAATACCTGAATATGGAGATTCTGTTCCATCTAGTTCAATATAAATAGGTCTCTCTGCTAAGACAACGGCATACCCCTCATCAATAACTTTAGTATTATAACCTAACCTCTTAGCCATTCCTTCTAATCTAGCCTTATGGAATGTATTATCAACATTATTATCTACTGAGTCAGAAGATACGCAGAAACAAACCATAGAATTTTCATCTGGAGCTTGTCCAATAACATCTTCAAGTATCTTAGTCATAACTAACATTTTTTTATCTTCGCCCTTATTTAGAACTCCGTCTTGCATAGGTCTTCTAAGTTCGATTTTACCTGGGAACATCTTAGCAACTTTCAGGCTATCTTCTCCGATAATATAATATTTCTTACCATCTGAGATATATTGCCAATTATTTTGTGCTAATGCTTGTTCGATATCTTCTGTAGCGTCCATCTCTACGAAGGCATTTCTAATTATATTAATATCTATATCTTTCCCGTTCTTTTCCGCTAGCTGAAAGAACATTGTTCCCGGATCCCAACCTATTGCTTTGCTACTCATATTTACTCTCCTGTTTATTTAACTTCATACCTAAATAATTTTTCAATTCTATTTTGATTAGTTTTCTTATTTAATAATAATTTATGGTCAATGGCTATTATCTCTTTAAAATCTTCTGGAGCATTATATTCACTGATAAAAACAGTATGACCGTCTCTGCTTTTCTCTCTACACCATTCCCAAAACTTATCATGATCAAATGACCCTTTTCTTCTCTTATACTTCTCTCCTCCTTGATAAGGGGGGTCGCAATATATAAGACTATCGTCTGGAATATCCATTTCCCAGTAATTTTTACATGTGAACTTAACACCTTCTAGTAATTTTATCTGCTTTAACAACATTCTAGAACCTATGTCTGCGTAATTCTGCCCTCTTGCATTAGAAGCATACCCTCCCCACCATTTTCCTCCGAAAGAACATAAAAATCCCACAAATGCTACAAATTCGTCTGCATATTCTTTAGGATTCTCTCTCACTGAAACATACTCTTTTTTGCTAATTTTTGTTGGTGGTTTCCAACCTTCTTGAAGTGCGTTCCATAAAGAGATTAAATAATGATGGTTATCATTACCCATTCTTCTTCCATCGACTTTATCAATCATATTACATCCACCAACAAAAGGCTCAATATACCATTGCTTTATAAGCCATTTATCTTCTTTTCTTTCTTCTAGGATAATAGGTAATAGATGCTTAGCTATTTTGCTTTTGCCTCCAAGATACTGCAACTTGATGTCTCCTAAATTATCCAAGCATGTCTTCTAGTTCATCTATATTATCATCTATATCATTGCTGGTCTTTTCTGTGTTAAATACAGCCTCTCCACTCTCAACGCCTTTAACTATCTTGCTTGCGGCTCTGCTATGTATACTAGCTAGGACATTATCATCAACTTTAACTTCTTCATCTTGAGGGGTAAACTTGTCATTTTGAATAACTTGTTGTCCTTGTGGCATCATAGATGCTATCATCTTAGCCAACGCCTCCATATCCATATTTGGGGGTTGTTGAGGTTGCTGTACCTGTGGAGTTTGAGATGGTAGGCTTTCTGCTAACGCTTCTTTTAAGCCATTCATGATATCCAACTTCATTTTTTCTGCATTGAATTCATTATGGTTATGAACTTCTTGAATGAAATTAGTTTCAATTAATTGCTCAGTCTTATTTTTCACTGAGATCATACCTTTAGATATTAGACTTTTTAACCCTTGAGATTTATCTATTTGGTCTCTTGAGTATTTTACGTCTAAGTCGATACCTTGGCGAGGTCCTAGAATTAATTTTAAATCTGCTATAGATAGCGATTGTTTTGTCGTATTTACAATAAAAAACATAAAATCTATTATATCCTTTTAAGTTTAGGTAGAGCTTTTCCTTCTGCCTTTAACATTATCTTGCTTTCTTTCTTACATTCTGGGCAAATATAATATATAACACCGTCCTTAAAATTGATTTCTAAATTTGGTTCTTTATCATGATTTCTACAATAAGAACATACTGTCGTAATATTCATATTTCATCCTTTTAATTCTATAAAAATTTATTGAAAGATATTTGATACTCCCTCTCTACTTTTTCGATAAGAGCATCTACTATAGATATATCGGATGCAACCTTCAAATTACTGTACCTATCTTTCATTAACTGTAAAGAGCTTACCTTTTTAAAGTAATTATAATAAAGGGTTTTAGCTAATGAGGATGTTTCTCTGTTCCAACCTAATTTATCTTCAAATTCCTTTAATTCATCCTCAGCTTGCTGTATTCTAACCTCGTAACTATTCAATCCATCTCCCTTTACTGGAAGTCTTCCTAATTTTCCTTTTTGAACTGGCTGTGCGACAGTTTTTCTATTCTTTAATGTATTCATCTGCTCTGCGAAATCTTTCATTTTTTGTATAACTTTTACTGTAGGAACTCCTCTTCTTCTAGAAATTTGTTCGTACTCAGGGATAGTAAGACTTTCATTACCTGAATATCTGTCTTTGTCGATACCTGTATACTCACTTATTCCCATCTTACCACCTTCTGGTAGGGATATATTTTTTTTATCTAAACCATTAGCTATTTGTTTATTAGCCATCTCAATTCTTTTGTCGTAATTTTCTTTAGCTGCGTTGTATTTATCCTGAACTATTCGCCGCTGATTTTTTAAAGTTTCGATATTATTTATCAATTTATTATATTCTGTCCTAGTTTTATCTGGAAGACTTTCCACTCTTTCATCTTTTTGATCTTGACCTGTGTTCATCAAATATTTATAAGCATCTGTTTTTCTAACATTTTTATGAGGGTTAGCAGCAGACATAAACCCTCTGAAAGTATCCATATGTAACCCTTCTCCCTCTCGATTCTTTGCATTATCTCTGACATTGATCAAAGACGGCACCAGTACTCCTATATCCAGTTGTGCATTTGCTTTCCATTTTCTTGCTATCTCTCTGTATTTTTTTATCAGATTATTATACTTTAATAATGAGTCTTTATCTAAATCCTTTTGCGAAGACAGTGTCTTAAGAGCATTAACAATATCAAATGCCTCTTTGTAGGCATCTAAATAGTTCCTCTCCCCAGGTATTTTTATTTGATCACTTGTCCACTCAATAAAGCGTTTTCTTCTTTCCTCTTTTTCGTTTTCACTTATATTTCCAAAAACATTAGAATATTTGTCAAGATATCCTTGAATTTGACTACCTCCGAGGTGACTAGGGTTTGAAGCTAAAGTTTCGGGAAGGAAACCTTCCTCTAATTTCTTTAAAATACTTTCTTTTAAGGAATAAAGTTCGGCATAACCATCACCTATCCCTTTAAAGGTCACAGTTCCTCGATTTGAATTTCCAAACCATTTAGCAATGTCCTGTTCCTTCTTTCCTTTTTCTCTGTATTCCATAATAGTATTATAAAGATCTTCAGGGCTTCTGGTCATATCTGGTTCTACATTTAGATCTTCTCTAAAGGCTTCTTGTAAATAATCAATAGGAATAACTACTTTTCCTTCATCGTTTTTGAACTCAACTCCACCAGTTCCTTGGTCAATACTAACATTGTTATCATTGAATAAGTTATCAAACTGACTAAGCAACCGCTTAGAATAATGAGTAGACCTTTCTATTTGCCCTCTAGGGATATTTGTATTTTTATAAGCCTCTTCAATTGCAAGAGCCACAGATTCTTTCATGTCCTGAACTACATTGCTTAAATAATACCTAGCATAAGCGGATGCAGCTTTTTCAACTTCATTCAACTTAACACCTTTAGCATAGTCACTGACTGCTATTTGTTCTTTCCTCTTTAAATCGTTTTTAGATATATCCTCATTTGTATCCTCTTTACTAGTTTGCCCCTGCTGTTTTAAAACATGTGTAGCGACAGCAGGATCTTCTATCTCTATAAGTCTCTCTAATTCTTTTAATAATTCTTTTTCATATGTAGGGTTGCTCTTAAGAAAATCCATAGACATCTTTTTAATATTATTTTCAGTCGGATTATCTAATTCTTCATCAGTTTGAGCGTTCATAGAAATATTTGTAGTAAAGGCATCAAGATCTTCTTTTATTTTTGGTGGCAGTTTAGAAGGATTATTTAAAAAGAAATTTATTCTCTGGTCTTTTCTATCTAGAGCTATTTTTTCTCCGGAAGGAAGAGTTTTGTACCTCTCTTGTTTCTCTGGAGAACCAAGTGCAAAATCTATCGCTCTATTTGCTATATTCTTAGCCATGATAGGATCATTAATATTTCTTAATCTCATTATTCCTGTTATAATATCTCCTAATATCTTATCCTTATTTGGAGTCTCATGAAACTTACCAGCCAAACCTAAAGCATCCTGAGATTTGGGAGTTGGGGCTAAAGTTTTTTCCTTAGCTGGTATAGGGACTGGATCGACATCAGTAACCGGAATATCTCTTTTTAATGGGTCAGCGACCTGAGTCTGCTGAATAACCTTAGTGATAAATGAATCGGCACCCCGTCCTAGCATTTGCATTGCTATATTCTGAAAATCATACATCATATCAACATCTCTCCACTCTTCAGGTAATGGATCTGGATTCGGAGTATTAGCATTCTGAGAGATATATCCCCTCATTTGCCTCTCTATGAGAGCTGCTAATCTAGCTTTTTCTAAGTCTTCTATCTGATTTCTTTCTACGGTTCGATTTTCATTGAAGCTCTCTAAAGAATCTAATGTATCTGGAGACCATCTTTCTTCAGCTTTCTTAATAGTGTATTTCTTTAAATTAAATCCGTTAAAACCACAACTTTGGTTTATCTTTTTTGCTATTTTTTTTAAAAATGACATTTATAGTACTCCGGTTAGTGTGTAATAATATCTATCTTTATTATTACCCATTTTTAAGTAAAAACCTTTATTTTTTGAAATTATACCCCGTCGTACCTATCTTCGATAAGTTTTACGATTTCGTGACGAATGACATCTTCTTTTTGGAGCTTAATAATCCCAATATTAGAGATATTATTAAGACGAGTAACAATATCTACTAGCCCATTAGTTCCTCTAATATCTGACTGATTAGGGTCTCCTGTCATAACTACCTTAGAGTTCTCTCCTATACGAGTTAAAAACATCTTCATCTGTTTAGGGGTTGTGTTCTGACATTCGTCGAGTAGAACAAATGCGTTTCGAAATGTCATACCACGCATAAAGGCTAAAGGAATAGTCATGATTTTTCCATCAAGTATCATTCTTTCAATAGTCATTTTGTCCATGTAATCTGACAAGAAGTCAAAAATAGGCATCATATAAGGAGAAATCTTTTCATTTAAATCGCCTGGTAAGAAACCTAAATTTTCGCCATCTGCTTCTATGCAAGGGCGAGTAAAAATAATCCTACCATATTGTTGTTTAAAGAATGAATCTAAAGCACTATAAACCGAAATGAGCGTTTTTCCACTTCCGGGAGGACCTGATGCAACAGTTATAATGTTGTTTTTTATGGATTTGAATAATTCTTTTTGATTATCTGTTTTAGCGGTAAGAACTAATTTCTTCTTAGTAGCATATCCCTTACCTTGGTCTTTAATTGCTGTTGGTTTTTCTTTTTTAACTTCTGTTATTTTTCCCTTTGTTGCACGCTGTTTCCTTTTTGGCATAATTAGTTCCTAGCATTAGAATAAAATGGTATTAATAAAGTTACTTTCTTATTTTCCTTACAAGCTATTGCGTTTATTCCTCCTAAAACGAATTCTATTTGGCTGGCTTCGTAATCCTCGAATTTAGATAAAACGTATTCCCAGAAATTAGTAGGAACATAAACACTTTTATTATGTAGAATTTGATAACGCAAATCTATCAAATCAAAGCCATACTCCTCCCTAATTTCATCGATAGTCTCATTAAGGATATTTCTGTTTAAAACGTCGTTCCAGCCACCTTGATTACAAGATTTCAGAAGAGACGATTGTTCTGAACTAGACAAACTGGTAAATATTATTTCTTTTTGATGATCTGAAAAGAACCTACTGTAATGCCAGTACTCTAAAAAGTTTTTAAAAACCACTGTACTTTCCTTTCTAATTAAATATGACTAATTCTTCTTTTCTATTATCTCTACCGATACCGCATGATGAGTAACAAGAGGTAGGCAGTTGATACCATTTCTCTGAATCAGGTCGTCTACCAGGTCTCTAACCTCTTTAATCTGCTCAAGCGACGCTGGCTTATCATTATTACCAACCCTAACTAATAGAAATTTATTTTCCAAGTCGGCACAAGATATTTTTACTTCTGCCTCAGATTCTGCTATTAACTCCTCATTTAGAGACTTCTTTTTTTCTTTTGCTTTTTTTTCCATATTATTTCCTCTAATTTATTTTTATATCTATAGGTTCAGGTATAACCTTAATATCACTATTCTCTAACACATAGGTATTTCTTCTATCTAAAGTGTTATTGCAATATTTTATAACTGTCTTGTTATCAAGATTTATCCATTCTCTTTTCATTAGCATTATTTGTAAAAATTTAGGCAGACCTACAGACGCTTGTCCTCCATTTGTTATCTCTAATGCAAATTTATCTGTTGCCCTAAACATAAACATAGCTCCATTCGCAGCATATGTTATGGCTTGTTGTCTTTCTTCTACTGTTAATGACATGTTATTCCTCCATTATTATTATCAATAATTATTTATCGACAAAATCTGCCAATAATATAAATGGCAGAAAAAAATGGCAGTTTTTAAAAAATAAAGATGTAAATAAAGAATATTTTTCATTTTTTTTAAAAAAATATATGCGTTTTTTTATCAAAAATAAAGATTTTATATTTTTTTTAAATTTTTCAGAAAAATTAGTGGTTACTGGCACAGAATTTGCACGATAAGAAGATATAATTATTAACTTTTTTTACATAAGGAGAAAAATTATGACACAACAATTAACAAAAAAGAAAAACTATGGTCCTTTAGGAAGATTCGAAAGCATGTTTGATGTATATTCGAAAGAAGTAGATGACCTTTTCCACTCGTTCGGATTATCGACTATGGGTTCTGTCGAAGGGTGTAATTACATCGCACCGTCAGAAGTTTTCGAAAGGGAAGATAACTACATAATTAATATAGAACTTCCTGGAATCAAAAAAGAAGATGTTTCTATATCTATCAATGATAAGAAAACGCTAGTTATCAGTGGGAAAAAAGAAGAATCAAAAATAAAAGAAGATGAAAAAGTTTACTTCAGTGAATTCACCTCTGGAAGTTTTCATAGAGAATTTAAATTACCTGAGACAGCTAATATAGAAAACATCGAAGCGAAAAGTGAAGATGGAATTTTATCGGTGACTATACCGAAAAAAGAAAAAGAAAAACCTAAAATAATCAAAATTAATGTAACGTAAGTATAAAAATAAAGCCCCCAAAATTGGGGGCTTTATTTTTTAATATAATTCCTCAGTACGGTCAGTTCCCCAAGGCTGTTCTTGGCTAACTTCTTCGATAATTCTTTTCTCCTGCTCAACAATATCATCTTTAAAACCCGAGAAGATACCTTCTTTAGTAGCTGGTTCAGATACGGTAAGAGGTTGATATTGTCTTCCTACTAAAACTTTAATATCTAAAAGTTTAATATCTCCAATAATTACATCTCTTCCGTTTACTTCCGCATCGTACTTATAATACACTACGATATCACCAGTGCCGAAATAAGGAAGTCCTCCGACATCATAACCAGTATTAACTAACTCTCTAGTCAATTCCGTCCAATCTACTTTAGTTTCGTACTCTCCTGACTGATTTGTGTAGTCTTTCAACTCGTCACTTCCAAACTGCTTATCTATCATCTGATCAGTAGTCCCTGGTGGTAAGTTAAAATCTTGAAACTGTGCTTGTTTCTTTAAAAAATTCTTTGATTGTATTATTTTCATATTAGCCTCATAATTAAAATGCCTTTAGGTAATATCATTTCGACATTTGCCACTCATTTTCCTCTAAAAAATAACTTTCTTCTAATTCTGATAATAGCATCATCTGTTCGTCCATGTCATTATATAGGTGAAGTAAAAATAAAGCTAAATGAGTAACCTCTGTGAGATTAAAAGAAATTCTACGACCATCTTCAAAAAACCAGGTTGTAACTTCTGTCTTTTCGTTAAATGTTTCTGTGTGACTTTTATTTTCATAGTATATATTATCTATCAATTCAAAATATTCGTCTACATCTTCGGTGTTGGTGTCGAATCCTAATTTACTTTTCAATCTTTGAATGTTTCTGTTTCCCATAAAAACACCTCCTTTTCTGTCACTTATATTAACATATCTTAAATCACTTTACCATAAAAAAGCACTTAAAACTGTTGGACTTCCTGTGGAGGTTGTTGAGGGGACTGCTGCATCTCAGGCGTTTGTCCTAATTCTGCATTGAGAGCAGGATATGCATTTTGACTTTGATATTCAGGAAGCTGCCCCATTATAAAATCTTGGATTCGCAACTTAGCATGTATTATTTCCTTAGCTTTATCTGCGTCATTTTTTTGCGAAACATTTAAATGTCCATAATCTTCATCAAATAATGCTGGACCTTCAAGTTCAAAAAACATATCTATCAATCTATTTAACTCTGGAATAATCATTTTTGGATTATTAGAATACTTCTCAAATAATCTATATAGACCTTTATATCTTGTCCTATATAGATATGACTTAAAGAAAGGGACTAAAGGCTGTTCAACCTTTTCACCCGAGGAAGTTCTTCCTATCTCATCTAAAGCTCTTCTCAAAGCCCCCGCTTCTAAAACGTAGCCAGTCTTAGCTTTAAACCTTTCAACAATAGTAAAGGAGTTAACTGTGTCTCCTGATTCCTGTGCTTCTAAAATAACAGTATTTACCATAGACGCTATCCTTCTGCGTCTATCTGTTCTTAATTGTAACCAGTTTAAGCCATTCTTCTTGATAACATATGAGACAACACTAGTAGATGTCCCTAATATTGTAGCGACCTCTTGAATTGTTGGTCCTTCATGATATGATTGTCGAGATTCATCTACTATCTGATTTACACTTTCCGAAAAAGATTTATCATAAAAATCATTTCTATCTTCAGTTTTTTTAACATTATTTTTATCTAAAATTTCTTTAACAACAGAAGGGTGAACGGTTGGGTCGCTTAGATTTCTAACTATCTTAGGTACTGAAAAAATACCTCTTCTAACTAAATCTAAAACTTCTTTTTCAAGTTTGGGAGTAATTGGATGTCTAAATGATTTAGGTTTAGCAGCCTCTTTTACTTGAGCGGCTTTAGCGACAGGAGAAGCACCTTCCATTCGAGCATTTCTAAAATCCTCTGAAGATAACAGACCTTTTTCTATGATTTCCTTGTCAATAGCTTGAACAATTTGTTCAATAGTAACCATTTTATTATTCTGTTGTGATGTTTTATACCAGTTCATAGATAAATATTATATTATTTTTCTAATAATCCTTTTTGTAATCTTTTTATTATTTGCAATTTTTTTATTAGTAAAGTGAAACGTTTTTTGTTATAATATTATATCGACTTAAAACACTAATTAGGAGAAATAAATATGGCACATAAACCAGAATGGTTCCCTCAAGTTAACACAAATGACGCAGGTATTTTAGGAATTACAATGAATGTTGTAGGATATATTAGAGGCTCTTACGATTGTATGCCAGAGCGTCACGCTTTAGATATTAGAGCGTTAGAATGGGTTGTAGACCATTGGGATGACAGTGATAGTGATTGCAGTTGGAGAAAAGAAGGTGAGAAAAAATTTGACGAGACTATTTTAGATCTGGTTAAACAAGCTTTAGAGATGGACAAAAAACAGGCAGCAAGAATAAAAAAGTATAAAGAAAGCGGTCATTTCGATCGTTCTATTGCTTAAAACTCTTGTTTTCTGAGAATTGTAGGATTTTGTAGGTCGTATTCCTCTATTTGGATAATATCCCAATGGTAATTACGTTCAGGATACTCCTCCATACGTCTTTCTCTTAATTTAATTTCTTTTGTCATTAGAGCTTTAACGGAACCAACTCCATTAAATATTCTAAGAGTATTAGGTTCTTTTTGAAAATATGCAGAAGTTGACCAATATAATTTCTCACCATCCGCATTTATTACGACTAAGATATAAGCTTTTAATTCCATTTTATCTCTTTCTATAAATAACTTTGCTCATTAAACATGTCCCATGATGTTGACAATCTCTAACATTAAAATTATAATCATCTTGATATTTCTCATTAACTACATCGTAGGGGCATTGTATTATTTTACCTCCAATAATATAATTAGCAAACCTACATTTTCTACAAGGAAGAGTTGTGGTGCTTTCAAAAACACCTCTCGTAGATACATGAATATCCATATCTCCTCTATATAAGTACAAGAACCTATACACAAGCTCCTTATACTCTATAACAGGCATAGTTAATGGGGTGTCGTCAAAGAACTCTTTACGCTCGTTATCAAGCTCTCTGAGAGAAGATATAAAAAACACTTTACAGTTGTAATTGTTTTCAGCGATATTAGCTGTCCAGAACAGATCTTCTACTTTAGTTTCAGATGACACCATAAAATTAGCATCGAAATTAAACCTTTTTCCATCTTTTTCTGGTAAATTTAAGAAAGATTTATCTTTTTTACTATCCCCATAACTCCCATAAGAGTATATAGATACCCTTAGTTTTATATCTTTAAAGTCTTCAGGAGAATACCCTTCAAAAGCTCTTCCGTTAGTATATACCGTTGTTTTTAGTCCAAAAGTACGGTTATACTCAAGAAGGGTTCTTAGATGGGGATGAAGGAGAGGCTCTCCTCCAAGTAGATTGACTTGTTTACCCCCTTTTGCTCTAAATGTATCTAATGCTTTTAGATACTCATAAATAGAGATATCTTTGTTACTATCTCCCATTACATTTCTAGCAAAACAACCATCACATTTAAGATTACATCTATTTGTGATGAATATTTGAAGTGTATTTCTTCTGTTTAAAGTAAGTTCTGTATATTTATTCCAAGGAAATTTCATATATTCTCTCTTATTTAGTGTTATATAATATGTTATATTGTTTTAGTTATATTCTTTAGGTGTGTTATATCAATTATTTAACTGGTTTATATTATAGTTATTTTTTTAAATTATTATTATACCCAACAAAGGAAGGCAGGGGCAGTAGGGAAAAGTAGTCAAAAGATTATACCATATTATTAATCACTTTCAAATAAAATTATTAAATTATTTTATTGCACTTACTCCTATTTTCTCGATAAATAAATAAAAGGAATAAAAGTCTAAAAATGGAATAATTACAGTATGAACTGGTATCAAAGAAAATGTCAAGAAACTATAATTCTTCACTCTTTCGAGAAACACTTCGCTAAGAAAGAAAGAAAGAAGATGGTTAAACTCGCGTATATGTCCAAAGGGCATGAAACTGATTTTAATGATACAATGGATAGCGATGGTTATACTTGCAAAGTAAAATTAACTGAGTCTAAGAGTAGAGTTGTACTAACCGCTGTCTTTATGAGCGATATTCATGCGTTCCCTCTTTTTTCAGAAGCTTGGAAATACCCTAAGAAAGAATCAAAAAGAGCTATCAAAACTTACAATAGATGTGTCAATGTTGTAGAAGACCTCAAAGCAGAATATGAAGACGATGATATGCCAGGACCAACATTACAGGGAATGGCAAGAGAAGCAATGAGATATCTTGATACAGACAGAAAAAATGTAACTCCAAGTCGTTCATTAGAAGCAGCTAAATATTTAGACGGAGAAACAGATTGGAGAAGTTCTATCTATGGAAATAGAATGCCTCATCAACAGGGGCATGACTTAACTCCCCCTATAATTAATATTACTAATCACGGTAGCGGTAGTATCGGCAACGCCAAGGAGTAAAGGTATGGCTGATATAAGAAGAGATGAAAATAAGCGAGAGTCTTGGTTAGTAACTAATAATACCAAATTCAATATGGCTGTTGGTGATTTACTATTATTACCAGTTATTAAGCCAGGTAAAACTGTTGATGTTCTTCAATTTTATTCCCGCGAAAAAATAAGCCATTCAACCGTTTTAGCTTCATTATTAAAATCTGGTAAATTTTCACTTAATAAAAAGAAACTTGTATCAAATAAATTTCCTGGTCACATTTCTGTAGAAAATATAGATGATGCTATAACTCCAGCCGAAGAAAATGAAACATCAGAAGAATATATAAGTCATTCACTTGTGCAGGATTTAGATAGCGACGACCATCTTCAATATTTAAACAGAGATGGCTCAAGACCAATGACAGGAGATTTAGACTTTGGGAATCATAGTGCTATAGATGTTAATCAAATAGATTATAATATAGAATTTCAGATTGACAACCCATCCTCTGGAGGTGAACCAGAAGGAAGAACTTGGTGGAATGATACAGAACATACCCTTAACATATCAACAGGCCTTGGACCTGTTCTTCAAGTTGGGCAAGAAATGTATGTTTTAGCAGTGAATGATACCGCTTCTGAGATTACTAATGGTCAAGTAGTTCATGTGAGTGGTTCGACAGATGGTAGAGCCACAGTCAAATTGGCAATAGCCAATGACCTACAAACAGCTATTTCAACACTTGGAATGGCTACACAAAATATATTACCTGGAGAAGAAGGTTTTATTACAACAATGGGGTTAATAAGAGATATTGATACATCTTTATGTCTTCCTGGAGAGATTATATTTCTAAGTGAGGACACTCCAGGAGCATATATAAATATAGAACCTCAGTACCCAAATCACAGAATACAATTAGGAACTGTTATCACTGCGGATGCCCTAACTGGACAAATATTATTCCGCAGAGATTTAAAATATAATTCAGATGACATTCAAATGAATGCTCATATATATAATAATACATATACTAATTTATCGGATGTATTTAAAACACTACTTTCTCCTGGAAGTATTTCTGGAGGCGAAATTACACAACCCGACCCGTCAACAGGAATATCTTTTAATGTAGCAGCAGGAGATGGAGTAATAAGAGCAACAGATGGCGATACTTCTCAACTTATGTTTTTTAGTTGGGATGAATCTACAGATAATCTACTTGGTTCAGGAGAGACAAAATTTGTAGGAGTTGAATATGGGGTGATAAAATCTCAAGTTATTCTTAAAGATGAGAACATATGGGATTTAGATACAGAGTTTCCATTAGGGGTCGTTATTAGGGTAGATGGAGTAATACATATTATTAATAATCCTTGGAGAGTAGGAGATTCCATAACTAATCTCATAGAAAGACTTGACGGGACTCAAGGAACAATTAAAAGAGACCTTATTACTGGAGGATTGATATTAAGTAACGTGCCAATTAGATATGTATCAGTTACTGCTGGAAAATTATGGAGTAGACTAAACGAAGATAGCATCGATGCTATTAATACAAGTCTTGGAGACGAGTTTATAGGATTTTATAAAGACGCCCCTAGCGGATGGAATTTTGTCGAAGGATTAACTCAATGGCCAAATGACTCATATGATGATGGCAGTGGAGTTCTTCAACCTTTACATCCTAACAGATACGCTAATCTTTGGTTCTATCTGGATATCGGAGGTCACCTGATGATGATATATGGACAGGCTGAATACACGGTTGCTGCTAACTCGGAAAAAGAATCACCTCCTTCTACTACTCCTTCAGCCATTACAGAAGCATCTGTGCTAATTGGTAGAATGATAATCCAAGAAGGAAACGACACTCCAATATCTGTCCAAACAGCATTTGAAACTCAATTTACAACAACTCAGGCATCTAATCATGCCAATCTGTCTAATCTTAACTGGAGCGTTTCTGGGCATACTATTGATACTGGAATAATAGTCCCAACAAATAGAATAACATCTCTAACGACACTAGATGAAACTTATGAAATAGTTTTTTGCGACACAGATGGAGGGGGATTTATTGTAAATCTTCCGTCGGGGATAGAAGGAACACATTATAAAATTATAAATTGCGGCTCTTCAGGAAACGATGTGGTTTTAACTCCAAATGGAGCAGAAACACTTTTTGGAGATGCGTCAGCATTTAATATCTTAGATGCAGAAATATTAGATATTCACTACAACTCTGGATGTGGATGGTGGTAAAATATGTTAGCAGTATTTTAAAAAACAAGTGAAAATCTTTAATTATTTTTGGAGAATAGAGTAATTTTTTAAACTAAGTTTAAAAAAGTCTAATTCATCCCTCATCATAAGGGTGAGGGGGAGCAGACAAATATATAAAAAATAAAAGGAAATAAAAATGACAGAACTAAGAAATAATAATATAAAATCACAAGATTCTTTTAGTATCGATTCTTTTGGAAGATGGAGGGCGTCAACTCCCTTTACAATTTTTGATAGTAAACAATTGACTAATCAACATGAAGGTCTATTGTGGGATAATTCTGAAATTCTTGATAGTGGAGGAACAGATTCTACTTTTAACGCTAATCGGTCTAGTACAATATTATCTGTTAATGATAGTATAACAGATACACGAGCAAGGCAAACAAAACGTAGATTTAACTACCAACCTGGTAAATCTCAAGAAATATTAGCTACGTTTTCAGGTATGGTAACTTCTACAGGAATAACAAAAAGAGTAGGGTATTTTGATGAAAAAAATGGAATATTCCTACAAAATTCAGAAGGAGTTGCTAGTGTTGTAAGAAGAACATTTACTAGCGGTTCGGCAGTAGATAATGTTATAACTCAAAATAATTGGAATCTTGATACTATGGACGGGAATGGGAAAAGTGGTATTGATCTTGATTTTTCAAAAAGCCAAATAATATATATAGATTTAGAATGGTTAGGCGTTGGGAGAGTACGAGTTGGTTTTGTTGTGGGGGGATTAATATACTATGTTCATGAATTTTTAAATGCTAACAATTTATCTTTAGTTTATATGAGCACTCCAAATCTGCCTATTAGATATGAGATAAGTAATGATGGAAATGGAGTATCTGACAACTTTGAATGTATTTGTTCAACAGTTATTAGTGAAGGAGGATTTGAACCTACTGGTGTTTTCCATACAGATGGCACAAAAGAAGGGACTATAGTAGCATCAACTTCTGGCACGTATTATGCTTTATTGGGATTAAGATTGAAAAGTGACAATTTAGGAGCAACGGTACTTCTTCAAAAGATAATTTCGATAATAGATTCTAATGATGGTGCTTATTGGGAAATCAGATTTAACCCTACAGTTGCAGGAACATTTAACTATTCAGATTTAGGAAATAGCGTAGTACAAACAGTTGTTGGAACAGCTACAAATACAGTTACAGGCGGTGTAGTAGTAGACTCTGGATATATATCGTCTAACACAAGAGAAGAATCAAGCCCTCTTAACAATGCTCTTTTATTGGGTTCTAATATTGACGGGACTCCAGATGAAATGGTTTTATGTGTAACTCCAATAGAAGGTGACACTAATTTAAATATCGGAGGCGGGCTTATATGGAGAGAAGTAATATAATGCTCCATCTTACAATGAGTTAACAGTGGTGACAACAACAAGAATAGGAGTAATAGTCATTTTTGAACATTTATTCTTCATCCATTTTTTTTAAATCAACCCCAGTAAAAATTTTAATAGTTTGATGAATACTTTTCCCTGCTTCTTCAGATAAAATCTCTAACTGCTCTTGACTTAATTTATCTTCATGATAGTCATACATAAGAGATGCAAAAACTTCAAAAAATATAAGAGAGGCATTAAGTATATCTTCTTTGCCGTAATTATTTTTAGTCCCATTTATAGTTAAAGCAAAATCACTTAACTCAGATAATTGTTTAGAAAATGTTTCCATTACTTCTTTTCTCCAATTTTATATGAACCTCTGCCGAATAACCTCACTGTTAAATACATTATTTTTGCTTTCCATTTTTTTACACCAGAAATTAGCATAGCTTCATAAAATATTTCATCAGATTTTTTTCTTGATACTTCTTTTGAGAAATAAAGATAGTCATGCAAAATAGAAGGTGACAAATACCTCCCAAAAGGAGGGATAATTGACCATAATATTCTAGGGCTAGTAGCTAAATCTGTTATGAATCCGGCAGGAATAGTTATTCTATCATCACTGCCTTTATATCCTACATCGTAATAAAACTCTTTTCTTACCACCCATTTTTTACCGCAAGGCAAAGGGGTTAACAATGGTCTCTCTGTAAAACTTGACATGTATTTTTATCTCCACATAGTTATTTTAGGACTACATTGAAGGTTCCTCAGTTATACCTCCAGAAGGTTCCTCAGTTATACCTCCAGAAGGTTCCTCAGTTATATCTCCAGAAGGTTCCTCAGTTATATCTCCAGAAGGTTCCTCAGTTACTTTTAATTCGCCAATAGTTACTGTTCCGTCAGGGTTAATAACGAATTCGTTAGGAGTAGACATGAAAGAGTAGTTAATATTTGCTTGAGCCAGCAATGTCTGTATGTTTAATGAGAAAACAAATAATTCATAAGCATCTGATCCAAAAGCATCCACAACCTCTTGAGGAGTGAGACCTCTACTATTATCCCATATCATATCCCAAACAAACTGATGACGTTTTACAATTGTTTCAAACATGTTTTTTGATATATTTTTAATTGTTGATTTTGTCTCGTTTAACTTTTGTTCTTTAGTTGGCTCTATAGGGGTATTCGGAGTAATATCTATTAATGGCATAATTTTTATCCTTTAGTTTAATAACTGTTTACTTATTATTCGATAGACAACCGCTCAATCCTTTAAATTATCCCCACGTTTGATGAACTTCGGCTATCCATTCAGTTCCATCATACTCCTCAATAGTCCAATTAGCTTCATCTGGAACATCGATAACCTTAAGGTCTGATGCCCAACTGTTAGATTCAGAGCCTAGAGATTCCACAACAGATATTAAGTTAGGATCGGTTCTTTCTAGGTCTCCGTCATAAAAAGCGTATAATTCATAATCCTCATTTGATAGATCTTGAAAACTTTCACCAAAGTCCTTAGTAAGTGTTTGAACGAATATACCTTTATATTCTTCAATCTCTATTTTGTTATATTTCTTGTTACTTCCACTATATTCTATAGAGTAGAAGAAAGATTCTTTTCCCTCTAATTTTAAGTATTCTCTCTTAGCTTTAAGCGAAAGCCCAAAACCACCATAACATTTATTTATTACTACTTTCATATTGCATCTCCTATTAAATTATTTCTGACTCAGTAAAAGATACGCTAGAATCCTCTACTATGAAGGGAGTATCAGAGGTAGCTATTCCTATTTCGTCAGGGCAATCGGAGCGAGAGAATACGAAAACATATATTGCTTCACATTCTTTCCCGTTCTCTTCTATTTCGTAGTCGAAAGTATCTTTTTCGTAATTTTGGCCAGTTACGATATCTTGACCATATTCTTTTAAATGATGACCGATTGCTTCGCTAATCTGCTTATTTATCCATCTTCTTTTTAGGGTGGCGTATCCCTCTTTGATACCTTTTCTTCTTGATTTTACTTCGCCTTTATAGTTAAAGCCAAAAGTAGGGATAAAACATCCTTCATCATTTTCTGTCTTAACTGTAAAACATCCAGGACCAGTAACTTCAACATTATACTCTTGTATTATTATTTTCATATTTTTTCCTAAAATTATTTTCTATTTATCTATATATCGACATATTTTATTTTTTCGCGTAAAAAAAGCCCAAACTTTTAACGGTTTGGGCTTTTTCGCCTATCTCTATTGCCATGACAATAATCGACTGGGTTCCGTGCACCTAAAAGACAGGAACAAAAAATTATTTATTATTACTAGAATTAGATTTCACTAGGGAATATGTGGGCATTAATGATTTCCATATATTTATTTCTTATCGCCCCAGCTTGGCTAGGATTAGTTTCCCATAAATTTCCAACAAAACCATTTAAAAAATTAATAGATTGCTCTCTAGTAGGGTAAGACAATAGGCGACCTTCTAGCCCCCCAACCTGTTTCCAGTTTTCTAAAGACCTTTTACTTAGCTGCTCCTTGTACTCGGGGGTATTACGAGCTTCCCTACTTTTTTGTATAAGATGCTCCCTCATCCCAGGAATCTCCCATAAAGTTTTAGACTGCTCCCTAAGTCTTTCTTTTATGGATGGGTCATTCTCCATCTGTTCTAACATATTTTGTCTTCGTTTTTCTTTATACTCATCAGTTTGGGTTCGCTCTCTGGTGAGATTTATTAAATGCTCTCTCTTATCTTCGTCTTGCCACATATTTTTAAATTTTTCGCTTGCTTGTTGGCGACTTCTGTCTGTTAATGACTGTTCTTTATGGGTCCTTATATGTACATTATTATCTTTAAGGAGATTCCTAATAGCCTGAACGCTTTCTCCAAATTCTCTATTTAATTCAGAAACCCCATATCCTTGCCTGTATTTTTCTAAAATAATATCTTTATTTTTTTCATCAACTGAAACCATTTGTGTTCTACGACTTCTTTCAGGGTCATAGACTTTTTCTTTTTTTAATATAGTAAGTATAGTCGTTACGGTCAAATCATATGCCTCCGCAAGCTCCTTTACCTCAGTCCCGTCATTATAAAAATAAGCAATTTCTTCCATTTGCTCTTTTGTTACTCTAGGCCGAATTAAGTTATTATCTTTTAAAATTTTACTAACAGGAACATAAGATAGTCCCACTTCTTCGCCTATTTGCTTTATTGTCATGTTAGTGTTTTTTCGCAGATGTACAACTCTAT
>Ga0180433_10002935_pt1 | contig 25682 bp, 31 predicted proteins | sample SS_ome_8_FD_132980 | JGI IMG/M metagenome (GOLD analysis project Ga0180433, IMG submission 132980) | Hypersaline lake sediment archaeal communities from the Salton Sea, California, USA - SS_1_D_1 metaG | ecosystem: Environmental > Aquatic > Non-marine Saline and Alkaline > Hypersaline >... | reverse complement strand
TCGTTGAGCGACAATCTACCATCGGGGAATTCCTCTCATTTGAATTATACAACCGGGAAGTAGCCCAGATCATGGAGGAAGGGAAATGAGTGACAAGGAAATAGTAATAGAGGAATTAGAGGGACTGTTTGCCAGCTACTCGGACTTCCACATCGACCCGTGGCTGGATGCCGAGAATAAGCTGGTCTCCGAGGCCATGGAAGCTCGGGCCAAGAAGCCGCCCAAGAAGGGAGGAGCTCCCAAGAGGCGGAGAAAGAAGGAAGGGGAGGAACCCCCGGCCATTGCTGAGGAGGGAGACCTGCAATTCATCGAGGAAATGTGGCGTCTCGACCCCCGCATCCAGAAAATACAAGTCCAAATGATCCCGCCGACCCCAGTCAATTTGGAGTGGGCATTTTGGCACGAACCCAATTGTCGGGCCATGGGGCAGACGATATATGCCTCTATCGTCGGGGAGGGCGTCCAGATCAACACCAAGAACGACAAGATCAGGAAGGCCCTCGACAAGTTCAACCGCGAGATCCTCGTCATGGACATCATTCGGGACATGGTAATTGACAACATCATCCACGGGGAGTCAGTGTTCATCAAGCGGGCCGTCAAGGTCGAGGACGTGGACACCATGAAAGTTTTCAGGATTGACATGCGAACGGTCAGGAAGATCCAACACGATTTCGAGGGGTGGCGGAAGTGGAAACAGTACGCCTACGTACGGGCCTCGCTCCCCGAGAAGGAGAAGGGATTCTTCGATCCCAAGTATGACCCCATGCCAATGGTCGATCCCAATTACCAAGTCTACCGGGGGGAGAAGGGCATGGTTCACACCACCCAGCTTCGGGACGACGAGGTGTTGTTCTTCAACCTCTTCCGCGAGTCGCCCATGATGGGTATCCTCGATATGGTGATCCACAAGAAATGGCTCGTCCTCTTCATGCGGAAGACCGCCCAACGATTCTCCACCCCCGTCCCAGTCATCCGGATCGGGACGCCGGAGTACCACCCCACCTCCATCGACAATTACAAGAAATTGCTCAAGTCGGCCTCCAAGCGGGCGTCGATGTGGCGCAATTTCGACTCGTGGGCCATCCCCTTCAACTGGGACTTGCAATTGGAACAACCCCGGGGAACTGGTATCGACTTCCCGTCCATGATCCGGTTCATCAACAACGAGATCATGATGGGGCTGAGTGGGAGCATTTCTCTCTTCCAGAACGAGGGAAACGCGCTATCCACGGGCGGTAGGACGATTGAGGCTAACTTCATTCGCATAGTCAAGGGCCTGAGGACTAAGATCGACATTGGCCTCCGGTCTCTCTACGACGAGTATCTCATCCTCACGGGCATCGTGAAGACCAAGGAGGACTTGGACAAGCCCCGTAACGAGTATGGCGTCCAATTCACGGAACTTCACGACGAGCGGACTAAAGACCTCATCGACGGGATCGTTTCCATGCACGAGAAGGGGATCACGAAGGACGCCGTGGAAACGAGGAACCTCATGCGCCCGTACTACCCCGACTTGGAGGACGTGGACGATATGGAAGAATTCATGGAATCCCAAGGAGCTGGAGCTCCAAACGCCGGGGATAATGACCCCGACGCCCTCCCCGACGACGATACCCTCTCCGAGTTGATCAACGGCGCGTTGGACAAGCGGGCAAACGGGGAGAAAAAACCAACCAAGAAGAAAGCCAAGAAACCATCCAAAGGTGAAAAGAAAAATGGCAAGGGCAAGAAGTGAAAACGGGGAAATGGAAGATGCCCCACGGGACGACATCCTCAACATCAAGGCCGAGAAGCGAGAGAAGGGAACGGCCGTGACCCACGAGCAAGGTGGAGGGGATAGTAGTGTCTGATTACGATTACCTCGATATTTGGGAAGAGGAGCAAGACCGGATCGTCGGTAAAAGACGAGAGAGGAGCTCCAACATGGTGGGCCTCGAGCTCGAGGACATGGAACTCCTCGCCACACCACCACGCCCACACGATTTGGACGTGAATATGGTACGCCAAATGACTCGCCCGATTCAAATGGAGAGGGATGAAGACCAGTGGCCACCACGGGAGGCGAGTAGTGAGGAAAACGAGGGATCTCCATCTATCATTCCCAATTTGAATGGTGGTGACCAACTCTCGGCGAGGCGTCCCCCACCAGTCAGGACGGTCACGAAGGAGAATGAAAAATGCGTGGGGAAGGTCGCCTACGATCCCAAGAACGATCCACTCGCAAAATACGGGAGTGTGGGTTTAGAGAAAGAGAATCCCCCGAAAACTCGTAAGGCTCAATTCAGTGGGAAGATGACCCGGGATCAGCGAGTAGCTATGATGAAGGAGGCCGAGAAGGGATCTACTGCCGTGGCCGGGGAGTCGAGACCAGTCAGGCAGGAACCACGGGTCATCAAACACAAATGTAAAACGCCCAAGGCGTGGGAGAAATTGAAGAAATGACGCGTATTCCCCTGTACCTGATAAAGAAGGAGCTCGAGGAGTGTGGTATGACCGTGGAGGAAATGGAAGAGGCCTCCCGGAATATCAAGACGACCTTGGTCAATTTGAGTAGGTCTTTCTCGGGCCTGAAATGTCCAAATTGTAAGACCAGTAACCTGAGTATTGTTCTAAGCCCGATGAAAGGTGTGGGGTCTAGTGGCTACACTTACACTAATGTAGTGGCCCGGTGTGGTTTTTGTGGCCTCAAAGATGAATTCGAGCTCGGGGAGGCTTACAGTATGAGGGGGACTGCCATGCACTTGTCGGCGGTCTCCGACCTCCACGACCGGTTTAGGGCCGGGAAGGTACGGGAAACAGGCGTCCAGTGGGATCGGGACAAGGAAACTAACGCCTTCTTGTGGCAGTTCATGAAGAAGGGTGGCGTACGGGAGTCTCGTAACTTGAGACAATTGGGCCGCGTGGAGAGACTCTCCCCCAAGGGCGTCCTCGTCAGGTTATTGCGAGATCCCCGGTATAGTCGCATAATTGTTAAAAAAATGCGTGATCTCGATTTTAACAGTAAGATTGAATTCATGAAAAACTTGGACTTCATGGGGGACACCAAGGCCATCAAATTCCTGACCGGGGTGAAAGAGGGAAGGGTTGGAGCGTCTTCCACTCGCCCGCGGGGGAGACCTAAGCGCCGGAGGGGACGTCCCCGAAGGGCAGTTGGAGGGCCGATCAGGAGCAAGGCGTGGCTGAAGAAGGCCGAGGACGACCTCGACATCATGGAAGGGGAGGTAGAGCGGATAGAAAACGAGTTCATCACCTCCTACAAGCAAAGATTTTACACCACGAAAGACTGGGACGACCCTTTGAATGCAGGGGCGATCTGGGACGGTTTTCACTACTGGTTGAGGAGCTTTCAAAAAGCAAAGTACCAAGCCGCGTCCGAGGGGAGCCAATTAGTCGAGGTGGTGTTCCATACCAGTGACTTGGAACACGCTGACCACGAATATACCGAAAACGGGGATTTGATAATCAACGATAGGTCGGCGGGTGACTGGTTGTTCGAGAGTATCAAAGAGGTAAATTAGATGACCGATGAAGATTGTCCAATCGTGGAGAAGGCCCGCGAGGTAGGGATCGAGTTGGAAGAGGGAGAAATTACCGAGATCGCCAAACGCGTGAGGGTGGGACTCATGGGAATGTCCCCGAGGAAGTGGCGGGAGGTCTTCAAGACCAGCTACGACCAGATAGAGCGGGACTTCAAGGTGTTACGAGACAAGGTTAGCAGGTTCAACCAAGTAGCCGGCTCGGGGAGCCAGTTTCCCGGCGGGCTTGGAAACGACCTGTTACGGGCTTGGTGGGAAAACGCCATCGAGTCCATGCGGGACGTGGAGAAGTTCCTCCTCGCCATCGTGCAAAACCTACCGGAGTATTGATTGAATTGGGTTGGGAACGAGTATTGGAAGAGATAGAGGATATAGCCGGGAGGGTAATAGACCCCGGGAAACTACGATACATCTACGACGATATAACCGGGGGAGGACGGTTGTACCTCTACAGGGCCATGTCAGTGGACAACCCGGCGCGTTTCGTGGAGAATCTAACCAAGTCCAAGTTCCCGGGGTCTTACTGGGCAATTACGAGAGACGGCGCGGAGACGGCGTGTTACAACACGACGGGGAGGCCGAACGTGTTAATAGAGGCATATACTGACAAGGGTAATGTGGATGTAATGGCCACATTGGAGGCCAACGCCACGTACCCCGAGGAAGAGGAAGTGATCTTGAAACGGGATGTCGTGACAATTAGTGACATAGAACTGGTAGGATTAGGGGCCAATGTAAATATCCAGTTACCACTTATGGTCACATTTGAGAAGAAGGCAGGCCCACTAACGACCATCCGGGTGTTTCTCTCGGATTTGGACTTCGGGAACAACATGGACATGGAGAAGGCGAGGAAAACGTATGCCGACGCTACCGAGGAGTCCATGCTTGCCCATCTAGCTATCCGGGAATATGGATCGGGGAGCAAGCCTCACTTCTTTGTCCAAGACGGGAACCACGCGTATGCCATGCTCCGGGAGTTGGCCGAGCGAAAGGGGAAGGACTACTTGGATATTCCCCGCCACTGTTTCCGGGCAAGGAATAGCGTCCTTGACGATTACGTGGCCAAGACGCCAAATAGCACCGTGTTGGACATTATGGAAGCAGAAATTAGTAGAATTCAAATGGTGGATTGAAATGAGCAAGGTGACCGTGCCCGACCCCAACGACCTGCAAAGTGCCAACGACTTGACAAAGAAGGATGGAAAGAAGAAACGGGTGCAGGTGAAGGCCCGGTTACCAGATCCGAAGGTTTTCGTGGCCCGTCAGTACCTCCCGGACATCGTGGCCGACCCCACGAAGACCACCCGGATCAGGAACGACGCCACCCGCGAGGTGAAGGGGATGTTTAGGGATCTACTCGGGAAGGTCAAGCAGCTCTTGGAGGATAACAAGGACTTGTTCGGGAAGGGGAAGGCGCTCGCTTCCCCGGACTCGGAGCAATTCGAGGACGTGGAGTACGTGGAGAATATTGATTACAACCGGACATATACCTTCAACCGTCAGGTGGACGCGTTGGTCACGGATGCCAACGACGAGAAGGTACAACGCGTTATCTCTCGATATACCGACCAAACCACCCAAAAAGGTGAGGAGACGGCCGTGAAGGAGGCCCAAGGGTTGAACGTGACGGTTCCGACCAGTCCACCCTTCGAAGCCACCCCGAGGGACGTCGCCCTCAGAGACCAGTTAAACGCCATCACGGGAAGCCAGATAACCAGTCTCCAACAACGATATTTGAGCTTGGTGGCAAACATTATCAAGCTGGGAATGGTGAAGGGGACGCCGAGGAGCGAGATCATGCGACAAATCAACCAAGCCACGAAAAATCAAATGTGGCAGGCCGAGCGGATCGTGAGGACTGAGATCGTCCGGGGGTTCAACGTGGCCATGAGGGATCGGTTAGAGCGGGACGGGTTTGAATATTGGCAGTGGGTGGCATCCCAAGAGCGTATCCCGAAGACGGGAGCTAAAACGCGGAAGGGGACGCGGACTTGTGCCATTTGTCAAGAACTCCACGGGACGGTCGTGAAGATCGGAGATCCCTTCATGATCTACAAGGGCCGGAGAATTATCCACCCGCCCGACCCCCACCCGAATTGTAGATGCACGGTCAGGCCGGTCACGAGGCGGGACTGGGACAAGTATCAGGGTCTCCGAGACGCCAAGGACATCCCAAAGGAGGAGTTGGACGAAATATTGGAAATGATCAAGGAGTTACCCTCCTACGGGAAGCTGAAGAATACAATGAGCAAGAGTTATGGTTTCTCCATTACCGAGGAAGAATACGAGGCTATCCAAGAGGAGAGTGACCCAGAGACCCAAAAACTAATGTTAATGCTATCTATGGGTTCCCTCGAGTGGATCAACGACGCTAGGGCCACGGCCATTGAAATGGAAAACGAGGAACTGGTCAGCTTGATTGATGTGGCCATTACCGGGAGACTAGTCGGGAAAAGCTCGGGAAGAGTGGGGGTGTATTTCACATGAACCAACTTGATGTAATCATAGAAATTTTGGAAGATAAAGACAAGAAGGGTGGGAAGAAGCCCAAGAAGAATGGCAACGGGGAAGACCTCCTCGGATTCTTCAAGTCCCTCAAGGGACGCTCCTTCGAGGACTTGAACTACCTCAGGAACAAGGCAAGGGCCGAGGGCAAGCAAATGGCCCACAAAGTCATCGTGGCGCAAATGATAGGCGTGTTAAAAAAAGAAATGGTGGATTTGAATGATGAACAAGATGAAGAGGATAATTAACAACAAGGGCAAGTTGGCGGAAGTCATATTCTCCATGAAAGAGGAAATGGGGGAGAAGATCGACGCCGTGAACCGTGCAATGCACAGGTTTCCCAAGAACACGGGGAACATAAATTAGAAGTGGAGGCAAAAAATATGAGCAAGGAAAAGATTTCCTTTGAAATGGTTGACCCACCAAAGGAATTGATGCACTACCAGAACGCCCTCGAGCGTAGGGTGGGTTTCGAGATAGGGTTTCACATCAACGCCGTGGCTGACGTGTGGTATTCGGCCTACGCGTTGAAGGGGAGCCTCCCGTACCGCTACCAAGCCTTTTTCGTTGGACTGCGGAACGGGAACGAGCTAGTCCACGGGACTATCCAACTCCGGAAGTCCCGGCGTTTCATCGTGGCGGGGCCGGATGTTTGGAACGGCGAGGCCGTGGTGTGCTTGAGCCAGTCGGACGACCCACAAGCGGCTATCAGGGACTTGGCTAACGGGAACGGGAAATGGATCAAGTTCCACGAGCGGGAGAGTGACAAGCAGTCGGGGAGCGTGGCGTATCACTTCCGTCGTCTCGGCGGTATCATTGGACGGGTGAAGGGAGAAGAGCTAGAGGTTCCCACGAAGAGTAAGGTCACCCGCCACGAGAAGACCGCCGAGGAGCTCGCCAACATCCAAGCAGTGTTGGACAAGGAACGAGAGATCCGTAATAATGGCGGGCCTGATCTACCGTCAGCTATGCGAGAGTTGGACGAGATAAAATCGGAAGGGTGAACCAGTTGGGCGGTAGCATTCAGGACGACAACAACATTCCCGGGATCATCAGGGACTTCGACTACATGCTAAGGTCGGCTTATGTAGAGGGCCTTGCTCAAATCATGGAAGAAGTCCAAGAGATATTCCTGAGACTGGGAGCGGATACCGTCGTGGATTATGTTACCGGCAAGATATTCACCCGATGGCCGATGATCAAGCCGGAGACGGTCAGGAGAAAGCGAGGGGAGACCACGATCTTGATAGATTACGGTTTCCTACGTAATTCCATTAAAGCAGTCGATACAATCGCCCAAGTGGGCCACCACGAGGGTAAGGTCGGCATATTCTCAGGCCCGGCGTTGGAATATGCCCGTATTCACGAGTATGGCGGTCACATAAGGATGACCGTCACCCAACCCATGCGGAACTTCTTCCTCTTCATGTTTTTGGACGAGGCCCGGCGTACGGGCAAAGATCCGAACGAGGAATTTGAAGATTTTGACTGGAAACCTCTCAAATCGACCACGACATCCATTCACATTATCATGCCCGAGAGATCCTACCTGAGGAGGGGACTGGTCAAGGCTACCGAGGGGATCATTAGAACTTTCATTACATTACTCGATTTACTATTACGGGGAAGATTCTCGCTCCCCAAGACATTAAGAGGTGAACAATAATCCCATTTGCAGGATACAATGATTTCAAGGATTGTGTGAACAAGAACCGGGACAAGAGCGACCCGGAGGCCTATTGTGGCTCCATCAAGCACAAAGTCGAGGACAAGGAAAACGAGGATGCCACGATAACTTATTCCACCCACGGGATAATGAATGATGTCAGGGGTGAGATAGTCAAGTTCCTATCCGACGGGAAATGGCACCCCGAATTTGAAGTGAGCCATTATGTCGCCGACGCGTTGGGGATCAATGTATGGGATAGGGTGATCTCCCGCGTGGAGAATCTACTCCTCAAGGAGGGCGTCACGGTTAGGGAACACGATTCACGAATACCCCCGGGGGATCTCCCAGTAGTCAAGTCCAGTTGGTATGTCAGGTTAGCTGGGGGAGGTATTCACGAGAGTATGGAAGAGGGGCTAACCCGTTGGGGTCAAACGGTATATGATAACTACAAGGGACTCCACGACGCTGGGGATCGAAATTTCATGGAGAGGGAATGGCCGTTCTTCCTCGAAGAGTATAATATCGACCAGTCTCTCCCATTTGAAGAGCAGTTACTCCAATATGTGAAGATCCAAGAGGGATTCCATCGGAAGGTGGCTCACAAGCGTTACGAGGGTGAGGTGAGGGAAATTTCTCGTAATGACCTTCCAAGCGACGAGGACATCCCGGCCCACGATCCCGGGCACTATATAGGCGTGAAGGTCGGGGGAGAATTGGTAGCTGCATTGTGTTACTCGGGGGAGGCGTACGGGCCAATGATGGTCAACATGGTGTGGGTTCGGGAGGATTTCCGGGGGAGGGGACTCGCCGACGAGATGATCGAGTGGATCACGGACGTACTATCCCCTTCTTCAGTCGATATATGGAACCCAGTTCACCCGGCGACCGTCCACCTTCGCCGGAAACTTCAAGGGATGGAATTCGAGTTGGACATCGTGGAGGCCGAGACCAGTCGGATCGCCGGGGAGCAAAACCAATTTGGGAGGTGGAGGCACCCCAACCTCGCCCGTGGTGAGGAGATCGTCAACAACTACCACCAAAATGTAGTTATGGGACTTGGGTTTAACTGGGTTTACAAGGTAATCCCACCCGACCTCCACTACCGGGACGCTTGCATAAAAGCTTGTGCCGATGTCTACAAGAGCATGGAGCGGGAATTATTCTCCCTGAAAAACCAGATCGCCCACAAACTCGGTACGTGGGTCGATGACGAGATATTGGCTAAATGGGACGAGGCATTTGGCCGGGCCGAGAAATTTGCAAGCGAGTTGGAACGAATAGGTAGATATGACTCGTTCAAGTTAGTAGAACTCGCCAAGAAGTACGGGTGGTAAACCTTATGAATGGAAATGAGATAAACATCTACGAGGAAGAGGCAAACAGGATTTCTGTTGAGCAAAACGATGATTGGATCAAGGTGGGAACCGGGGAGGTGGCGTACGTCACGGAGAAGGCCTACAAGTTCCAAGGGAACTGGTATCCCAAGTCCGTGTCCAAGATCGAGGGAAACATCATGGGGAAATACGTGACGCTCTATGTACGCCGTAGGTTTTACATCGTGAAGGAGATCCAAGTCCACGAGGAGCGGGAGCGTTACATGATGGATAAAATAGCCCGTTGGGAGCGGGAGATAGAACAAATTCGCCGGGAACCCGACGAATTTTCATCCATTCCACCCGAAACCGAGATAGCCAATTTGAGAAGGAAGATCGAGCAAGAGAGGAAATACATAAAGGAAAACGATGAATACCTAACGAGGTTACGAGGATTGAGCTAAAATGGTAGAAGAGTTGAAGAAATTGAACGTGCAGTCCGACGTAAAAATGTCGGGCACATTGAAACAACAAACAATAGGAGAAGTGAAAATACATGGGAAAAGGAAGTTTTTTCGGCGGGAAGGCTGACTTCTGGAAGAGCCTGACCGTCGGAGCTGACCAAATGGCACCACAGGGGACGAACGACCCCGATTACACCCAGATCGCCGACGACGGCGCGGGTAGTACCGGGATCTTCGCCTACCTGTTCGACCCCGACGCGGAGCAAGAGCTCTTTTTCACGCTCACGCTCCCCGAGAATTACAAGCCCGGGACTCCAATTACCCCCACAGTGCAAGCCCTCGTGGTCACGGCTGACGCGGGAGTGGTGGTGTTGGGCCTCGAATACGCTTGGGTAAACAAGGACGGGACGGTTGGAGACACTACAATCGTTACATCGTCATTCACGGTCACGGCCACTACGACTGGTCAAATGATCGTGGAGGACTTCGCCGAGATCGTCGGGACGGGGAAGGAACCCGGTTCCAAGATCATGGCCCGTCTCTTCCGCAAGGCCACGGACTTGGCTGACACATTGGACGCCGATGTCGGGATCTTGAGTGCCGGTATCAAGCACCAGATCGACATGCCGGGCCGGTTGTTGAAGGCTGACCTGTAAGGGTCGCCAATTTTTTCTTTTTTTTTAGGAGGAATTCAAATGGAGATATACGAGAGCGAGGCTAACCGGATCGCCACGAAGAAGAACCAAGAGAAGAACGACGGGAAGGGGGACGAGAAGATCGAGTCCTGTATTGCCCAGAAGGTCAAGGACGGGATGTCACGCGAGAAAGCCGTGGAAATGTGTGGCGGGAAGTCCAAGTCCGAGAAGAACGAGGACATGATAGGAAGGGAGTCCCTCATTCGTTGGTTGAACTACCAGATACTTGACATTACTGGAAAGTCCGGTTTAACTCCCGGGGAAACATTCCAGTACGTGATCGACAAGATCAGGGAATACCCTGCCTGAGACGAGGTGACCCGCCGTGCCGAATAATCCCATCCCACAATACAAGAAGAACCTGATCTTCAGGTTCACGCTCGAAGGGAAGGGGATCGGCCACATATCGAAAGAGGCGGGCGTCTCGCGGGAGACCGTGAGGAAGTACCAAGAAGCCCTCGATCTTGTGGTCTCCAACGAGGTAGACCGGATCTTGTCCGAGAAATTACCCGAGGAACCAAACGGGGAAGAATAACCAATTTTTACACTCCTATCATTTTAACTTTTTTTATGTCGAATACATTCATTCTCCTGCCCCCATATTTGAACCGGGAAAATTGATAATACCGGGCGGGACGAAAGGGTGCTTGATGGCGTTAGAAGTCTTAGGTAGCGTCGCCCAATACCACGTTCACGAGTTGGAATACGAAGGTGTTATCAACAACCTGACCGTGGTTAGGCAAGAGAATGGCGACAATTTGTTCCGGGTCAGGTTTCTCGCATTGACGAGCGACTACTTGGACGGGGACGCCATTTTGGAATTCGGAAACACGCTCGCGGGCAAGGAGCTGAGGTGGAGACACCAAAAGCTCGAGGATAAACCCGAGGCATTCTTGGGCCAAGTTGATGAAGTAGAGCTCGAGACCACGACGGACGGGAAGGTTAACTTGTGGGCCGAGGTGTTTATCTATCGTGATACTGACGAACAAGAGCGAGTAATCAAGGAAATCGAGAATAGCATAAAAGAAGGAAAACCTATAGGTGACTCGGTTGGTTACATCAAGATCACGAATAACGAGGACAAGATCGTCCGTGTGTTCTTCCGGGAGCTATCCGTGACGCCATATCCTAAGTGCAAGGAATGTAGGGTCGTCACCAAGGGTAGTTTGGAGTGTGAAAACCTGACCCAAGTAGAAACCTTAATTCAAGCAATGGAGGAACCCAAAATTCCAGAAAAGAATGGAGGCTCCACGATCTCGGCGGAGGCGTTCGAGGAATTCCGAGTAAAGTCGAAAGCCCTCGAGGATGTCCTCAAGAGCAAGATCGAGGAGTTAGAAAAAGAAAACAGGGAGTCCAAGAAACAAATCGTGGAGCTCGGGGTGACCAAGGAACAATTTGAGTCAAAATTGCGCACTTTAGAGCGGGATAGACTCAAAATGGTCGCCGAAGTCAAGAAGCTGGAGTCCAAGAACAAGACGCTCGAGGACAAGAACCAGAAACTCATGACTATCCCCCTACGGATGCGAATAGCCCAAATGGAGGGACTCAGCGACCCACGATCAATCAAGACGAGGATTCGGGAGCTCGAAAACGAGACCCCGGGTAGCCTCAAGAACTCCCTCAAGACGGCCCGAGCGATCCGGGAGCGCATGGAAATGAAAATGCGTCTCTCTAACCGGAACGTCCGGGTAGGAACAACCAACAACATCGGCGGGAAACCCCGGAGCGAGGAAAACGAGTTAAATGACCTTAGCCCGATCCAACTCGCCGAGAAACATTATGGAGTGTGAAAAATAAATGCCACTACCTTTTCCAGACGACCTCACGAAAGGTTGGTCAAAGCTGCCAAGGCACGGCGGTCTACTGGTCGATTTCTCCCCCACAATTGTTGGGAACAAGGCCGGGGAGACGATCGGGTTCGACTCGACTTATTCCGCCGAGGATTATCCTAAAGCCCCGGAAGTAATCGCCTTTAATATGCTTTACCAGTCTGACGATATGGAGGTCAAAGCAATGACGCTCGGCGCGGCAGCTGACGACATGTCGGTAGCCCAGAAGTATGCCGGGTTTTCCGAGACTCCCGCCCGGGAAGGCGAACCCATTTCCGTGAGGGTCGCCGGGGTGGTCTACTTGCCCGTGGGAGCCGATGGAGACGTGACCGCCGGGGAGCTCGTGGCTCCCTGTTTCGACAATTCGGGAGACAACGTGGCCGGGGACATCGTTACCTTCTTTGATCCCGCCACTGATGACACTCCCGCCACGTCAGGATGCCACACGGCGTCTATGATTGTCGGACGCGCCATCAAGGGCGGAACGGCGAGAGTCGATGCGGATAACTTCGACCTTGCTCTTGTCGTGTTGAGGGGGTACTAAAAATGGTCGGAAGCTCACAGAATTTGATTTCGTACATGGCCCACCCAGCTCTTCACCCGAAGACGCTACTTGGAATTGCCCTCAAGCGCGAGCAAGGGCAAATGATTATGAACCAGATCCTCCCGGAGCGTACCGTCCCCCACAAGGAATTTACTTACCACGAGTACGGGGACATTGGTGGATTGGCTCACGAGGTTAACGAAGGCGACCCCACGCCCTTGCGGTCGATTCCTTACAAGGAAATTACCGTTCGATGCGTTGAACTACGAGAGGGAGCCTTGATTACCGAGCAATCCCAGAAGTGGTTGAACCGGGATGTCATCCGGGACGAAATGGAAGACCTGACTGACGTGATCGCCCTCAAGCAGGAGGCAATGTGTTTCGAGACGATCTTGGACGAGACTAGCTACGATTCCACCCAAGTAATTACCCTTGATGCTTCTGGGACTTGGGGTGACGCCGCTAACCGGCCTCAAGATTCCATGGCCGACGCTAAAGCCGTCGTGATGAACACTGGTCACGTCAAGCCGGACACCATGATCATTTCCAGCACTGACGAACCCTTGCTCTACAAGTCCATTCCACTCACCCAGTGGAGCTTTGCCGGGCCGTTCAGCCAACAGCCCATCATTGAAGGCTCCATCGGGCGTGTGATGGGCCTCGACATCTTCGTGTCGGACGCCTTCAAGATCACGGGTCAAACCGACTCGACCCTAGAGCCAATGCTCGACAACACGGCCATTATCTTGAAGCGTGGGAACAATTTGGGCTTTACTGGTGTCGCCGAACCATTCACGGTTCGAAGATTCCCCGTTCCCGACCGCCGGGCCTTGCAGGTGCAGGTCTTCAAGACCATTCGACCGGTCATCACCCGCCGGACTCACATAGCGCTCTTGAAGAATATTCGAGAAGTGGTCTAAAATAGGTGATAACCGTGAGCCAAGACTCCTACACTCCCCTTTTTACCCCTAAAACCCAAGTCCAGATAGATGCGGGCATTACCTCCGAGGACATTGACAACTTGCACCTAGTGGAGTTGATCCGTACCGCCGAGGACTGGGCCATCGGGAAGTTGGAAATGCTGGAGTTGTGGAGTGCCGTTGAATCCCAGATTAACGCCGGTAATGTCCCGAGGCAATTGAGAAACGCCTCCAAGTTGTACGCCTCGGCCCTCGTCATACAGCGCATTTACGCGTCAGGAGGGTCGAGATCGCAGACCAACTTTCCCGAGTCCTTCAACCAAAGATCCGTTGGGAGCCTCTCAGTCGGTCAACCCGATTGGAGGAGCGTCTACAACAACAAGATGGCTGAAGCCAAGCAAGCTCTTGAGGATTACATCAAGTTCCTCGTCGGGGAAGAAGAGTCCAACGAGAATAACTTGGTCGGGCAGGTCTCAAATCGGGACTTCGAATCGGCGTGGGACAATAGCTTCATGGGTCACGGCGTTGGGGATTTTGACCTATTCTAAACAGGAGGCAAAAAAATGACAAGAGTAGATATAGAAGTCCTTTGTCCTTACTGCAAGGGACACTCACTGACGAAAGAAGAGAAGAAAGAAGGCCTCACAATCAAGGAGATCCCCGAAACCCGTACATTCAAACGAATGATAGCGGTATCCCTCAACTTGGACTTGTCAATGCCTCGCAAGCTCGTTTCCAAGAACCCATGCATGTATTGCGGGAAACAACTCCCCGTTACGTTGCTGTTGAAGGTCTCCGGGAAGCCGTGTTGTAACAACCCAGTGGTATCTCGTCACTACGACCTGATCCCACTCAGGAAGCACGATTCCCGGATGATCCACAGGAAATGTGTTAATTGCGAGCAAGAAGTCCTAATCGAGGAAATTGTGGAGGTAGAAACCTAAAATGTCCACTCCAGTAATCGAATTCAGAGACACTAATGTATCCGGGACGCTCTACACTGAAAGCTCGGGGATTGACTTCGGAACGGTTCAAGCTCAAAGCACCTCCGGGGTCGAGACCGTGTACGTGAGGAACACTGGTTCCGTGGCCCTGCAGGACTGTATCGTGGATTGCGTGGCGTTTAGCATTGCTAACGGGTTTGGATCTGACGCCCAAGTTGGCACTGCGGGAGAGACTTACGACGCCACGACATTTTCCACGGTTTCAAGCCCGTGGGACGACTACGCGTCGATAGCCGTGGGATCGGGAGCCACCCATGGCCCCGAAGTCGGCGGAACGCTATCCTCGGGTGGCGGTAACGACACCTTCTACACCCGTTGGGAACCACCCGCCGGGTCGAGCGTCGGAGCTAAAGTGTGGGGAATGCAAATCACGGGCAATTACACCTAAGCCCGTCCAATTTAACCTATTTTTTATTCCGGGCCAGTGGGAGGCCCATAACTCCCACATCGTGAGGACTTAACGAGGAAGAAAACTCAGGAGTGTTAAAATGCCGGAAATATTAGCAAAATTAAGCTCGGGAAAGTCAGTTATCCTTTCCGCCGAGGATATTGGTGGTGGAGTCTATGCCCTCAAGACTACAGCCAATTTGAGTGGAGACATCAATATTACTGATGTGAATGTTGGTATCGCCGAGGAGGACGGGGTTAAGGCGGTACTATATAGCGACGAGGATGTGGCCGATATCTCCGTGGATTCTCACGGGAGAATTTGGATCGCGGGCTACAATATCTTTGACAAGATTATGAATGCACCAGATCGCCACATCAAGCAAACTGAGAATGGTAGTGGTCAAATCACTCGCATAGATGCCGATAGCCCTACAATAGATGCGGAGCTCGGATCTACTATCGTGGCGAGGACTGATTACACATACTACGCTTCGGGTAATGTGGACGAGATAACGAGGAGCTTGGTGATTACATGATAAACCTCCCAGATTTGAACGTGATGTCGGCCCAAGTCGTGGCCCGGCTAAAGAAATTCGAGTCCGAGTACGGGGACTTCGACACGTCAAAGACGTGGTACGTCTCCAAGTCGGGGAACGACGCCAACGACGGCACGACGCCGGAGAAGGCCAAGTTGACGATCCAAGCTGCCGTGGACGTGGCGAGTGTCGGGGAGGTCGTGAGTATTGGGCCGGGCTACTACGACGAGAATACGCATGTGGAAGGTCTCAGGATCGATAAGGCCATCAGGTTGATTGGGTCGGGTTATGATTGTTTGATCAATAATACAAACGCGGGAGCAACTTCCATTGTCCACCTCGTCGGGGATACTGGCACGGACAAGATGGGTGCCGGGATATTTAACCTGATCGTGGAGGGAAACCAAGACCGTGATGGTGGCCCGTGGAACGAGTACGGGATCGTGATCGACCCGGACTACCGGTTCACCCGGATCTACGATTGCGCCGTGGTAGCTTGCGACAACGACGGGATTCACGTCGAGGCCACCAAGGGAGACCGGGTGTTGTTCGTCCGGCGCTGCGTCCTCTCTTGTCCAACTCATAACATTTACATCAAGCTCAACGAAGATCCGACCCGTACGGACGACGAGCTGTATGTGGCCTTCATCGAGGACTGCACCTTCTTCTTGTGTGGTGATTTTGGGAACATTGGGGTTAACGCGGGAGTCTACGTCCAAGGAGACCCGGTGAACGACTGGAAGACGGGCTTCGTCGTGGTCAAGCACAACACCTTCATCCTCAACATGGCCGAGGCAGCTATTCACTTCGACACACACTCCCAGATGTGCGTGGCCACGGAAAACTCGTTCGGGTACGCCTTCCGGGAGTTCGGGGCCGGGCCTTTCATCAAGGACGAGAATACGAACGGGTTCCTTGGTGGAATTCCAAATATGGTCGTGAATAACTTTGGTCTCTACGAGCGGGACGAGTTGAGTCACGCAAATACCGACGGGGTGTCGGTATCCGACGGGGGGAGTGCATGGGCATTGGGATCGTGGGTCGAGATGTTCACGACTACCTCGAAACACAGCGTCGTCCAAGATGTCGTGTTTGAGACCATCCCGGCAGGGGAAGTGTATTACATGGAAGTAGGGATCGGCCCTGCTGGGAGTGAAGTGATGATCGGGTCGTGTAAGGCAAGATACGTGTCAAGCTATTTCCCCACGGACACGATCAACTCGCGTCCAATCCCACCCGGGACGAGAGTGTCGGTAAGGATTGCTACCCGGACGGGGGGGAGGACTACAAGGCTGAGTTTGAAATTGAGGACAATGGAGTGAAGTAATTGGCGTCGATGACCCAGCAATTTCGCGTTGGTGGACGAGTCTTCGGTTACAGGGAAGACTACGACTTCACCAACGAGTCCAACGGGGAGACTGACCCCGACGGGTGGTCATACTGGGAGGAAGCCAGTGGCGGTGCCCACACCGACGGATATGTTATGGGATCTTACGGGGGATACTCAAAAGTCCTCTACATGTACGATGGACAAGACTGGCCAGCTCAAAACCAGTGGTCACACGTCTCCTCGTTCAATTGGGCCACCCTGACCGTGGAATTCGACGCCAACATCAACATAACTGGTGAGTCATATCCCGTGACCGAGCGGCTTCAAATTGGAATTCACGGGGACGCCGTTGGCCCTTGGATCTTGCTCTATAACGGGGGAACTATTTACAGATACAATAGTTCTGGATCAGTTGTCCAAGTTGGTGGATCTGGTGCATTTACCGAGGGATCGTGGCAACACTGGAAATTCGTGATTAGCGTCTACACGCAAAGTTTTGACTTGTACGTCGGGGGGTCGTTGGTGGCGTCCAACATACCGTTCTACTACACCAACGAACCCAACTACTTCAGTTCTATCTACATAAGGTCACATTTCAAGACGTGGGGAAGCCACTACTTTGATAACTTCGAGCTCTACGGGAATCCCCCAACTGGTCAGGTGAGGATGGAGGGAACCGTCCAATTCCCCCACGAGGAACAAATCAAGGTCGAAGGTGAGATATCGGCCATAGACTTTAGTGATGAAATTAGAGTGGACGGGGAGATAGACGATATTGCTCACAACGAGCAATTCAGGATGGACGGGGAGACATTAGACATTCCCCACGAGGAACAAGTGAGGATGGACGGGGAAATTGACTACATACCACATAACGAGCAATTCAAGATGGGTGGGGAAACTTCGGAGATCCCACTTAACGATCAAATTAAAATGGACGGAGAAATAGATTATGTCCCCTATAACAATCAATTCAAGGTCGATGGCGAGACTTCGGCCATAGAAATGAGCGAACAAATCAAGATTGACGGGGAGATCGACTATGCAGTCCTGAAGGAACAATTCAGGGTCGATGGGGAAACCTCGGCCATCCCCGTCTCCGAGGGCGTGAGGGTTGACGGGGAGACCACTCCCATAGAAATGAGCGAACAAATCAAGATTGACGGGTATCTCGACTACATCCCCCTTGACGGGGGAATGAGAATGCGCGGGCTTCTAGCTGGCAATTTTCTTGGTCAAATTCGTGCCTCGGGAATCGTTCCCACTCCGCTTAATGAGCAAATTAAAATTGAAGGGATGACCGATGCATTCTCCTCCAAGCAGTTCAAGGTGGAAGGCGAGTACCTCGCCAACCCGGTATTTTGGCGCAAGATCATCGACCTGACTCATCCCAACTACGAATTCAAGCTATCTCCTATGCGGATCGCCGAGGACTACCCGAACCAGCTCCCGTTCGACCACAACTATTTTGGCCGGTACGCTCAAGAATTCTGGGGAGACCCGGAACCCTTCGAATTTGAAGATTTTGACAATTGGTCGGGTGAGACCAGTGGGGTAGACCCGGATTACAGCCGTCTCTCGGTTCAAAGGGGGTTGAGGTGGCTAAAGAATTGGGAAACCACGACCGCCGACATAGTCCCCCGGATCGCCGATGACTTCGGTTTCCCGACGAGCTCCTCGTGGGGCGGTCACAGGATCATGGCCATCAGGCTCCCGTCCAAATACACGATCAAGGATACCGACATAGTGAGCTTCAAGGTGGGGATAGGGGCCTTCTCGGGCCAATACACGGTCAGGACTGGTGATCCAGTTAGGGTGCAAATGAAGGTAGACCTTTGGAGGTATGTCAGCATTGGTGGTGGCGATTACGCCATCCAGAAACGCCAACTCGCGGATCTTGACTCGTGGGACTACGACTACGAGGTAGGAGACAACTGGATCAGGAAACACGAGAAATTAGACAACATAGCGGAGACTTCGTGGACTAACTGGGAAGTTCACCCACTCCCGGTAAACGAGGTTGACGCTTATTGGCTTGTCTTCCGGGAAATAAACGCTTACGTCACGGTAGGAGACGATCTCGAGCTAGCATTGGACTTTTATTACTTCCGGGCATATACCGAGGACTCGGGCGATTTCGGGACGCCACAAGTGAAGATTGAAGGATTCTCGATAGGTTACCTCGAAGAAGGGGTGAAGAGCGAGGGAACCGTGGCCTCCATCGAACACTGGGATAATGTGAAGACCGAGGGAACGATAGATTGGATCGAGGGAACCCAACAAGTCAGGATGGACGGGATCACCCAAGAGGCCCACGAATCGGCCATAAAAATGGAGGGTTCCGTCTCATCGATCCCGAGGAGAAAGAGTATCAAGGTAGAGGGGACGATAGCCTACATCCCCCACGGGGAACAAGTTAAAATGGAAGGAGTCGCTTGGGACATCTTCCACGACCAAGTAAGAGTAGTTGGAGAAGTTTCGGGTATTTCCCACGAGGAGAGAATTAAAATTGAGGGGGAAACCTCCGAAGTCTCCTATTTGAATAACATCCGGGTGGATGGGGAAACGGACTTCCACCCCCACGCTGATCAGGTAAAAGCGGAAGGAGAGGTCGCCCCGTTCCCGTTTTACGACCAGTCGAGGGTGGATGGGGAAGTCGTCCCCGGGAACGAGTTTGAAGTCATCAGGTGTGAGGGGTTCCTCGGGCCTCGCCCACGGCGTCCCCCGTTGGACATGCGAATGACCATGGACTTGTTCCGCCGGAGAATGCGATCCTCGGTCACCCTCTACCATTATGATTCAAATCAGGGAACCACGAATAACGGGAAATGGCGTAGGCCCGAACCCGAGGAGTATGACCTGACTCCCTATTGTGTATTCGTCAATACCGACCAACCAACCGTGGACATGGAAGATATTGGAGCTCAAGATACCTTCCAAGCCTACTTGGTGGTGGACTCGTCCCGGTTACCGTCTGGCTTGCCGGAGATCAACGAGGCCCACGACATCATAGAATACGAGGGCCTGAAATACCGGTTTTATCGTCACAGTAAGAGTTACGAGGAGTGGTATGGACTGGTCGAGTATAAATTGGCCAGCATGTACCCCTATCGAAACTACGGGGGTATTATCCACGACTCTTTTATAGGATGTACCGGATATGTCTCTGGTGCATCAATAATTGGTGGAATTCAAGTCCGGGGCTATGTGGCCGAGGATTATTATCACACGATCGGGGTGACCGGTCAGGTGGCCAACGCCGGGTACAACCGGAACGTCAAGATGTTCGGTTACCTCGCCCAAATTGACGTGGAAGAGGGAATAGAGATCGTGGGGAGCGTCTCGGCCATCCCACACTACCACAATGCCAAGGTGGAGGGGGAAATTATTTATGCCTCTCTAAAGGATGGTATGAAGGTAGAGGGGGAATTTATCCTTGCAAGTTACGATTCTGGAATTAAATTGGAAGGGGAGACTGGTGGGATAACAGTTTCTGAGCAATTCAAGGTTGAGGGTTACGCTGACGAAATTTACCCGCTATCGCTTGATGTGATGGAGGATTTCTTCATCAGGCAGTCCATTTTCAGCGGGTGGAGGCCCCAGTGGAGCCACAACAAGATTAACGCGTATCACACAAAGAAATGGGATGGCATTCGTGGATTTAGGGGCATCCCCGAGTGTGACATATTGAACCGGGTGTTCAAGAACCCCGGGATCGACAAGTATAATAGGTGGAAACTAAAGAGGAGATATAACGAGTATTAGGATTTGATTACATGAGCAAGTATTACGACCCAAACATACCACGGGGCATTCCCCTTCACGAGAGGAAGTATTTCGCCGTCGGGGAGTCGGCCTCGCAAAGCTATACCGTGCCCGCGGATAAAGTCGCCGTCATCACGGCGATTAAATTCTCCCTCGTGGGGTTACCGTTCCGTAAAATCACGGACGAACCCCATGCGACGAGTGGGGGGAAGGTCACCCTAACCGGGGATGGTGCATCCCCCGGCAAGAACATCTACCTCGTCGATAGCATTCACGAGGTGGCCGACGGGATTTACAACGACCCCGACCAGCTCAATCACGAGTGGTACTACACGGATGGACACCAATCGGACGACTACGCCAAGTCTAACCCCTTCACGGGGGAATGTTGGCTTGAAGACTCGTCCCACAGTAACCCCGGGGACGGGGTGGACGTCTTCGCCGATTACATGTACATGGACTGGGAAATGCAGGTCTCCGTCCCCAGCTTGCCTTGGTCGTGGAGTATGGGAGACTTGAAAGACCTTATCAACGCTTTCATGATTGATGCTAGTGGTGGGGAACAACTGGTGTTCCTGTATCTCGCGTTGTCCGGTACATTCGTCCAAGACTGGACGATAGAGGGAGGTGGGACTTTGGTTCCCCAACGGATCTATGTGCCACTCACTACCAACGTCGTGGTTGACGAGGGAGAGGACATCACCCTAGGTATCTCCAACATCCAGAATTGGGGAGACGGGGCCTACATACTCGGGGACATCTTCGGTTTCCTCGTGGATAAAACGGAATGGGGGACTTGAATGGACGGGGAATCGCGTAACGCTATCTTCAACGACATCCCGGAGACTTACGAGCTCCAAGATGGCCGGAAGTTCAAGATCAACAAGAGCGTCGGCAAGCGGGAGACCCCCACCATCACCATGCCGTATCTGGTCTTGGTGTGGGGCCAACCGTCCGGAGACCAAGAATTCGTTAGTAACCTCTTGGGGTTCGTTCCTACCGTTGAGGAGATAGAATCAGACCAAACGGTAACCAGTCATGCCAACTTGGAAAATGACGGGGACTCCTACGAGTGGGAAGTCACCCCGACCGTTGGATTCATCAATCAAATTAGTTTCAAGTTTGTCGAGGCAGGGATAGGAGTAAGAGCTCGTTTGAAGGTCTACTTCTCCCAGAACGGCGAGTGGGAGCTCCAGAAGGACACTTACATCTTTAACTTTCAAATTGATAAAGATGGGTGGTCTGACTTCCCTCTCGCCCTCCCCGTGGTGAAGGGGCGAGTGGTCAGGTTCGAGATAGCGTCGTGGGATTTCGATAGAAAAGGTGGGAATTTGAAAATTGCCCTCCATAATGGAATTCCGGTTAACAAGATGGAAGTTAAGGCCCGCAAGTTCCCGAAATATGGCCGTCTTGACATTATCGAGTTAGAAATCAAGATTGGTCTCGGGGACATTGGTATCATGGGCGGGAGTAACTACATCGAGAATGGTACGCAAGTTAGGGCCATTTACGAGACACTAATGGCCCGGATCAAGGCCTATTGGACGAAATTGGTCGATGGTGGTCACGTCTCTCAAATAGGGAGACTGGTCAGGTTAGACGCCACGGCGAGAGATCGCCGGGAGGAAGGCCAATGGCAGTTTACCGTCCAATTCCGATATGAGGCGGGCCGAGTAATAAAGGATCAACGATATTCGATTGATTCAATCAATTTGAAGAGAGTATATCTAAAGAACCAATAGGAGAAGAAAAGTAATGGGACTAAAATACATCTATACGACCGTGGACACCACGGCGTTGTATTCCCCGCAATTACGGGGATATGGGACGGCGGGAATAGCTGGGTGGTCTTTGTCGGCGGATAAGGACACTCCCGAATTTTTTAGGGGGATTTCCGATCCAAAGGACGAGTACGGCGAGACATCGGGCCTCTACCGGTCTATCTTCTCCTTCTTCGAGAATAAGGGAAAGGAATTGTACGGGATCGCCTTCGACGGGGTAGCACAACCACAAGAGGACTTCAATGTGGTAGCTGGTCAGACTGAATTCACCTTGTCGTATTATCCCCTACCACCCGTTACCGTCCAAGCCGATTTGGGATCTGGGATGGTCTCCTGCACGGAAGGGGTGGAGTATGACGTGGACTACGGTAATAAACAGGTGATCTTCCGGCAAGGCTACGAACCCGAAGAAGGAACGGATAATGTGCTTGTGGACGGCTACGCCACCACTCCCGCGCTAGTGGAAGCTGCTTTGGACGAGCTCTTGAAACAAAGCATCCAGATCGTGAGCTTGGGCTACGTGTTCGATCCCACGATCCTCGAAAAATTGAAAGACCATTTGGTTACCGCTGACAGCGAGGGGAGCTACCGGGTGGGCTACTACAACCTCCCCAAGGGGGTGGCCTCAGATCCCACGGTCTCGAGCTACATTAGCTCGTTGGCGTGTGATTTCGGGGGACTCGTGGCCCACAACTCGCTAAAAGACCCGGCAAGCGCGTTGTGTGGGATTACATCCTACATACCTCCCCAGAGACCTTTGACCTTCAAGCAGGTGAAGGGGTTGGAGCAAACGGAAGTTTTCTCCAACACCGAGATCGCCTTCCTAGCGGGAGACGGGGGAAAGACGGGGACGGGCAAGAATGTAATCGTGATCGACAATCCCGAGAGATCCACGATTGACGTGGCTACCGGGTGGGGCTACACTATCTCGGAAGACTCCGCATTGCGGTACATGGACACGGTACGGGTCATTCAGGCCGTCAAGTTCGCGCTCGAGGCGGGCCTCACAGATCCCAACATCATCGGGAACGACGAGGTAGACATTTCCACGGTCGGACTTCGAACCGTGAGGAACAAGATTGACGGGATCATACTTCCCTTCACCCGGAGGCCCAACAAGATGCTACACGCCTACAAGATCGTCATCCCACTCGAGGCAATCGTGAACAACAACAGTCCGAAGCCCGCCGAGAGGGAGGTCATCCGGTCAGCCGTCGTGAGCCGTGCAATTGACTACGAGCTCGAGATCGACTACCGGGGTAGCTTGAACACCATTAGCGGGGTCGTTCGGTTCGTGCCGGGCGGTTCGGCGGGAGAAGAATAAGGAGGAATGAAGGAAAATGTCAGCACAAATACTTGGGGTCAACTACGACGGCAAGTTCATCCTCAAGGTTGATGGATTGCGCCTAGTTGGGGTTGATAGTTTTAGCATCACCCATAACATTAGCTGGACGAATATCGAGGATGTGAGCGAGTACGGGAAGATCGGACGAGCTCGGGGTAACGAGGAAGTCACCTTCACCATTACCATCAAGAATATTAGTGGTGGGGACGCCAACAACCAGTTGGATGGAAATGTCCTTCTCGCCACGAAGAGACTCAACCGCCAGCAATTCCAGTTGGAGGTAACCGAGGAAAACGCCCTCCCGGGCAAGAACGACTGGTTATTCCGGTCTCTCCTTTGCCTCGGTTGTGTTTGCGAGGGACAAGTCAACCTTGTTTCTTCGGGACGTGGTGGTGGGGACACCCCTTCGGTATCCTACTCGGGATCTGCACTCTTGACCAAGCTAACGCTACCTGACGGGACTGAGATCACAATCCCGGCGTAGGGGGTAATCAAATTTGATTAGAGAGGCCCTCACATCGGCGATCCCCGTCACCAACATCGAGTCGTGGATTCAACTCGGGAAAAAGAAATCGGGGGAACTACTCCTGATTCCCGAGAAATTCCCTTTTCTTTACCCAGAAGGGAAACCCAACAACGAGGACGATTTGAAGAGGCTATACTTCCGTGGATTGACTGAATACGAGTTCAACACGTCGATCTACGAGGCGTTGGCTATCGTGAATGACCGGTCACTAACTGACCATGTGGTAATTTCCGAGTCCAAGTCGGTATTTGACATCAACACGCTCCCAGATAACATCAACCGGGCTAATTTCCGGCGTTTCATGTACGAGCTGGATTACATCCTGATTTGGAAATCAATTAGGGACTTCCACACGGTCAGGAAAATGAAAGGTGGCTTTGAGATCGAGGTTCCCGTCTCAATCGAGGATGTCCGTAGACTTGACGGTATCCGGGAGTATGCCATAATCGTGTTTCACCTATCGGGTTACACGAAAGAAGTAGGGGACGCAGTGTCATTTTTTCGCGTCCACGGGGCGGGGACACCAGATAGCCTCGCTCCACTTCCGGGGTATGAAGATATTCCGGGAGCAGGTAGACATAACGAGGACTCAGATTGAATTTCTCGTCGCCTACAGGGAGGATGTAGAGCGAAAGGAGAAAAACAAGAGAGTAACGGAAGGCCTCCGGGAATTCGTCCTCTCGGCCCTCTCCACGGGCCGGGTCACGAAGAAGGGAAGCCGTTTCGAGGAATTGATGAATCAGGTCGGTAGAAATGTCGATAATTGATGCACGGACTCTATCCGTGGGCCTCAAATTGAACGATCAGGGGTTCACGGCCAAGCTGGTGTCGATAAATCAAATGCTGGACACCACGAAGAGGCATTTCGGCGAGATACTCAGCCTGATCGAGAAGCTGGAAGAGCGTACCATCGGAGCTCCTCAAATAGCATCAGCCTCGGAGCGCGTCCTCGGGACGGCCACGGACACCCCCAAGATCGAACCGGGAGAGGATAAACCACCCATGGTTCCTCCCAAGCCCGTGGTGGAACAATTGGCTCCCCAAGTCCTCCCGAAACCCACTCCCCCGGTCGAAATGGAGAAACCGACCAGCACTATGCCGACCTCCACGCCCGCGAGGGACATCAACGATGTCTTGGACAATGCTATCAAGTCAGTAGCCAAGAGGTTCGAGGATTTTTACGATAGTAGCATTAGGAGGGCCGGACTGGTCAAAGGTTACGAGGGGCAGTTGGAACGTTCCGCCGAGACTCACAGGGTCGAGGAATTACAAGAAATGGTCAGTCAATTCGTGGAAAAATACGGTAGAGACTTTTACGACCAACCGGATGTCTCGATCAAGTTCCTCGACCATCCAGCATTCAAGAGGATGGTGGAAGTCCTCGACAAGGCCGAGTTGAAGGTCAGCCGGGTCGAGGCCCGTGGGTTCGTCTCGGAACCCGGGGAAGCCGCCCACGGGTCGATCAAGGCGATATTCGAGGACATGCACCGACTTGTCGGCCAACTCCACAACTCCATAGAG
>Ga0180433_10002934_pt1 | contig 25683 bp, 17 predicted proteins | sample SS_ome_8_FD_132980 | JGI IMG/M metagenome (GOLD analysis project Ga0180433, IMG submission 132980) | Hypersaline lake sediment archaeal communities from the Salton Sea, California, USA - SS_1_D_1 metaG | ecosystem: Environmental > Aquatic > Non-marine Saline and Alkaline > Hypersaline >... | reverse complement strand
TATAGTTTTTCCGAATATACTTAAAGCACGTGTATTAGCAGTAACTCCATCTAGATTTATATCATAGTTTCCTATTTTCTGAAGATTAAGCATAACATCTTGATTGTTTGTCAAGATATTAAACCCATCTAGTATAGAACCCAAGACATCTGTGTTTGCTAAAGTCGTTATTGAAGATATAGTTTTTCCGAATATACCTAATGCGCGAGTATTAGCAGTAACTCCATCTAGGTTTATTTTATATGATCCAAAATCTTGCAGTCTTTCAACAACATTACTTCTGGAAAATAGTAAATTGAATCCTTCAACTATTGAATATAACGATTTTACATCTATTAGTGAAGTAATTGAAGATATAGTTTTGCTGAAAACCTCAATAGCACGTGTATTAGTAGAAACTCCGTCTAGATTAATTCCATAATTTCCAAATTCTTGTAGTCTAGTAAGCAGATCTCTATTAGAAAATAAAAGATTGAATCCTTCTATTACGGAACTCAGTGAACTTATATCCGTTATCAGCGATGTTTCGCTTATTATACGTCCCAAAACACTTAATGTTCTAGCGTTGTTTTCTATTCCGGAAGAATTTATATCATAAGATCCAAAGTTTTGCATCTGCTTTAACAAAGATGTATTGTTAAACAACAATGATAACTGAGATAGCATCCCTTCTGTAGAAGATGAATCTGTAGAAGAATTTATATCTGACAAACTATTTTGAAGAATTGATAATGCACTGATATTAGTTTTTATCTTGTCAATATCAAGCTCATAACCTTGGAATTCTTGTAGTTTTTTAATTAAATTTGAATCAGATAAGACTTCTTGAATAGAACTTATCACTTCACTGATATTTGATACACTAGAATAAGAACTGATATCATTAATCGCTGCTGCAAAAACTGCTAAAGATTCTGTGTTACGTTGTATACTTTCATTATTGATATCCAACCCGCTGAAACTCTGCAAATTTTTAATCAGAGTTTTATCAGTGAATAAAGTTTGAAATCCTTGCATTATAGACTCAACAGATTTTGTGTCAGCTAAGCTTGTCATATTAGATAATACCTGGCCGAACATTCTTAATGAATCTATGTTATTTGTTACTCCATCTGAGTTTATTGCATAATTTCCAAATTTTTCTAGATTTTCTGCTAGACTGTTATTTGCAAACAGTATATGGAAACCTTGTACTATAGAACTCAATGATTTAGGATCTGCTAGTGAAGTAATATTTGCAAGTGTATTTCCAAAAGATTCTAGCGCATACAGATTACTTTCTACAGATTTTCTATCAATAGAATAACTGCCGAATTCTAATAGTTTATTTGCTATATCATTATTACCTAGCAGTATATGGAAACCTTGTACTATAGAACTTAACGATTTAGGATCTGCTAGTGAAGTAATACCGCTCAAAACTTCAGCAAACATTTTTAGTGACATAACATTTGTTACTACACTGTTTCTATCTATTTCATGAGCAGAGAATTCCTGCATCTTACTTACTAAGTTATTACCTAGCAGTATATGGAAACCTTGTACTATAGAACTCAATGATTTAGGATCTGTTAATGATTTTATATCACTGAGCACTTCTCCAAATAATTTAAGAGACATGACATTTGTTACTAAACTGCTTCTGTTTATTTCGTGAGCAGAGAATTCCTGCATCTTACTTACTAAGTTATTATTGCCTAGCAGTATATGGAAACCTTGTACTATAGAACTCAATGATTTAGGATCTGTTAATGATTTTATATCGCCAAGAACCTCACCAAATAATTTAAGGGACATTATATTAGTAACTGCACCCCGCTTATCTATTTTATATTCACTGAATTCTTGTAATTTGTTAATAACAGTGTCAGCAACCATAGATAAACTATCTGATAAAGCAGTTAATGAATCCCAACTAGTGAATTCTTTTACACCAGATATCATTGAATTATAAAACTGAATAGCTTTTATATTCATGAGTATTTTTTTAGAATCTATGTTCGCGGAACTAATGATAGATAAATTATCTATAACAGATCCTGACTTGCTAAGCAAGTTTAAACTATCTGCTATAGACATAATAGACGCTGAATCTATATCTGCTCTTATCCCTGAAAAACTATTCCCTATAGTTAACATAGCACTAGAAAATGCTTCTAGATTTCCTAGATTCAAATCAGAGTTACTTATTTGTTCTATTTTGCTGAAAAAGCTAGGATGCGCAACTATTTCTAGTGATTCTGTGATAGCAGATAATACACTTGTAGAAGGAACATCTTTCAATGATAACAATCCTGCACTAAAAGACTGAAGAGCTTGTGAATTGTTCTCGATAGTAGATAATGACAACGCAGTTCGTTGTGCAGGATCTATTGTTTCTAGTATGCCTGCAGTGTTTATTTTATAAAAAGTATCAGGTATAGAAGGAACATTAGATAAAAGTTCTAGTGCGCTAAACCATGTGGTTATTGCATTTGAGTTAGATTCTATAATTGAATTATCAAACTTGCTTTTGGTAAATTCTAGTATTTTTTCCCTAATATCCGAAACATTTATATCTGAAATTTCTTTTAGTTTTATCTGTATCTTAATATCGCTGAAACTGGATAAAAATTCACGAAGACCCTGAGAATTATTTTTTATTGTATCTAGATCAAAGGCATGTGATTGGAATGAAACTAGTTTTTCAACCATTTCTTTTGAATCTATGTTTTCAAATACAGAATTTACATCAGGGACACCAGTAAGTTTTTTCAATGCTTCTGAAAAAGATACAACAGCTTTTGCGTTGTTCTCTACACCTTCACGGTTTATCTGTACTTTAGAAAACTTCTTTAATTCATCATAGGGAAGTTTCTTACCACCTGCAAATATCGAAGCTATAGCTCCAAATAATCCTCCTGCTCGTTCCCCGTTTATATTATCAGGTAATGCTGATATAGCTCTACCGAACGCTGCTAGCAATTCTATTTTATCAGGCAGTGACGAAGGCAATTTCATATTACCAAAATCTAGCAAGCTATTCCAAGGAACTTCTTTGCTGCCTACAAATACACTAGTAATCAGTTCAAAAATACCGCCTTTTCGCTCACCGTTCATTTCTTCAGGAAGCTGCTTTATAGTTTCCCCGAACAACGTCAGTATTCTAAAATTTTCTCTTATGTTATCATCAGACAAAGACATCGAAGCAAATCTGCGGATTTCAGTAATAGGCAATTCTTTACTTGCTGAAAAGAAGTTAGCTATACCTTCAAAGACTGAACTAACCACACGAGAAAATCCAGATCCCATATTTAATTTTGACAAAGCTGACATAGCAGAACTAAAAGCAATAATAGCTTCAGCATTGGCTTTTATTTTTGTAGTTTGCAGTCGATATCCTGCAAATTTTTCTAATTCCTTGAATGGAATCTTTTCTTTTCCAAACAGTGACAAAATTCCATTAGCTATTCCTCCGACTATTCCAGATATACCCGAGGCAGCTTGTCCTAGCCCAGATGATGATATAGCTTCGCTGTATGCAATCAAAGCTTCGGCATTACTTTTAACGCGAGCAGCATTTATATTATAAGAAGAAAATCTTTCTAGCTTTTCCATAGGATCATTTCCGCCAAACAGTCCAGCTATACCATCAGCAATACTACCTACTAGATTTCCTATGCCTGACACAACCGACCCGCCTCCAAACGCTGCCATTGCTCCGCTCAGAGCTAACATACCCGCTGCTGTGTTTTTAAGATTATCCCCGTTAATATCTTCAAATGATCTAAGACCTTCACTGAAGCTAGGCAAAGCTTTTCCTAGAATCCAAGTTGCACCTGCTATACCTGCTCCAATCAGAGTTATGGATGTTCCTATAGCAGTAGCACCTAAAATCATCTTAGGCGCAACTGCTCCTGCTGCTGCAAGACCTTCAGACAAACCTTGTATGATGCCTCCGCCTAGTCCTCCTAGACCTCTTCCTATTTTCCCTAGTGCCCCGGAGCCTCCGCTGCTGCCTCCGGATCCGCCAGATCCACCAGACCCACCGGACCCACCAAAAGACATAGCACCTAATAGTTTTTTACCAGCAAAAAATGCAGCTATTGCAGCAGCTACTGATCCTACAACAACCGGATTAGCAAACATAGAACTAAACCCGTCTACTATACTTTTTCCTATAAAAGAAAATATAGATGATACAGAATCTTTTATAATTTCTGCTGTACCTGATACAATAGAGTCTATTCCTTCAGGAAAATACTGTTCAACTACTTCTTTGAAGTCTAGATTTTTTATATTCTTGATAAATTCCAACGCTTGTGTTTTCAAACGTTCTACCCACATACTAGTATCTGTAAACAATGATTTAAAATCAGGGTTATCTACTAGATCTTTGAACAAATTTGTTAATTCTACGCCAGAAGTTGTTATTATTTCTGATAACGATGTAAGACCTGTTCCTACTAGTTCTATGATGCCGCTGTCTATCAAAGCTTTTTCTATGGTTTTTCTGATACTAGTCATCACTTGTTCAAATTTAAAGAAGGTATCAGTTATTTGTTCCCTGCGCTTTGATTCATTTTCAGCATTTTTGGGATCCATTTTTTTGCTGACATATTCATTGAGTGTTCCCATCGACCCTAATAATTCGCTGAATCCTCCTTGAGTCATCAATGCTTGTATGCCAGCTGCTCCCATGCCATTACTAAAGTCTATCAAGGTTTTTGCCGAAGATTGCATTCTTTTTACAAATTCTTCTTGAGTAACAGTTCCTGCTGCTGCATCTTGTGCCAGTCTTGCAAATTCCGGAGAAAGTGCTGATATTTTTTTACCTAGATCAGTTTGAGCTACTCCGTCTGCTAGGTCTTTGAATGCATTTTCCATTTCAGGTCCTAGCATAGCAGCTTGTGATAGATTACCTCTGAAATTCTGCAGAGCTTCTCCACTCAAGCGAGCTTGCATAGCAGCTACATTAGCTTCTGCAGCTTGCCTATTCATTATGTCTTCTTGTTCTTTTCTAGATCTTCCTGTTATCTTTGCTAGCCTATCAAGTTCATAAAGATACTGTTGTGAACCTTTTAACAACTGTGCATCAGTCATTTGATTAAGCTTGCCTGATCTAGCTTGGAGTTGTAGATAGCCAGCAGTGTGCTCGCTCAAGCTTTCCATGGTATAACCCAAGCTTAGAAGACTAGACTCACTGGTCCTTAGAGTTTTAGTAAGCTTGCCAAATCTTTTTGCCCCTTCAGTAACAGTTCCTCCTAAGAATAACATGGATTCTGAATTTCTGTGTATAATATTCACAAAGGTATCAAACGGGAGTGCAGCTTCTGCAGCAGATCGTTTAAGATCTATCAAGCTATTATTAAAACCTGCACCTACACTAGATAACTCACGCAAGGCATTTGCACCTTCTTGATAATAGCCAGTCATTTTTTCTAGAATACTTCCAACCAAGGGGAGTTTGCCCAAGAGTTCTCCCATGGTTTTAGCATTGGTCAAACCGATTGCTAGTTCAGTGAATTTTCCTAGTAGATTTGCTATACCTGATGCTAGATTTCCAAAAAATCCCCATGCTCGTTTAAGCGCATCTGAGAATCTATTCAAACTAGTGGTGCTATTATCTAGTGCCGCAGTATTTTTTTTCTGCGACTTAGTGCCTTGTGCCACTGATTTTTCATAGAGACTTTGTACTTTAGATTCAGGCTTTGAACTATTGCAACAATCTTTGGCAATTTTCTTGACGGTTTTTAGCAATTCTTGTAAAGTAGCTTCTGCTGCAGGTCCTCCTGCAACATCTACAATTTTGACTTCATCAACCATGTTATTTTCATCCAGAATTTATTATATATACTATTTATATGATATGATTATTTGAAATAATCATAATTATACTAGAAGAAATAAATATAAAAAAGGATGGGAATATGAGAATAAACGAGCTTAACAAACCTCGTCAATTATCAGGTGTTAAAAGCGATTTGTCAAAAATAAAAAATATAGACTCTCGTGATACAAGTTGGCAGAGTTTATTAAATCAAGCATTTCAAGAATATGGTTTTAACAACTCTGGCACAGGAAAATACGGCACAGTATTCATTAATTCTAGTTATCCATATGCTATAAAGATTTTCATGCGTGATACTGCATATATGAGATGGTTACGATTTTGCATGAACAATCAGCAAAATCCTTATGTTCCCAAAATACGAGGAAAAGTTTCTAAACTAACGTCTATTTTTTATGCAGTGAGAATAGAAAAACTAAAACCCATACGAGGCATGCATGACAGTGTTGATCAATTTGCTACTATTATAAGTCGTTGGGAAGATGATAATTCATATAGAACAAACGATGAAAATATAAATTCTATACTTGATCTGTTTAATAAAAATTCTAATATATTTGATCTTCACAATGAAAATATAATGATGAGAGGCGATCAAGTTGTTATTATTGATCCGTTCTATAATTGGTTCAAGCCTGAAAAAATGGATTTTTCCATTGATCCGTATGAACCTAATCCGGATGTTTTCACCACCGGACGGGATCAAATAAAAAAATAATGAAGTCTGTATTTGATTACTTAACCAACGATGATCTTCCTAGAATAGTGTTCCACGGTACTACCACTGCACACGGACTAGATATCGGTGATAGTATAATCCCTGCAGGCAAGTCTGGCAATTCTACTGAACAACAACGAAAGAAGAATAATGACATCATATTCTTGTCTGATAGCAAAAAATATGCTCGTATATACAGCGGAAGAGCACGTAGGATATGGGGAGGACGATCAGTTGTATATACAGTTGTACCTTTGAATCTTCGCTTGTTTAAACAGCAAAAAGGCATGAATATATATACTGCTGATGGCGGTTTTATCATAGATCAAGAAATAATAGACTAGATTATAATATTTTTTCACTTGAAAAACCTCTGATAAATACCTAGAGTTGCATTTATCGGAGGATAAAATGACCGAACAGCAAAACAACAACCCCTTACAAAAATACTTTAGACAACCAAAACTCTATATCAGTTTACCCAGCAACGGCAAATTCTATAATGTAGGAAGTCTGGAAAAAACAGAAACTCAAGAATATCCTGTATATTCTATGACTGCAAAAGACGAGCTTGCATTTAAAACTCCTGACGCTTTGTTAAACGGCCAAGCAACTGTTGATGTCATACAAAGCTGTGTTCCTAATATAAAGAATGCATGGATGATGCCTAGCATAGATCTAGACGCTGTTTTAATAGCTATTAGAATGGCTACATATGGTGACAAACTTTCTATATCCACGAAAACTCCTGTAATCGGTGATGAACGAGACTATGAACTAGATCTTCGTTTGTTATATGATGGTTTTTCTAACCTCGAATTCGATGAAACTGTCGAAGTTGGAGATATGAAAATTCACATCAGACCTCTTACATACCGAGAATTTACAAAAAATGCTGTAAAAACCTTTGAAGAACAAAGAATTTTTAGCATCGTTAATGATGAGTCTATAAATGATCAAGAAAAACTACAAGCATTTACTAATTCATTTACCAAACTAACTGAACTTACTATAAACACTGTAATACAAAGTATATCTAAAATTTCTCTAGAAGATACTGAAGTTACTAACCCTCTTCACATAGAAGAATTTATAAAAAATGCTGATAAGGATTTTTTTAGTGCCATCATTTCACATATTGAAGCTCAAAAAGAAAAATACACCATTAAACCATTAAAAATACAAGCTACTCCTGAAGATATCGAAAAAGGTGTTCCTGAGGTATATGAAGTTCCTATTACTTTTGACCAATCAAATTTTTTCGGATAAAGATTCTAACTTATAGTATACCTGAATTTCTAGACGAAGTTTATAAGTTAGAACAAGAAACCAAACAATTAAAGCATGACATATCCAAACTCTGTTGGTATATGAGAGGTGGATTGACTTATGAAGATGCTTTTATAATAGGTCATGAAGAACGAGAAATTATAGCTAAAATAATTGATGAAAATCTAGAAATTACCAAAAAAACAGGTATGCCTTTTTATTAAAAGTTGCTCTCGCAAGCAACTTTTAATTTTTTACAAAGCTTCGATATGATATAACCCGTGATCTTCAAGAATCATAACGCTGACTCCAAAACTCTGCCAACTATAGTTAAATTCCGTTAAGATATTATCTAGATCAAAATACAGACTTTGATTAATGATTCTTCCGTGAACAGATAAATTCTGTATCCACTTTTCATGGAACTTGCTTATATCATAACCCTTGTTTGCATATATGACTATTCGTTTAGCTGCTTTTATGGCCGCATACGTGTCACCTTTTTTAAACAATTGAAGTTGTCTGTTTAGTGACCTTTGTAGCTTTGTAGGAAGCTTTTTACCACCTGTGGAAGGATTTAGATTACGCATCTGATTCTTTGCACGGGTCATATAATTATTTTGTCTTTTATCACCTGGCTTGCTATTAACAGATAGTTTCTGATTTATGTACTTTATAGCTTCCCTGGTCATGCCTGAATTAATAATTTCTGTTGCCAGGGATTCTAAAGAATCTTGAGAAGATGCTTGCACATTATCAGATGCTGCCTGTTGTCTGGGACGATTTCCATAAATTTCACTGTCATCTCGTCTAGGAGGATTAGCTTGTGCTACTGCTGCAGCTAGATCTACGTTATTATTAGTGCCTACAGTTCCTACTTGCTCATCTGTGAGTCCTGCATCTATTAGAATATTAACTATGGATGCTATGTCAGAAGGAGACCCTGCTTTTTTCCACATTCTATTCAGTTTATTAAATGTTACACGATTCCCTAGTTCTTTGCCTGCTCCTTGAGCTGCTTTTTTTGTTTTAGATGCAGCAGACTTTGCTGCTGTTTGAGCTTTTCCTGCAATTTTTCCGCCTGCTGATTTTAACGTATCTTTAAATCCTGCTTCATACAAGTCTAACTGATCCCAGTAGTATTCTTGTAGATCTTTGGAATCAAAAAAGCTATCTAATTGTTGCTGAACTCGCGGATCTACCGTATCTGATCTGCTTTTACGTATTTGTTCACGTTCTTGTGCTGCTAGTGCTTGATCTGATTCGTATTCTTCTTTAGCGCCTTCTACGTTGTCTATCATCCATTCACGAGCCTCACTAGATAATGAGAAATAGGGATCACCGTTTCCTTGAGTTTCAATAAACTGCATAAATGCTGCATGTTCCTCAGGAGATAAGACCATTGATCTAAGTGCTACAAAATCACTCTTGACACTGAAATTGTCGGGATAAGATCCTTCTACAGTCATTAAATCAGCCATTTTTTGAATCATAGCATCACTGGTTTTTCCTGCACCAAATGAATGTTCTGCTAGTTTATTAGCATATTCTAGTTTGTATTCATCAAGTGAATCAGGTAATAAGTCATTGACTTGATCAGTTGTTTGTGATGAATCTTGGGGGTTATCAATACCCGATGAGCCGGGAGATTGTACCGAATACTGATCTTGAGCCGCTGAGCTAGTTGATAATGCTTGTTTTAGTTGATCGCTAGAGATTTCGCTGCTCACGGTCTGAGGGCCGTTTTCAAACTCAGGTTCACTTATTTCCACAGCACCTGGATCACTCAGTATATCCCCGATGGCACCAGCTACAGCACCGATAGCAGCACCTGTTGCACCTTTACCGATTGCTGTAGATAGCTTATCACCTTGTATGATATTATTAGCAGTTCTTATGAAAAATCCTATAGCAGCACCACTCATTACTCCGCCGCTCGCAAATGCCAGCAGCGATGTCATAGCACCTATGATAAACGCAGTTTTCACAGGATGATCTTTACCAAACTTTTTCCACTTATCCAGTGAACTTATAACTTTTTGACCTTGTTGAGAACCTGCGAGCTTGTCTTTTATTTTTTTCTTTAGATCTTCGAACTGCTGATCAAACTCTTGGACTTCTTGACTATTTTTTGTGTCGTTGTATAACTTCTGAATTTCTTGTTTTATTTTACCGGTTATGTCAGATGCTGCTTTTCCTGCTCGACCTAGTGCAGTTTTATTGTCGCCTGACATAGCAACTTCTTCGGCATTTTGAAATATCTGCTGTATTTGATCATTACTGAGATCATTTTCTAGAAGTATGTTCAGCTTTTCCATTAATGGCCAAACGCGATGCTCCCATTTACTGATATGCAGTTTCTGTGATTCAGTGAGTATATTCCAACTTTCAGTTAGTAGATGTTGGGATTTTAGGTTATATGTTGATATTTCATTGAATTTCATGACTGCTGCAGTCTCCTTAATAAATCTTGTAGTTGCCCTGCATCCAACTGATCAATCTTAGCAGTTATATCTTGGAATGTGATCTGGGTAGGCTGTTGCGTACTCGTTTGTGTATTTTGTGATGATACTCTCTGATTGGTGGATTGTGCTGTTCTCTTAGACGAGCTAGATGCAGTTCGTGAGTCACGTTTAGGATCCATAACAGATCTACTAGTAGGATCATCAGGACCCAGTGACGTGGCGCCCAATGAAAGCTGTGTAGCCTGTTGAGAACTTCCTCCAGTTGTAGCTTGTTCTTGATCCGTATCATATGATCTCGAACCTTGTCTATAACCTGATGATCTATTACCGGATCCACCAGATCCTTGTGATGTTGTATAAGCATTGTCCTCCCTATCTGATTTTTTACCAGGTGTATATCCACTGGTTCCTCTGTGAAAATCACGCTTTATGCGATTTTCTACAGCTTTCATAATTACACGATCTACCATTTTTTTAGGTATAACACTAGCTTTTTTGTTTATACCTCTGAATGCTTCACTGGTTGGATATCCGTTGTAATTCAAGTACTTCTCAAGGTAGTAAGGTGATACTCGATTTATATCACCACCAGATTGTCCTAGAAATCTTCTAAACTCAGTATATAGTTGATTTGCTTCTCGACCAGCATCTGCTCTTCCACTAAGTTCAGCAGCAGTTCCTTTCATTCCAACAGCACCAGCTGCTTTAGCTCCTATATTACGAAGTCCTTGTTTTATCATACCAACAGGTGCTTCTGTTATATCTTGATTATCAGGTTGTGATAAATCACTCAAATTCATTGTTTGTTCCTTTTTATGTATTTATTAAGATCATACATAACTAAGGTGATTTCAAAGATATAAAATGTGTGAATTAATATAATGTTTTGAGATCTACTTCGTAGATCTATGTATTCGCTGTCGCTCATACATATTTTTTTGTTTAAAGAGAAATTAATTAGAATATGAATAAAATCAAACAATATAAAAAATAATATATGGTAAAACACTATATTTTAAATATTATTAAAAGGGATATATTCATGTAGATTGTTGAGCCAGACGGAACCATTTTACGGTTCCGTCAGTCTTGGAGAAGCGGTTTTCATGTGAGTTGTCTTCACCGGGACATGGAAGTAGGTATTTTATGCTAGACTCCAGGGGCTCTGTGCTTTCCCCAACCTACCACGACCGCACACGTATGGTGTGCTCTATAGACTCGTTCCAATTCTATAGTTTTTAGGAGTATGCAGATCTGAATGACAGCAAACATTCTATACTGAAACTTAACTCTCTTCCGATTTTTCAGGATACGAGGACTAATTGTGGTACTGTCCAAGGGGAGAGTAACAGTATGTTACGTGTGCGATTGCTACCTCGCTTTTTCCACAGCAGTATTATTACCGGCCTGCCAACCTTATGTGCTGTTGTGTGATTGCCTTGTTATTTGCCTATGCAGAGATTTTCAAGTATGATGCCATTTTTAAGAAAAAAATCTTCGAAGCCTGTGATGAGCCATTCGTTGTTATGGGAGTCAGTATATAATATATGCCTGGATGTTGTAAAGTCTTGATAAGGTGTTATTGCCAAAAATTTGCCTTTTCTATTGATTTTTATAAAAACTATTGAATAATCGCCTTGTTCTGCTGATGTTATTGTTTGTTCAAGCCATTTTTCTAGAAGCGGAATACGTTGTTCTATTAAAAACGCATGAAATGGAAACTCTGCATAAGATTTACATTCTGCATTAAAGTGTTTCCAATCATCAGGTGGTACAATATCTCCTTTTCGTGATCGAATCTGCGTTTCAGATAAAAACTCTCTGCGATGTGAGTTTTGTCCACCTGTGTATGCTCCGCTATCAGGTACTCGTGTAAAAGACTTATTATAGCAGTTGGATAGATATTTTGCAACCTCTCGTTCCCAGGTTTTACCCTTGGTTTTGTTTTTGTTTGGCATTTTTTCTTTCTTCTTTTATACTTTTAAATATTTTTCTGTTTTCTGACACTAAGAATTTAGATATGTATATTATGTTAAATAGATGTTTACGTATAGCAAAATAGGACCTTGTGCTTCTGTTGCGATTCCACCAATCATTGGCACTAAAGAATTCTAAATATTCAAGAACCAGACGTTCTTCAATTTCTTCGACTGTAAGATTTTCTAGATCAGGTATTACTCGGACTCCCATGTAGAAACCTCCTCGTCTGTGTTATAAGATGTAAAGTTATTGGATTTTACAACCTTGAGTATATTATTAACTCGACTAACCAGCTCTTCTTTGTGCGATATCAAGAAAACACTTTTTTTCTGTGTTCTAGACATATTTTTTAGTATAGAAATCGAACTCTCTACGCCTTCAGTGTCCATGCCATTGTCTATTAGTTCGTCAATGAATAAAAGATTTATTTTTTGATACAATCCTTCCCACACATCACGGAAAGCAAAACTAAGACCTAGTATAAGTCTGTTTCTTTCTCCACGTGAGAGATTGTCAAAATCAAGATCTTGTCCGAACTGTGTTATTTCTACGCTCAGATCGCTCAAGAAAACCACTCTGTGAGGAAGTTTCAAACTATCAAGATAGTAAGATAACCTAGTGTTTAAATAAGATAGATTTTGTTCTATTATTTTTTTTCTAATAAATGAATCTTTGTTGGTTAGTAGTTTCAATAAAAACTCCTGGCTGTCCTTGAAGCTATTTAGACTGTTTACATAAGTCCAATCTATTTCTTGAATTGCTTCATTTTCCAAGCTGATTATCTGAGATTCAAATGGGTCTTGTTCTTTGAGCTTTTCTTCTAGTATATTTTTTAGGTTACTGACGTTGCTTTTGTGTTCATAAGCATCTCTAGCGCTATCATAAAAAGTCTGAGGTCTACTTTCTAGATCTTGTATCTGTGATAATTCTAGATCTATTGCTTGTATTTTTTCATCCAGTGATAATTGATATTGATTTATATCATCGAGTTCTTGCTGTTTTTCTTGAGTGATTCTGTGTTTGCTTTCTTGATGCAAAGATTGTCCGCAAGCATAGCAGACTGCACTTTCTAGTTCGTCTAGATCATTTTTTAGTTTGTTGATTTGTTTTTCAGATTGAATAACCGCTGTTTCATAGTTGCTTTTTTCCTTAATCAGTGATCTTTGTGTACTATTAATTTGATTCCATTTCTCCAGGAGTCTATGATTTTCTAGTTCTTGATCTATATCAAGTTTTTCCAGTTCTTGTATGCTGCGTTGTATTTTTGAGCATTCAGCTTGGTGTTTTTTATGCCAATCTTGTTGATTTTTCTTGAGATTTTTTATGGTATCTTTGATTCTTTCATTCGATGATTGAATAGCATTTATTCTAAATGTTTCTTCTTGAATAGAGTTTTTACTGATTTTTATTTGTTCTTTGAGTTTGTCAGCTTTCTCGGATAGTATAGTGATACCTAGTAGTTGCTCAATAATCGTTCTTTGATCACTGGCCCTCATGCTTAGAAAAGGCTCTGAATAAGTATTAAGTGCTACTATGTTTTTGAACATAGTATGGCTCATGCCTAGTATTAGCTCAAGTTCTTGCTGTGTGTTTCTAGAATCACCTTGTGACTCATCGGTTACTTCTTGCTCTTGATCATTGATGAACAATTTGAATATGTTAGGTGAACGACCTCGTTCTATACGATACTTCGTGTTGTTTTTTTCAAAGCTTAGTGTAACCAACATGTTTTTAGCGTTGGTTTTGTTTACTAGGTTAGTTTTCTTGATGTTAGTAAGTGCTTGTCCGTATAATGCATACGAAAGAGCATTGATTATTGTGGTTTTTCCGGTTCCGTTTCTTACTGATAAAGTATCGCCTCCTCGATCAGTATTTTCTCCTAGGACTAGTGTAAGGTGATTTTTGTCTAGGTTAACAGCTTGCGATACATTTCCCACACTCATAAAGTTTTTTACTGTTAGATTTTTTAGTTTTAGCATATCATGTCCTTAGTCTAGATTATTGTATATTTCTAGTAGAATCTTAGAATCATGAGATTCAGACTCTATATGAGAAATCTCGTCTATTACCATTTTGTCTACAGACGCAAAAGCACTCAGATCAGAGTCTGAGTTTATTTCAGAATTTTGAGTCTGAGGAATAAGTGTTATTTCTCTGCAATTATAATTTTCGATAAACGTTTCTCTGAGGAAACTAGCTTCTTCAAAAGAAACTGGTATATCTATGTTTACTCGTAGATGCATATTAGGAAGTATGATTTGATCAGTGTTGTTGAGAAGATCAGAAAGATCTACAACACGATATCTAGGACATTCAGCCCAGTTTAGATATCTTGGGCCTTGTTGATGATTGTATATCATCATTCCTCGATCATCATCTCCAGCATCTGAATAGTTGTGAGGAAAAGCATTTCCTATATAGTGTATGTTGTTTAATATCTGACGTTTGTGAAAATGTCCTGAGAATACATAAGAACGATCCTTGAAGTGCTCGGATTTTAGTTCACCGGTATCAGGCATCTTTACCATGGCATTCATGTAAAAGTTAGGAAGTTCAAAATGACCAAATATAACCTTGGATTTTATTCTAGATATTTTTTTCCATTCTTCTTGCACTAGCCAAGGTACAAAACATATTCCGTCGATCTCAGTGATTTCATCAATAACAGTTATACCTGGTATGTGTTTTGCAAATTCAGCACAATGGGTGCTTCTTCGATCCCTGTAAAACAAGTCATGGTTTCCTAGTATAAAATAAAAGTTATCAAAGGCTTGACCTAGTTTTTCTAGAACTCTTACACTATGAGATAGTGTAGAAATATTGATGGAATTTCTATTATGATGGAAGTCACCGCAGAACACGCCAGTTCTGCAGTTATTTTCTAGTGCGTTGTTGATAAACCAATCAATAAAGTTTTCACAGTCTTGATTGTGTGTGCTACTGTTGTTTTTGAGACCTAGATGAAGATCGGTAAATGCGGCAATATTATTCAAGATAATTACTCCTAAATAATATTATTATAAACTGCTTTTTGATAAAAGTCAATTTTTTAATACATAAACCAGTTGTCCACAGTCCCACACATGATAGTAGTTGTTGTTTTTCATGTTTTCTACAGCAGACAATCGGGGATCAAATCTAGACAACTTTTTTTGCATATGATGTTTTTGCCATTGATATCTAGAACCTGCATAACGCCCTTGATTGTCTATGTAAAAGAATCCGGGTCTGGAAATACTTTCTAGATAAAAACCGCAACTATCATATATTTTTCCCTGACTATATCTGCGATCAGCATAAGATACCAGTTTATCATCAGCATTCATGAAGTTTCGTTTAAAGTAAGATAATAGCTTACTGGCACCTCCTGCAACATATATATTGTGCTTGGTGCATAGTCTTATTAATTCATAACGATGTTTTTTAGAAAACCTATTTCTAGAAAAAGCAGCTACACAAACTAGTTCATTATTGTACTCTAGACCCAAGTTTATGCTAGAACCGCAGTTTTTCTGCAAGTGATACTTGTTTAAAAAATCACTTTTTTGTCTAGTGTTGAGGTTAACTACTTGTGTTTTTCTAGCATGTATTCGTGTACTGATAACGCCTAGCTTGCTTTTTATGATGTTTACTACAGTGTCAAAGCTGTTATTAACTTCAAAATCCCAAAACTGAAGCAAAGTTATATTATTTTTTTGTGCGAGTTCCAGTTTGGATAAGTGATAGTTAGGATCAGATTTGAATTTTTCTGAATGAAAATATACACCATTTATTTCTATTCCCAAGCGATAATCATCAAAATACAAGTCTATTTCACGAGGACTTATAAGATTTCTGGAATTTCTAGTTATAGAGAAATCACTGAAAAAATAGTTGTATATCTTGTTTTCTTCACTACTATGTTGATGACGTAGTACAGGAATATTCAATCGTTGAAATACGCAAGATATATTACCAGGACTGGTATCTAGATCTTGTGCTATTTCTCCTAGAGTTTTTCCTTGTATGTTCAATTTGCTTAGATATTCAGCATCATTTATTTTGTTTAATGTCTCAGGAGTATAATGATTAGATTTTCTCGTAGATATGATATTTTTTCGAATACCGTGATTTTGAGCAGGATTTTCTACACCGTATTTTTTTATATTGGTATTTTTTATTTTTTCTCGTATACCATCATGTTGAGCAGGATTTTCTACACCGTATTTTTTTATATTGGTATTTTTTATTTTTTCGCGTATGTTTTGATTGCTGAGAACACAAGAAGATCCGTATAGTGAGTTAACAGTATTTTCTAGTTTCTTTTTTATATCAGTATTTTTCATGCAGTGATCTGTTCCGTATTTTTCAATACTGGTTTTCTTTACGGATTCTACAAACTCTTTGGTTTTCGAGTAGTGCTCTGCTCCATATTTTTCTAGACTTGTTTGTTTTACTTTTTCAGACCATGCATCGGTTTGTGAATGCCATTCTACACCGTATTTTTTTATATTATCTTGTTTTTTCTGTGCTACTGTGTATTTTGCTGAACACTTTTTACTACAGTATTTGCGGTAGTTTCGCTCGTCAGAGTTCCATGCTAGCGTTTCCCCGCATGCGCACTTAGGTATATAATGAATGTTATTGGAAACATGATAGATTATTTGACGAGCGTTTTTAGTGCCTAGTCTAGAAGACATGCTTGAAAACTCATGTGCATACTTTGATGACATGAGTTTTTTGTATGTGAGTCTGCTATTATCGGCAAGATTTTTGATTTCTTGATCTAGATCATGCATCGTTGATGATTTGATTTCGAAGTGATGATTGCCACTCTTCGTTGTGCTGGCGTGTGTAACTAGGATTGAGATTGTTCATTTCTAGTATATCATCTCTGATAGATTGATTCTTTTTCTCTACATTTATCACTCGAACGAATGAATTGGTGACAACAGCAGTATAGTATGAAAATGGGTTATCTGATTTTGATTCATCGAACTGTAGTCCTATTTGTGCTAGTTGTAGTATAGCTTGACCTTTCATTTCATCGTTATAAGTATAACCTCTAAAGTTAGCTTTTGTTGAATAACGATCACACAGTCTCATCCACATTAGTGCTAGTTTTTCTGTAGCCTGGGCATGATCGGAAGAAAAATACCCGTGTTCCATGTCACCTATCCAGTGACTTTTTCCCACGCACACAAGTTCATCATTTTCATTGTATTTAAAGTGTTGAAAAGGGGGAAAGTTCAATTTTATTTTGAAATCAGAGTCAGATTTAGGATTCTTTTTTCTAGAAGGGTCATCGGGTATGTGATCATATGTCATTACTCTAAATACAAGATCTTGTTTATCAATGGTTTGATAATCAACGTCGAAGTCTGAAGCTTTTGCCTTGGGATATTTTTGTCGGGCTTGTTCTAGATTTCGTTGCTTTAGTGATTTAGCTTTTGATTTTTTTGCTGCAATGATGGTATCTTGATTGATTTCTGATATATCATGCACGATTGCATCATAGTCCGCATATTCTGGCTTGGTAAAACTAGAAAAGTTGTTTTTGGATTTGTGTATTTCTGTAAGCAAGTCTCGGTTGTTTAGATAGTTTTGTTTTTTCATGTGTCCTCCTGGATCATTATTATAATATACTAGGTTAATTTTGTCAATAAATACAGTATAGGAGATAAATATGTCTAATACTGATACATTTGTAAGAAATCTACGCAAGCCTCCTGAAACTGAGCCTAGTACAAAGAAAAAAGCAGCAGCAGGATTTGTAGGAGAAGAATATGACTGGAGAGTGAGTCTTAGTGTTCCTCCGGAATACATAGGAACAGATATACTGAAACCCTTGTCTAATACCGGTGATAAATTAATTTTCCCCTACAACCCAACTATATTGATAAATCACTCTGTTACTTATAATCCGTTACAGCCCATACATAGTAATTATCCTTTTCTGAGTTATCAAAACTCGCAGGTTGACGATATGACTATAACCGGGGAATTTATTGTTCAAAATTCTGATGATGCGCAGTACTGGATAGCAGCAGTCCATTACCTTCGTTCGATAACCAAGATGGCATACGGACAGAGTCCTAACAACGGTGCTCCGCCTGTGCTAGTAAGACTGAACGGATACGGTGATTACGTGTTCCCGGATGTGCCTGTGGCTATTCGTAGCTTTTCAGTGCAGATGAACGCAGATGTAGATTTTATAAGAACTCAGGTAAAAGGCAAAGTGCTGGACGGTACAGAAATAAAGTTCGACTCATCTAATGGTGTAGCATGGGTTCCTACTCGCAGTGATATTGCTGTTACTGTTTCACCGGTGTACTCACGTGCAAAAGTGTCCGAATTTAATTTAAAATCATTTATAGACGGTGATTATGTGGAAAATGGAGGATTTATATAATGGCAAAATACGCATCTACTAGTTTGTATTCATCTACTCCGGTTGTTAATTCACAGTATCTAGATATACTAAAAATAAGATCAGTGCCATCTAGCGATAACGATACTAAGTACATCATACAGCCTCAGTATCAGTACAGACCGGATCTATTATCTTATGATTTGTATGGATCTCCTAAATTATGGTGGGTATTTGCGCAGAGAAACATGGACATACTCAAAGATCCCGTGTTTGATTTTGTTGCAGGTACTGAGATTTTTTTACCCAGGGAAAGCAAACTCAGAGAGTTTTTAGGATACTAGAATATGACAGTGACTGTATCAAATCGTGAGCGAGTATCTGAATCATCCGCAGCATCTAAGCCCGCTGATCAAGTGTCAATCACGGATTTTATATCTCTTAAACAACCTAATTATCTAAGGAAATATTCCAGTGTTAACTATGTGTTTACACTGGCTTGTCTGACTCCTGATGAAGTAAATAATCCCGCAGGTACATATCGTATTACAAAGCCTCGAGTTGTGGTTTTTAAATCCAGTGGAGGAACAGAAAACAAAGTTCGTACTGCTTATGAAGTTCAAGACAATTCACAGTTTGATTATTTTATAGATAATGTAGAAATAGAAACTATAATAGCTCCCACGGAAGTTACTAGGGTAAGCAATGCACTTTCACTCAAGTTTGAAGTCTATGAACCTTATAGCATGGGTTTATTTTTACAAACTCTGCAACTAGCAGCTATCAAAGCAGGATATGAAAATTATAATCGTGCACCTTATGCATTGTTTCTAGAGTTCGTGGGATATACAGATAATTCTAGAGTTCCTGTAGTAGAAAGTAGTTTTCAAACTCGTCGAGTTATTCCTATGAAGTTTTCGAACATCGAGTTCGAAGTAACCGAAGGAGGTTCGAAGTATACAGTTAATGCTTTTCCTTGGAACGAGCAAGCACTAGGGGAAAGTGCTCAAACAATCAAACATGATGTGACTATAAAAGGAAATAATATATCTACGGCACTAGAAACGGGCGAAAAAAGTCTAACAAAAAACATCAATGATAATCTAGAAGAAAAAAATCAGAACGATGCGTTGATACGAAAAGACGAATACATTGTGTTATTCCCTAGTTCTCTAGAAGATCTACAGATGGTTATATCACAACAAGAAGATCAAGCAGCTAGTGAAAATCAAGATCAGGAGCAAGTGCAAGCAACTGCACAAACACAGTCAGGTATCGTAGAAAAAATAAGAGAATTAGCCAATGATGAGTCTAGAACCAATCAAATAGGCTTGTCTAAGTTCAATTTTGATTTCATACAAAAAGGAGACACTCCATTTGGAAAAACCAACGAAGTCTATGACGGTGTAAAAGCTATATTTGATGATAAAAATGTTACAGTAAACAAGGATGTAGGTGAGTTTACATTCCCTCAGGGTACAACCATGGAAAAAGTCATAGAAGAAATGATTATTATGACTGAATACGGGCAATCGGCGGCAACTGCTCCTGTAGAAGAAAATAATGGAAATCTTCCTTGGTATCGAATACAAACTCACACCTATATTGTTCCGGATGAAGAAACTCTAAAAAGATCCGGAGAGCATCCCAAGTTGTTTGTTTATATAGTAATGCCTTACTACGTGCATAGCTCGGCTTTCTCTAGTGTTACTAAACCTTCTGTGGGCATAGAATCAAGGAAAAATGCTGCTGCAAAAGAATACAATTATATATATACAGGAAAAAACGAAGATATACTAGATTTTTCTATTGTAATAAACAATGCTTATTATCAAGCTATAGCACCAGACAACTATAAAGGATCTGCGGGAAATAAAAAAGAAGTAAAGTCAGGATCTACTGAGGAAAAACCTGTGGGATTAGTTCCTGACAAAGGACAAGAATGCACAGTTCCCACAGCAGGAATATCATTTGCTTCAGAAAAGCATGATATAGACAATGGGTTCGAAGGCGGCAGTGATGCTACTAGTCCTGAAGTAGAAGTAGCTAGAAGATTTAATGAAGCTGTTATAAACAGTCGAGTTGATTTGATAACTCTGAATCTTACAATAATGGGTGACCCTTATTATATATCCGACACAGGACTAGGCAACTATAACAGTATGCCTGACGACATAAATCCTGCTTTAACCAAAGATGGTGCTATGAATTATCAAAATGGTGAAGTAGACGTGGTGATAAATTTTAAAACTCCTATTGATTATAACTCTTCGGGGCGAATGGTATTTCCTGAGCAGTATGCTCTTCCTGTTACGTCTTTTAGCGGATTATATCGTGTGATAAAAGTAGAAAATACATTCCAAAAAGGACAATTTAAACAAGTGCTAGAACTAGTCAGAAGACCTCTACAAGATGAAGTAGCTACAACCAATTCATGCAGTCTAGAAACACAGTCGCAGTCTGCGCAATCAGAAGGTATACCCAATGATACCAGGGTAGTAGAAGAAGAACAAAACACAGAAGTATCTGCTGATAAAACTGCTAGTTATGGAGCAGGATTATGAGCTTAGATTCTAGACCTTCGGAGTTTAAAAACCGACGTTCACCGGGCCCGTATGAAGCCATAGTAGTTTCACACCTAGATCCTAGAAATATGGGAACACTAGAAGTGGAGTTATTAAAACATACAACGTCGGGCAACCAAGCTGAGAGAACAGGACAGATTGTAAAGGTAAAATATCTATCACCGTTTTATAGTGTTACGCCTGTTAGTGCTAGTTCTGATAATGATGATTTTAATTCCACACAAAAAGCAGCAGGGATGTGGTTTGTTCCTCCTGATGTGGGTACTATTGTTTTAGTATTATTCATAGAAGGTAATCTAGGTCGAGGGTACTGGTTTGGGTGTGCTCAAGATACTTACATGAACTTTACCGTTCCTGATCCCTGGGTTGCTAGCACATTAAACAATCAAGATACTGGTAAAAAGTTGCCCGTGGGGGAGTATAACAAGAAAACACAGAAATCTGCAAGAAATGCACCTACAAAGTATACCAAACCTGTCAGGGATGATTTTTTAAAAAAGCTTATAGAACAAGGGTTAGATGAAGATGAAGTAAGAGGGTATTCTTCATCTAGCGCCAGGCGAGAAGTGCCTTCGGGGGTATTCGGGATATCTACGCCAGGTCCGGTTGACAAGCGAAAATCTGCACCAAAAGCACCAGTTGGACCAAAAGAAGTAAAAACTCGTGTGTTCGCCAGCCGTCTGGGAGGATCTAGCATGGTATTTGATGACGGTGATGACAAGTATCTTAGAAAAGGACCAGCCGCAGATAGTCCAAGCGAGTATGCAGATCTCAGAGCAGGTGAAACTGGCGGTGATGTTACCATTCCTATGAATGAGCTGGTCAGGATACGCACTCGTACAGGACATCAGATACTACTTCATAATTCAGAAGATCTAATATACATAGCGAATGCTGCAGGCACTTCATGGATAGAACTAACATCTAACGGAAAAATAGACATCTATGCACAAGACAGCATTAGTGTACATTCTGCACAAGATTTAAATTTTACAGCAGATCGAGATATCAATCTTTCTGCGGGAGAGAATTTCAATCTAGTAGTAGGAAACGAATCAAGAACTGATGTAGGTAGTAGTTATAGTTTGACGACTGGTGATTTTATTGCCAGCAATGCTGGCGGTAATATAACTTCGAATTCAGCGGGTTACATAAGCAACTATGCAGAACTGACTATGACTAATATATCCAGGGAAGATATGTGTATGCTATCAGCAGCCAGGATGAACATAGAATCCAAGGATATAATGGGTATAGAAGCACAAGACGGCGATATAAGAATGTACACGGGTGCAAATTTTCAACTTAAAGCAGTTGAAAATACGCGCATCACCACAGAAGGAAACCTAGACACAGACACTACGGGAAAGACTAGAATCACTTCAGGCAGTTCGAGCCACATAAACAGTGGCGGCAATCACATAGAAACAGCACCGCAGATACACATGAATGGACCTGCTGCAGAATCAGCGGAACTAGCAGAGTATCCTGAGACTCCTGCACCTGAGCCTGCAGTTGATCCTGTTCGTGCTGCACACACAGCACGTATACCTCAGCACGAGCCTTGGTATGAGCATGAAAGCAATGATCCTGAATCCTACAAACCTGATAAAACACGAGCAGGACTAGAGCAGATACAGTCATTTAGACCTCCACAAAGCGACACCTTCAAGAAAACTGATCAACCTCCAGGTATTAGAACTGTAGAAACCTCAGAAAAGGCTGGGTTGTATGAACTAGGCACAGAATCTATAACTGAGATTGAAACACTTAATGCTGCAAATCAAGCACTAGGATCTACTGTTGATGGCTTTGTTTATGTACCTAGGACAATACTGAGAAATCCTTCTGTTAGTCCTCCTGTCGAAGACACAGAAACACTAAATGATTCGTTGGCATCTACTAGAATGACGGGAGCAGATTACGGAGATATATCAGGTGAGTCTGATCCTGGATTTGGTTTTTATGGAGCACCTGGAGGAGGGTCAGTAGCAGGAAATTATGTTCAGTATCAGGCTCCTGAGTCTCCATTACCTCAAGGTCAAGGATTTCTAGAATTAAACTCTTTGCTAGAAGGCACTCTTGAGTCTGATTGGAAAGAACGAGGTAAACCTGGGAATTCTCTTATATTAACAGCATATAGCGCCTGTGGGTTTGAGTTTGAAGATGATAAAACTCCTTGGTGTGCAGCGTTTGTTAGCTGGGCACTAATAGATACCGGTATAGCAGCGTTAAAAACTCTTTCTTCACAAGCATACGCTTCTTATGCACAAGAAATAAACTGGAGAACTTGGGAAAATGTTAGAGCGAATGATATAGTGGTATTCAAGAGTAGAACTAGATCAGGCGGTCATGTAGGTTTCTTTAGGGGTTATAATCCTAGCACAGGGCGAGTTGCTATACTAGGAGGAAATCAAAGTGATACGGTAAAGATATCTAATTTTAAGGTAAACGGTAATTTGTATGTTAAAACTGTGAGAAGAAATTGGCTAGTTCCTGAAAAATTTGATTTCCCGATCATAGACACTAAACTAGCTACTGGTCCTCTAGAAGATTATAGTTCAACCAGATAAGTAATACTATGAGTATCACAGAAAAAAAATTATATCAAGAAATAGTAATTGAAGGGAATCGAGCAGAGACAATTCCAGTTTCTAGCAAAGCTTACAAAGGGATTTCCACGGTAGCTTCTAAAAGCGGAAATTATAAATTATATGATATATCACTGATCAAGCAAGACATACTAAACCATTTCCATATCAAGCGAGGTGAGAAATTAGAGAATCCTCAGTTTGGAACAATAATATGGGATATACTTTTTGAGCCTCTTACAGATGACAACAAAAGATTGATTGCTGCTGATATAACAGGCATTGTAAATTATGACCCTCGTGTTTCTGTTGATTCTATAATAGTGGATTCTTATGAAAATGGCATAATCGTGGAATGTACATTAACATATCTGCCTTATAATATTTCAGAGTCAATGAAACTAAAATTCGATCAGGATGCAGGTTTTCTGGATTAGTATTTTATACGTAGTTTATAAATTCGATAAATATATAAACTACCGGGAAACGCTATGTCATCTACACAAAGACAAAATAAATTACTCTTAGCAGAAGACTGGAAAAAAATATATCAATCATTTAGCAACGCTGATTTTCAAAGCTATGACTTTGAAAACCTCAGGCGTGTAATGATAAACTATCTTAGAAATAACTATCCTGAAGATTTCAACGATTATGTAGAATCCAGTGAATATGTTGCGCTCATTGATCTGATAGCATTTTTAGGTCAGAATCTTAGCTTTAGAATAGATTTGAATGCTCGTGAGAATTTTCTAGAACTTGCTGAACGTAGAGAAAGTATACTTCGTTTAGCTAGACTCATCTCTTATAATCCCAAGAGAATACAGCCTTCACACGGATATTTAAAAATAGAATCTGTTTCTACTACGGAATCAGTAGTAGATACTAATGGAGTTAATCTAGCAGGACAAACTGTTTTATGGAATGATGATACGAATCCCTCTTGGAATGAACAGTTTATCAAGGTTTTAAATGCTGCTCTTCCGGTAAACGGGACCATTGGACGACCTAATAAAAAAGACATAGTAGAAGGACTCAGTGTGGAACAGTATAAGTTTTCTAGTATAAACACTGACATTCCTTTGTATGGATTTTCCAAAAGCATAGGAGGTAGAACAACTTATTTTGAAATAATTTCATCTGATATATCAGACGGAAAAGTAATCGAAGAAATGCCTATACCAGGCAACAATTTTTCTATGTTGTACAAAGATGATGGACAGGGTTTTACCAGTTCTAATACCGGTTTTTTTGTATACTTCAGACAAGGAAGACTAGAAAATGCAGATTTTTCTATCACGCAACCTAGTACAAGCCAAGTCGTGGCTATTGATACTCCTAACATAAACAATTCTGATATATGGCTTTATAAACTAGATAATCTAGGCAATGAGTCAGAAATATGGACAAAAGTGGATTCTATTGAAGGAAACAATATTGTCTACAACAGTTTGAGTAAGAACATAAGAAACATATACAGTGTTTTAACTCGTGTAGATGATCGTGTAAGTTTGGTATTTTCAGATGGGGTATTCGGAGAGTTGCCCAAAGGGAATTTCAAAGTATACTTTAGGGTAAGTGATAATAGAAGTTATTTGATCACACCTTCAGATATGACCGGTATATCATTTTCTATACCTTATCAAAGCAAAACAGGAACTCGTGAAACACTGACTCTTACTGTAGAACTCAAGTATTCTATAAACAACGCTTCTCCTTCAGAATCTAATGATTCTATAAGAGCAAATGCTCCCGCTATGTATTATTCTCAAAACAGAATGGTCACAGGAGAGGACTACAGCATTGTTCCCTTGGCAGTGAGTCAAGAAATAATAAAAATCAAGAGTGTAAACAGAACTTCTAGCGGAATTAGCCGTTATTTTGATCTTCTTGATG
>Ga0180433_10002933_pt1 | contig 25685 bp, 24 predicted proteins | sample SS_ome_8_FD_132980 | JGI IMG/M metagenome (GOLD analysis project Ga0180433, IMG submission 132980) | Hypersaline lake sediment archaeal communities from the Salton Sea, California, USA - SS_1_D_1 metaG | ecosystem: Environmental > Aquatic > Non-marine Saline and Alkaline > Hypersaline >... | reverse complement strand
CGACATATCCGCTCGACATCTTCGTCGTTGTGGGCGCGAAGTGCGTCGAGAATCTGGATGCAGCGGTCTACCAGTATCTGGGGGAGGAATCGCTTGGGTTTCACGCCGAAGGGGATAGACGTGACTCTCTGGCACGTGCTGCGCTGGGGCAGGATTTCGTCGCGAAGGCACCCGTCAGCATCGTAATCGCCGGTACCTATGAACGAACCACCACACGTTACGGGAAGCGCGGCCAACGCTATGTGCATATTGAGGCAGGCCACGTCGGTCAGAACGTGTACCTCCAAGCAGAAGCGCTCGGGCTCGGGACGGTTGCGGTAGGCGCGTTCGAGGACTCAGCCGTCGCACGCGTCCTGGAGTTGCCGTCGGCGATGTTGCCTCTCTACATTATGCCGGTTGGATATGTCGGGGTGTAACATGCAGGAGAGCCAACCGACACGTCTCGTTGATGCAATAGATACGGACCTTGTGTGCGCCGGCTGCTCTGCTCCTCTCGGTTCTCCCGCGGGCGTGCTGAGATACTGTGCGACGTGTTTCAGAGCGTCCCTTCCCGAAGCGATGGATCACGCACGACGCATCCACGCGAAGTCACGGGCGCGATTCGGTTTGCCGGCCACGCCGCCCCGTTCTCAAGACGGCACCGCGTGCGGACTGTGTGCTAACGAGTGCACTATGGCGCCGGGTGAAGTAGGCTATTGCGGGCTCACGCAGAACCTTAATGGCAAGACGGTCAGGTTGGGCGGGACGCCGGCGCTCGGCGTGCTCGAATACTATCACGACCCGCTGCCGACAAACTGCGTTGCCGACTGGGTCTGTCCGGCGGGCAGCGCTGCCGGGTATCCTCAATACTCTTGCTCATCGGGAAAAGAGTACGGGTACAACAACCTGGCGGTCTTCTACGGCGCGTGCTCGTTCGATTGTCTATTCTGCCAGAACTGGCATTTTCGGGAGGTGATTCACAGTACCGCCCCAATCAGCGCCCACCAGCTCGCAGTAAAGGTTGACGAACGGACCGCATGCATTTGCTATTTCGGCGGCGACCCCACCCCGCAGCTCCCCCACGCTATCGAAGCATCCCGGCTGGCGATCGAAAGAGCCAACGGTCGAGTGCTGCGCATTTGCTGGGAGACCAATGGGAGCATGAACCGACGCTTGCTCGAGCAAATGGTACAGCTCAGCATGGAATCCGGGGGGTGCATCAAGTTCGATTTGAAATCGTGGAACGAGAGCGTACATATGGCATTGACGGGCGTCAGTAACCGCAGGACGCTCGACAACTTCGCATATGTGGCATCCCGGACACAATCGCGTCCGGATCCACCGTTGCTGGCAGCCAGCACGTTGTTGGTACCGGGCTACATTGATCGGGACGAGGTCAGAAAGATAGCCGAGTTTGTCGCGTCAGCGGATCCGACGATACCGTATTCGCTGCTTGCATTTCATCCGCAGTTCCAGATGCGCGATCTGCCGTTCACCACGAGAGAGGAGGCGCATGCGTGCGCGGAGGTTGCGAAGGGGGCCGGGTTGACTCGAGTCCGGATCGGCAACGTCGGGCTGCTTCGGTGAGACATGCTGAGACGTGCGGTACTTGCACTGCTGGTAACCGCTGTGGTACATGGGAGCGACGCGGCTCCTGAAGGAGGGAAGGTGCCGGAGACGATATGCATCGTGCCGTTCGGGCAGGCGGATCCGAAGACCGCAGAAACCCTCTGCGGTCCCCTGGAAAGCACGTTTGTACTGAAGACAACGGTTCGCAATCAGGAGCTGGTTCCTCCTAAAGCGTACAATGCTGCGAGAGGACAGTACCTTTCAACCGCTTTTCTGGATGCGCTCCGCCGCAAACACCCTGGGGACGCGAGCAAAGCGCTGGCGGTTGCAGAGGTGGACCTGTATGTGCCGCGCCTGAACTTCATCTTCGGCGAAGCCGAGAAACCCGGCCGGGTCGCCGTAATATCCTTGACGCGCCTGAGACCGGAATATTACGGTGAGCCGGCGGACAAACAGCTCTTCGGCGAACGGATGGTCAAAGAGGCTATCCACGAGCTTGGACACACCTTTGGACTGTGGCACTGTCTGAATCCCGTATGTGTGATGTTTTTCTCGAACAGTCTCCCGGATACTGACCGAAAAAGCAGCGAGTTCTGCGCCCGTTGCGCGAGAAAATTGAAGCAGCATGGAACGAATGACTTGAAGTAGCCGTAAGCAGTTCTTACACGGTCATGGCGTTAGTCGGCGCTGAGGAAAGGAGGAACGTGAGATGCCCGAGGAACAAGTTGGTACGGTAACAGACTATTTCCGCAAGGTGGGCGTCGCGGGAATAAAGGTGACCGCCGACGATATCAGGGTGGGTGATACGATCCACATCGTCGGTCATACGACGGATTTGACCCACACGATCGAATCAATGCAGATCCAAAATGAGGATGTCGAACGAGCTGCCAAGGGGGACGACGTGGGTATAAAGATCCCCGAACGCGCACGGAAGCACGACATCGTGTACCGGGTGCTCCCAGAGTAGTGGACCCGATCAACCTCATCGCGTGAGAGCTGCTTCCTGCAAAGAAGCACGTCTCACAGGGTGTCTCTTTGCGCTCTTTCACGACGGGGGCGTATTGTGGGTAAGGTGGTCGAATATAACAAACGCGGTAGTGTGGCGATAATGCTTCTGAGACGCGGGTTGCGCATACTGGAAGCAAACCCGCGAGACGGATTGCTCTTTCCGCCGGGGCTCAGAAAAGCCGACGAATGGGTGTTCTACGACCTGATGAAGAAATATTCCTTCAGGCTGTTCCTGAGAGACGCGATCAATGCGAAGGGCTCGTTTAAGACTGACGATTTGCTGCAGTACTCGTCACGAGAGGTTGTCGAGGAATACGTCGAGACGCTGGTGCAGACCGGTATCGTCAGGCAGGTCGGCAAATCCAGGTTTGCGTTCCTTGTACCCCCACGCAGAGGATTCGGGCCGACGCTGGAATGGTTTGTGGCAAACGTGTTCGAACGGGAGTTCGATAGTCCGGCGCTGTGGGGGGTGAAGCTCGCTGATACCAAGTGCGGTGGCGACTGCGACGTCATAGCTGAGGTCGAGCGGCGCTTCGTGTACGTGGAGGTGAAATCGTCGCCGCCCAAACACGTCGTGGTCAACGAGGTAAGGACGTTTCTGGACCGAGTCGAGGAATTAAGACCCAATCTCGCGATTTTCCTCGAGGACACCGAGCTGAGAATGAAAGACAAGATTGTTGTGCTCTTCGAGGAGGATCTCAGAAACCGGTGCGGCAAAAAAGTTCCGGCAGCGTTGAAGCCGCGACGTCTTGTGCGGGAACTGTTCCGTGCAGGCAACAGCGTGTATATCGCGAATAGCAAACCGGAACTCGTGACTAATGTGACATCGTGTCTCAAGGACTGGCTCAGTGGGAAAGGGCTCACGCCGTAACGACATGCACGGAGATCGTGCCGGTTGCACGAGAAGTATGAGCCAGCAAGTGGGAACGTGAAAGAGGAAGGACACATAATGCGTGGAATTCGGTGTGGTTCGGCGACCTGGCGGGCAACGTTACGCGCTCTGCTCAGCATGATGCCGGCTTTTATTACATTCATCTGGCCGTGTATCTCCGCAGCGAAGCCGCTCACCCGGGTTCCGTTCACGTACGTGATAGACTACAGACCGGGTCAGCTCGGCGACGAGGAACTCATACGCAGAATAAGGGAAGCACCGCCCACACTGTACCATACCGGATTCGGTCCCACACTGTTCTCATCGACATGGGGAGGCGGCGCCCATCTGGAGCCGGACGCGATGAAGCTGCACTCGCCGAGCGAGCTCCACGCCCGCATAAGAACGATCAAGCAGTTCAACAACGCGCTCCACGCCGCCGGGGTCACCTTGGTGATTCCGTATCTGTGCAACCAATCGCTGTTCGGCGACGATAAGCTGCGAACCGGATTCTGGGAGTTTTATGATCGATGGGACGAATACTCAGAGTTTGGTATAGGAGCGAAACCGGCAGCAGATCCCGTCGAGTGGCTTCAACGGGAGCCATCGGGCTCTATCCATTACAACTATCCGCGTCACCTTATACATTCCGACGAGCGCCCGCACTACCGGTATGCCCCCTGCCCAAACAACGAGCACTGGAGACAATTCTGCGCTGCCACTGCGAGGGCGGCAGCGCGTTGCGGTTACGACGGGCTTTTCATCGACAACAACATCTTACACTGTTACTGTTCCTCCTGTCAGACCCGCTTCAAAGAGCATCTTCAACGCACATACTCCCCAGAACAGCATACGGAGAGGTTCGGTACGGCTGACGTGAGCGCACTATCGCTGTCAACGGCCGGAGACATCATCATATGGGCACGCTCACACCCGTCATTTGTCGAGTTCCTCGAAGACGAGTTTCAAGGAGAAGAACGGAAAAGCGCGTTCTGGACGACCGACGCTCTTACCGAGACCGACATTGACGGTGCCGGCGGCGGATTCCTCGTCGGAGAGGCCGAGGAGTTTATCCGCACGCACGTACTCGGCGACAAGAAGATCTACAATTTCGAGGAGCTTCGCAATGCGAACCCGTCGCTGCGTGACCGTCACGCCAAGCTGCTCTGGGCTGAAACCAAGCGGTTCTGGGCCGACTCGATCGGCGACATGCTTTCCATGTTGGAAGCTGCCGGCAAAGAGGTGAACCCGGACTTCTTCGTCCTGCCGAACTGGGGGAGCATGATCAGGGTACGGGGCACCGCGGGACGGAGCGAAGATGCACACGATATGAGACGATGGTTACCTGCCGGCTGGATCCAGATGTACGAGGAAGACGCGACACCGGGGACAGTGGCGCCCGGTCTGACGTTCGACTATATACTCCAATACAAGTTTGCGCTGGCGAACGGCATCCAGGGAGCTGTGTTGCCTTATACGCTGTCATCAGCAGATATCTTCGATCTTGCCCATGCTGAGGCATCCGCGTCAGGCGGCGGCGTGTATATCCAGCCGGGGCTGGCCTACCCGCAGGTACGGAAGAAGTACCGCAAACTATTTGAGAGGCACCCGGAACTTTTCTCGGATTATGTCTCGTACACGGACGTGGCGGTGCCGTATTGGTTCGACCAGCTCCATCTGAACAACGTGAACCATTTTCGCGCGGTAAACAAGATAGCTCGACATCTCACAGACCAGCAGATACCCTTCGACTTTCTCACCGAGCATGATTGGAACCTTGACTCTCTGAAGCGTTACGAAGTGCTCATCGTGCCGGAGCTTACCTACATGAGCGATGAGCAGCTCAGAACGGTTCGCGACTATGTGCGAGGGGGTGGGAACGTTGCCACCGTGGGCTCTGCGGGGATGTTCGATGAACTTGCACGTTCCCGTGAAACCCGATTAAACTTCCTTGCACATCCCGGCCCGGCGCACCGCTATGTTGAGAAACGGGACCGCCGTGGCTCTGTGCTGACAGCCGAGCAGCTCCGAGATCTGTTGCCGGCAGACTCGTTCTCGCTTGAAAAGGCATTCCAGATCTGCCGGGACGGCGACCTTCAACGTGCCTTCGGGAGGGACGGTGACGCGAAATACTTGGTGATAGCCAAGCTCGATGAGCTTATCAGTATCGACCGGCTGTGGCGTAGCGGCAGACTTGCACAGTTCATCGAAGAGGCGCTCGGGAGCGAGCCGTCGATGGCAGATCCCGAATCTGCGCTCGGAGTCCGATTGATACCATACATCAAGGAAGGATCTACGACGACACACGTTGCGGTACACGCGGTGAATTACAATATTCCTCTGACCGCCGAAGGCGAATCGCTGAAAGTCGAACCCGTGAGCCAGCTCACAGTGAGGTTGACATTGCCGCGGCGTTTCCGTGTCCAAGGAGCCGTCATGTACGATCCAGACGAACCTGGAGCGCGAGACGTCCAATTCGAACAAGCGGGCACGACCCTGAAGTTGAGAATCCCGACGCTCCGTATCTACAAACTCATCGATATCGTTGCGAGCAGTGAGAGGTAAACGTTCCGGTGAAGAGCATAATGGGGATAGATGAAGCAGGCCGGGGATGCGTTATCGGACCGATGGTCATCTGCGGCATCGTTGTTCGCCATGAGCGCTTGGAAATGCTTGTCGAGCTCGGCGTGAAAGATTCGAAGCAGCTTTCAGCGGCGCGTCGTCAAGCCCTGTGCGGTCACATCACCGGCATTATCGAGAGGAGTTTCATAGCGGAAATCGCGCCGTGCGAAATCGACCAGGAGAATATCAACACGCTCGGACTGCGTGAGATAGCCCGCATGATAGCCGCCGCCGAACCAGATGAAGTCTTCATCGACGTTCCTGCACGAGGGCGCGGTATTGCTACATACTGCCAGAAGATCCGGGCGCTACTACCGAAACCGGGCGTCGCGCTGATAGCCGAGAACAAGGCCGATGAGACCTATCCCGTGGTATCCGCCGCCTCCATCATCGCCAAGGTAACCAGAGACACTATGATAGAGAAGTTGCGCGCCGAGTACGGCGATTTCGGCTCGGGTTACGCCAGTGATCCTCGTACAAAGAAATTTGTGGCGGACTGTTACGCGGACACTGGTGAGTTCCCTGAAATTGTGCGGCACAAATGGTTGACCGTACGGCGCTTCACCGACCCGCAGCAGTCCTTGTTCCGGTGATTGTGCGGACCGTGTGAACGTCCGGCCGGAAGTGTCTACCTTGTCATGCGGAGCGTGAACGTCGGCTGCTGCGGACTGACACAAGAGCCTCACTGAGCAAGCGGTTGAGGGGCAGAAACGGGAGCGGCAAGAACGACCGGCTAGCATTCAGCGTAGCTCGATACCGTTAGAGGGAGACATATTTTTGAATGAGCACGAGTAGGGTGACGGTATTCATAGCAGGTATCATACAGGGTTCACACACGGATTCATCAGTCCATCCGCAAGATTACAGAAAGCAGCTCAAAGCGGTTCTCAAGAAACACTGCGGCGACTGCACGATTGTGGATCCTTTCGAAACCTACCCTGATTCCACGTCGTATGACGCAGAAACGAGTGTCAGAACGTTATTTGAAATTCTAGAGACCGCCACACACAGCGATCTGCTGGTAGCCTACCTGCCGGAGGCGAGTATGGGAACGGCGCTCGAGATGTGGGAGTGCAAACGAGCCGGCGTGCCCGTGGTGACCATAACTGAGATGCCGGCAAACTGGGTGGTCCAGGCAGCATCGACAATCGTGCTCGCGTCATTGGAGGAGTTCGAGAGCTTTGCCGCGGACGGCGGTCTCCAGGAACTGATCCGTCGGCGTGGCACACCGACGACATCCGCAGGTGATACGCCGATCCCCGGCAACATTTACGAAGGAGATTGCCTCGAGATCATGCGCGGGTGGGAAGAGAACGTTTTCGATGCGTGCGTAACTGACCCGCCGTACAACATGAGCAAGTCGAAAGGGCTGGCATGGGCGTTCAGCTCGCACGTGACGATGGCGGAATCGTGGGATATGTTCGGGCCGCACGAATACGAACGGTTCACGAGAACCTGGATTGAACAAGTGCGCAGAGTGGTCAAACCGAACGGGAACATATTCATCTTCGGCTCATTCCACAACATCTACCTTATCGGGTCAATCCTCCAGGACATGGACCTCAAAATTGTCAACTCGATCGTCTGGTATAAGCCCAACGCGCAGCCGAACATCACCTGCAGACAGTTCACCGAGAGTACCGAACATATCATCTGGACATGCAATAACAGCCCGAATCGGGCAAGAAAGTGGACCTTCAACTATGACACAATGAAAGATCTCAACGACGGCAAGCAGATGCGGAACGTCTGGGAAATACCGGTTACGCCGCCACGCGAGAAAAGGCACGGAAAACATCCAACACAGAAAGCCGAACAGGTGCTCGAACGAATCATATTAGCAGGCACGAATCCCGGCGATATGATACTCGACTGCTTTTCCGGTACAGGTTCGACCGCTGTGGTCGCAGAGGGGATTGGAAGACGGTGGGTGCTGATAGAAAACCAGCGCAGATTTAACCAGATTGCGGGAAAAAGGCTCGAAGAATTGCGCAAATCAAGGGCACAGTTGACGATCCGCTAACTGAATTCCGATATGAACCCTGCGACGGCGGAACCGACGCTGACGCTCCCTGACACAATGGAAGCACGGGACTCATTTTGCCTCTGCCGCATCCCTGTCGACATGCCGCCATCTCCTGTGCAACCAGAGCCATTGCTCGGGATACGTGCGCACGTACCTTTCGAGTATCCCGGATAATTTCAGCAGATTATCGTGTACTGCGTTCTCCGACCTGTCGCGTATCAGCTCGACCGGTTCCTCGATCGTCAGGACGTACTTCCCCCACCCTTCCCGGTGTATGAAAATCGGGACAATGGCCGTGTTCATACCCACAGCGATCCTGACCGGCGCCGTGAACGTAGCCGCCGGTATCCCGAAGAAGGGAACCTGCACGCCGCGGCGAGCATGTTGGTCTATCATGAACAAGACCGCCCCGCCGTCTCTCAAAAATCGCGCAAGCGGGAGGAGCGATTCCTTGTGGTAGAAGGGCCGCACGCCCGCCAGCGTCATGAGATAACTGATCGCCGCTTCCGCATCCTGCCTCCGGCGCAACACAGCCACGCGGCAACCCGCGCGCACAAGACGTGTCATCGCAAGTGAGAAATTGCTTAGGTGTCCCGTGACAAGCGTCACCCCGTTACCTCTCGCCAACGCGTCGTGGAGCCGCTTCTCATGCTCGATACGGACCATCTTCTCAATCTGCCACGAGGTCAGCCTGACAAACTTTAATAACATCAGCCATTCCTGGAGAAAGATGACGAAGCTTGCATACGCGATTCGTCGTTTCTGTCGCGGCGTCAGATCGGCGCCGTACGCGAGGTCGAGGTTCGAGAAGACAAGCCGACGATAGCGCACCGAGAGCGCGTAAAACAGGCTCCCGACAACCCATCCCGCGACATAGAAAACCGCGACGGGAATGGCGCGCGACACGCTTACCAGCGCTCGCATCGCAGCCCGTTCGGTTGACCGGGCCGTCAGCGAATCCAGATCAAAGTGGGCGCCCATCGTATCCGCCGGATTTCAGTTCCGCTCCCTAGCAGGATCGTTAAACACTCGTTCACTGAATTTCGTCTTATCTATCTTGCCGGTTGGTGTCTTGGGCAACTCGTCGACGAAATGAATCTCTGAGGGCACTTTGTACGTGGCGAGCGATCGGCGACAAAATCGCTTCAGGTCCGCTTCGGTACACGCTGCGGCTCCGTCCAAAACCACGTACGCAATGACACGTTCGCTGGCGCGTTCATCGCGTTCGCCTACAACAGCGGCTTCTTTGACTGCCGGATGCGTCTGGAGCACGCTCTCGACTTCAGCAGCGTACACGTTAAGTCCGGAGACGATGATCATATCCTTCTTGCGCCCGACAATGTACAGGTACCCTTCGTCGTCGAACTTCCCGAGGTCGCCTGTGCAAATCCATCCATCTTTCAGTATCTCGCAGGTGGCTTCCGGGTTCTTGTAGTAACCCTCCATCACCATCGGACCGCTTATCAGGATCTCGCCGACCTCGCCTATCTGAAGAGGTTCGCCGTTGTCGTTTACGACGCGCACCTTCGCGCCGGTCTCGGCAACAGGTTTCCCGACACTGTATGGTTTGTGAATACCTTTACCTGGTTCGGTACCGGTCACGAACGGCGCTGCCTCGGTGAGCGCGTATCCCGTGTCAACCGGCATGCCGAACCGTTTCTCGAAATTCTCTGTGACGTCCGGTGTCGTCAGCGCGCCGAATGTGGCGAACAGTCGAACCGACGAGAAATCTGTACTCTCATCGTCCGGCAACCTGTTGATCACGTTGAGCATGGACGGCGCCACGTGGCAGAACGTAACACGATGTTCGGCGATGTTCCGTGCGAAAACGCGAGGGGAAAACCGGTCCATTATCACGATCTCGAGCGGGAAATAGACGCACGCGTTCAGGTAGTTTGGACCGGACAGATGCGACATAGGGACGCTCAGCAGACCGATATCGTTCTCGTTAATCCCCCAACATGCTTTGAGTCCCACAGGGAACGCGTCATACACTCGTGCTGTCAGCACCACACCTTTCGGCGTGCCGGTCGTGCCGGACGTGTACAGTATGGCGACCATATCGTCAGGCTGGAGCGTCTCAGGGGGAGCGGAAACGGCTCCGGACTCTAGAAGATCTTCCACAGACTCCTCCGACCCGCCGCCCTCGCGCTCAGACCACAGTACAACCGCCGGCCGGTTGGAAAGGCCGTCCACCGTTTCACTATATCGCGCCGAAACGATAAGGGCACGTGGCTCCGCGTGTTCCATTATCCTGTCGAGCTCCGCAGGGACAAGCCGCGGGTCCACCGGCATGAACAACGCCCCCAGGTACGATGTAGCATAGTACGTGACGGCGAAGGTGATGCTGTTGGGAAGAAGAACTGCTACGATGTCGCCTCGGCGGACACCTTTGTTGCGAAGTCCTGAGGCAAATCTCTGGGTGAGCTCATGCAACTCTGCGAATGAAACGCTCGCTTTAGCATCGACGAGGGCCAGCTTTACACCACGATGGTGTGCAGCCTTCGCCAGAAGTTCGTGGGGTACCAACCTTCCGCAACTCCCCTAACGTCGCTTAGCCACCGGATCGGGCACATGAGTGAGGCATCGCCCGTGGCTCGCCACCGGGGTGACACACGCACGCCGTGATCTTGTCCCACAGAATCTGTCAGACCTGCTCCTACCTAATACCTGTATGAGTAGGCCCCATGATTGACTGCCAGACCCTCGCACACGGGGAACCTGTCACTCGGATACCTGTGGAACTCGACATGACCGTCCATATAACCCACGTTACAACCGCCCGGGACATGATTGAACTCGTCAGCGGTCGTGCTCGGAATGTCCCACATGACCGGTATCTCCGATTGTGCCATGCTGGTGGCTGCTGGGTTGTTTATGTCAGTGACAAAGAAGCGTTCAATGCCTTCGCGCAACCTGTACACGGTTGTTATCTGCCGGCTCCCGATCGGTACCGGACTGCCCGTGAGTGGCGGATCCACGAGCGGCACGTCTTGCTCCAGAAACTCTTCACCGTACACGTTGATCCCTGCACCTAGATTGCTGAAAAACACGATTATGTCCTCAAGAGCAGGGGCATCCGGCGGATACGCGTAAGCGGAGTAATCGTATGTCCAGAAATCGATCTGGTCTGGGTTGACGTTTCCCTGTTCGTTGGCGGTACATGCGCACTCTCCGCCAATCATAGAAAATGTGCACAACCACGGCGGTGTCTGGCCTGCCACTGTCGCGGACGGACAGACGAAGACTTTCATGTCCGACAGATACTCCGGATAAATTGCGCGACCTCTTGGCGCAAACGTTGGCCTGTATGGCGGACCAGCGCTACACCGGTCAACCGGCGCCCGTCCCATAGGAGGGAACCGCCCGTCCCATTCGTTTGCGTACATCTTGAACGACAACAGTACCTGTTTAATGTTGTTCGCACATGATGCCCGTCTTGCGGCTTCCCTCGCTCGGGCGAGCGCTGGAAGCAGTATCGCAGCAAGTATACCGATTATTGCAATCACGACGAGCAGCTCGATCAGCGTGAATCCACGACATGTTTTTGCCTTTCTCATTCCTACCCCCCTTTCCTTTTCTGCGCTAACCCGCACCACCTGAACACATACTCGATCCGCCGCCCGGCTCACGAGTTTCCTCTCATGGTGAGAAAGCCCCCGTGTACTGCATCGAAGACTGCTTCCCGAACGCGGGACGTCAACCTGCTTTGTTCTGACTCCCACCAGCGGAACACGTAGCCAGGCCCCCCGAAACAGCAACACGACGCATCATTCATCGGGTTCGCCATATAGTATCATAAATCGGCGGAAAATCAAACAGAAAATTGGGCTGAGCGCTCGGCGAGGTTGCAGTGTCGAGACAGTTGTTCGGAGGCGCGCTCCGCGGGGACGTGTCAAATCGTTTCCCCTCAGCTCGCTCGGTAATCCAGCCCCTCCGATTCCGCACCAGCCGCGATCACCCGCCACAACCTAGCGGTACCCGCGTCAAGGAACAAAGCGCGGCATATGGACTCTCGCGAGCATCAGACACCCGAGGCTAAGAATTGTCAACACAAACGCCGGCCCGAAAATCGGCACCGGCGGCGTCTCTTGCGTGGGATCGGTGCTATAGCGCCACTCGTCGTAGTTCGACAGGCCGTCTCCGTCGAAATCGTCTTCTCCCTGCACATCTTCAAGCGCAGCGATGCCGTCTCCGCCGTCGAAATTGATGATGGGCCACTCGAACTCGTCGGGAAGACCGTCACCATCCAAGTCAGTAATGTCCGGCCAGCCGTCGGCGTTCGAGTCGGGACCAGTAGCGCGGAGCAGTATACGAGACGGATGTGCCGCGTCATGGTAGATCGTATTCGTCGCAGGAACCGTATGCGTGTGCTGGTTCCACGCTTCGCCGGTGTTGGGGTTTGCATCGAACCGGTTGTAATTGCTGCCCGATATGTTGACCCGAATGCGATGGCCCGCATTGAAAGCGATGCTGGTCTCCCACAGGTCGATCTCGAACCTGTATACCGTTCCCGGAACCATCAGCTCGTCGTATCGCGTCGTGTTTCGATGGCGCGCGCGTATGATGCTGTCGCAGACCAGCATGGAGCGGCCGTCCGGATAGACATCGCACAGTTTCCCTGTAAAATCCGTATCCAACGCAGAGCTGGAAGCATAGAGTTCTATGGCCACCTTGCCCGTTATCTCGACGTAATCATCGAGAACGGGTGTGGTGAACGTGACCACGTCGGCACGCGTCGGCGCTTCCACCGGCCGCTGGTCGTATGGGCCTTTGTCCCCTGAGAGGTTGGCCCCTCCCAATGTCGGCACAGGATTCTCGGGGTCATACACGTACGTGTCAGGCGACTCGCTTCCTGAAGGCGGCACCGTATTCAGCAACCCACCCTCATGAAAGTAGAACGCTACTGGCCTCGAAAAGACCGGCCAGTCGCCGGCAAACCGCCACTCGTTGCCCGGTCCGTTCGGTTCATCGACGTCTCCCAGGATGTAATAGCACACTGGAGGCTCATCCATGACGCCCGTTTCGATTCCTTTCATCCAGTGATCGAACCAACGCTGCTGGCTCGCATACAGAGCGGGCGCACTCGTGCAGCCCGGCGGCCAGTAGAACCCGCCGCTGCCGTAGCCGTGACCATACGGCTCGATGATGAGCTTCTGCTTTCCTTGTGCACCCGGCCGGCCATTGTGTTGCAACCCGACGAAATTGTTGATCGTCCCCTGCAGGAAGATGTCGTACCATCCTCCACGGTTCACTATCGGCCAGGTTACCAGGGGGTAACGGGCTTCAAAGTTGGCAAAACCCCAGTAGTCGTCATAGTGGGGATGAGCCTTCATTACTGTTTCCATATACTCGACTGCTTCCGGCCCTCGACCGCCCATCCATCCCTCGACCAATCGCTTGCGAAACGCGCCCCCTTGAAACACCGCCTGCGCATACATGTTCGACGCTGCCACGCCGATGTTCTGGCACACTAGCCCGGGTGGCACGCTTCCGGCGAGCATGTTCTGGGATATCCCGCGCGCCGAGCCGCCCAGCGTGCCGATCTTGCCGTTGCACCAGGATTGGTCGAGGATCCAGAGGCACGTCTCGTAGCCGTCCCTGTGCTCGCCCCATCCGTCGTCGAAAAAGCCTCGGAATATGTCCTCAGAGTCGTAAGTGCCCCGGATATCCTGCGTGACGACCGCGTACCCGCGCTCGTTCCAACCGGGCCAGCTACCCACCGAGTCACTGTCTTTCCCGTACGGCGTCCGGTAAAGTAAAACAGGCCACGGACCAGGCCCGTCGGGGAGGTAAACGTCGGTGGCAAGATGCGTGCCGTCGGTCATCTCGACCATGTACGTCGTCTTCTCGCCGATCGAGGAGGGCTCCAGGGCAAAATCTATACCGCTCACGCTGTGCGTGAAATCTATCTCCACCACACCGGGTTCGGCAACGTCGGCAAAAGTCGGAGTCTGACCCAGGTACTGGACGTTATTATAGAGTTCGTTCACGACGCCGGTCTCACGTGTGAACACCAATACACGATCGAGATCCGGCGTACTATCGTCGACCTGTATCTCGTACTGACCGGAGGTGTTTGTCGTTACCGTAGTCTCCGCCGGAATCTGCTCGTCCGGCCCGCCGGAACCAAGTTCCGCCACGCGGCTGGCGCCGACTCTCGCATCAACTAACGGCTGGCCTGTACTTTGATCCGTCAACGTTCCCGAGAGTGTTATCGTCTCGGCAAACACCAACAGCGGTAGACAAGATATACATAGGACAAGAAGTGTAAAGTTCAGCGCAATCGGTGTAGACCTGCGCGAGCAGCCCATGACATATTCCCTCCCCGGATGGTTAACATCACATCCCCTAGTGAACACGCCGCGTCACGTATGTCGAGTCGACAAGCTTCCTGACCTTATACTACTGCGGGCTGCAAGCGGTGTCAACAAAAGCGCTTGTCCGGTGCCGGAAGCTGATTCTCGGCGCTCCACTAGATACGGTACTGGATACCGTTGCCAGCCCCCGGCGTTCTTGAAACCTACGATTGCCGTGTGATAGCATGGCAGCAACTTCGGAACAAGCTATTCTCAACACCGATCGGAGGGACGACATGCTATACGGTGTGATCAGTGACACGCACGGGAGCTTCACCGCGTGGAAGAAAGCGCTCGACGGGGCGTTCTCCGGTGTGGACAAGATTATTCATGCGGGCGACGTGTTCTACCATGGAACGCGCAATCCGCTCCCGGAGGGATACGACACGTTGCAGCTCGCCGAGGCGATCAACCTCTGCACCGTACCGCTCAAGATCGCCATGGGCAATTGTGACTCCGAGGTCGACCAGATGGTGTGCAACATACCTATCGTCCATCCGTTCCTGCTGTTCACCGAAGAAGGCGTGCGTGTGCTTGTTCAACATTGGCAGCGTGGCGGCGATGCGGAACTGGACGAGATCATAGACAGGTTCTCCCCGCAAGTCCTCGTTACAGGACACACGCACGTCCCGGAGATGCGGATTAAGGGTGACACATTGGTATTGAACCCTGGCAGCCCGTCCCTGACAAAACAACCGGACGGTAAAAGGACGGTTGCGAGGCTCGAACTGAGCCCGGACGGTACCATTGGTGCGTCGGTTTTGGATGTGGATTCCCGGGAAGTCTTGGACGAAATTACGGTGTGATTTTCGAGGAAAGCACGTATGTCATTGCTCGTTGTGGGCAGCGTAGCGCTGGATACCGTTCAAACGCCTTTTGGCAAACGCGACGAGATGCTCGGCGGCTCCGCCGTATACTGCGCGCTCGCCGCATGCCATTTCACGGACGTCAAGCTGGTGGGCGTCGTCGGCGACGATTTCCACAACGACGCAACCGAGTTGCTGCGGCAACGCAATATTGATCTGAGCGGACTCGAGACGAGGCCCGGGAAGACGTTCCGCTGGAGCGGCGTGTACGCGGACGACATGAACGATCGGGACACACTTTACACAGCATTGAACGTCTTTGAAGCGTTCAACCCGACAATCCCGGAAGACGCCCGGACCGCTGAGTACGTATTTCTTGGCAACATCTCGCCCAAGCTTCAACTGAACGTGCTCGAACAGATGGGCAAGCCCGTGTTCGTGGCGATGGATACGATGAACTTCTGGATCGACAGCGCACGGGACGAGCTGCTCGAGGTGCTCAGCAAGGTCAATGCCGTCATTATCAACGATGCGGAGGCAAAGCAACTGAGCGGCAGCACCAATGTCGTCCAGGCTGCACGGAATATACAGCAGACCGGCTGCTCGACGGTGCTGATCAAGAAAGGCGAACACGGCTGTTTTCAGGTATGTGGCGAGGAATGTTTCATAGCACCCGCGTACCCGCTCGAGAAAGTTCTGGATCCAACAGGGGCGGGCGACACGTTCGCAGGTGGGTTCATGGGGCACCTGGCCAGGGCCAGAGGCACGGATTCGCGGACGTTGCGTGAAGCTGTGGTGTATGGGAGTGTGATGGCTTCCTTTGTGGTCGAGCAGTTCGGTGTTGACAATCTTCTTCAACTGACAGAGGCTATGATCCGGCAACGATACGACGAGTTCAGACGTCTTGTATCATTTTGACCGCGTAGACTTCTGGAGCCGGTTAGGTTTGGCGCCCGTGAGGAGGAGTCAACATGAGGCATGAAAGGAAATGAAAGCTGGTAGCCCGATCTCGGTGGTGTTGACGACGCTCGTGCTGGCGGGCACAATTCTCGCGTTCGGATGGTCTTATGGTGCAGCGCACGCACAAAAAATTGGGTTGTCGATGCACTTCATGCGGGACGACTATGCCATTGCGTTCCGGAACGCGTTCCAGGAGGTGTGCCAACAAGAAGGCATTCCCGTCATTGTCACAGACGGTGCCGCCAACGCCTCAAAACAGCTCGCCGACCTCGAGAGCCTGCTCGCTCAGCAGGTGGACGTGCTCGTGCTTATCCCGTGGGATGAGAAAGCGGTACTGCGCCCTATAGCGCGTGCAAATGAGAGAGGGATTCCTGTCGTTGCGGTTACCCACATTCCCGGCGCGAAGGTCAACGCTACGGTCGATGGAGGCGACCGCGCGAACGGCCGTGCCGCAGGCGGACTTCTTGTCGAGAAGCTCGGCGGTCGCGGGAAAATCGCCTTGCTCGATATTCCAGTATCGATGTGGCGGATCCAGGAGCGGGTTGACGGGCTCAAAGAGGCGCTCAACGAGACGGATATTCAAATTGTCGTCCACCAAAAGGTTGACACCGACGAAAAGGCGATGCGCGCCGTCGCAGATATTCTTGCCGCCCATCCGGACCTGGGAGGTATCTTTGCAACGTTCAGCAATCAGATACTCGGTGCCGCCGCCGCGCTGAGGAGTGCCGGGAGAAAGGATGTTGTCCTGACGGGAATTGACGCGGACAGGGCTATTATCAAGATGATACGCGCCGGCTGGGTGACAGGAACGGCGGCTCAGTTCCCGAGAGACCAAGGGACGAAAGCTGCCCAGGCCGCCGTGGCGTTGCTTCGAGGCGAGCCGGCGAAAGAGCTCTACTCGGTGCCGACGCAGATTGTCGACTATGACAACGCGCCTCGGATGCAGGAAGTCATCTGGGGCGTCAGGTACGAGGACGAAGGTCGCAAGAACTAACTTGCGGACCTGTGACTTCAAACAGCCGAGTCCTTCGCGCAAGCTGCCCCGTACCGGAACACCATACGATACCCCTCTTGCGCAGAGCCTTCGCGATGGAAGGATTGAACGTCTCAACGATGACTATCGGCCAACGGGTCAAGCAATTCGTCACGTCCCATCTGGAGGTCGTGAGCATCGCCTCCGCGTTCTTCGCGTCTGTTATTTTCTTCGCCCTCAGATCGGAACATTTCCGCTCGGCGCAGAACATGCTGAATATCGCCGGGCAAACCGCCCCGATCAGCATCGTCGCGTTCGGTATGACGTTCGTCATCCTTTCAGGAGGCATCGACCTTTCCGTCGGTGCCATCGTCTCATTCGCCGGCATCGTGGCCGCCAGGGTGGTCGAAGGTGGAGGCAACATCTGGGTCGGCGTTATTGCCGCGTTGGTCACGGGATGCGCTTTCGGGCTGTTCAACGGGACGATAATCGTCAAGGGGAAAATCCAGCCGTTTCTGGTCACGCTCGGAGCGCTCAGCATCGTCAAGGGCCTCTCGCTGCTTCTGAGCGGAGGACAGACCCGGTACCTGCTCGACGACACGTTCCAGGCGGTTTTCGGCAGCGGCGCATCGTTGATGGCATGGACGGTCTTCCTCCTGGCTGTGTGCCAGACGACGGTCCGCATGACCGCATTCGGCCGGCACGTCCAGGCAATCGGATGCAGCGCTGTCGCAGCGCGCCTATCCGGCGTACCGGTCCAGCTCGTAAAAATACGCGTCTACGTCATAAGCGGGCTCTTGGCAGCGCTCAGCGGGCTCGCAATGACCGGGCGGTTGGGCAGCGCTTCCGCGCAAGTCGGCGACGGGATGGAGCTCGACGCCATCGCGGCGGTCGTCCTCGGAGGTACCAGCTTTAACGGCGAAGGCGGCTCGATGTTCGGCACACTGTTCGGTGCGCTCATCATGGGTACCGTTTCCAGTGGACTGAACATATCCGGGGTCGATCCATACGTCCAGAACGTCGTCAAAGGCGCGATCATTATTGCAGCAGTTCTGATCGGCGGACTCAGGGCGCGCGGTCGCGAATCCTAGGGGGCGCGTGAGGGTCACCCAGCCCAGACACTGCTCACCCTGCGTCCTGAAGTTCACAACCGCCTGTAAATCTTGGTCTTAGCTAGTCCGTTGCTCCCGATGTCGCTCCGGTAGACGCCCATCTTGAAGCCATATTTCCCGCCAGTTTGATCGTTTTGGATGCCAACTGACATTACATAGCGAAAACGGGCACCTCGGTCTGGGGACGAACACAAACGCCCGAAAAGCACTCGCGGGTCAGAGGTCGAAACGCCAGAAGGAGACACAACGATGCCGCTGTACAGGTACCGAGCGGTCGATCACGACGGCAAGCCCGTCGAAGGCACGATGGAGGCGGAGTCTGCTCGTCTCGCCACCGCTGCACTGAAAGAGCGCGGGCTGCAGGTGAATGCCGTCGAAGATGCGGAAGGACAGCAGCGGGGCTTCCCGCGAATGAAACAACGTCTTACCTGGCAGGACCTCGATCTTTTCAACCACCAACTGCTCGCGATAGTGAAGAGCGGGCTGCCGCTTGCACCTTCCTTGCGTGCTCTTGCGGAGGAGGTAAGAAGCAGGCGGTTGAAAGGCATCCTTGACGATGTCCGGGTGCAAATAGAAGCGGGCAGCTCGCTCGAAGAGGCGATAAGCAGACACCCTGAGAGCTTCTCGCCGGTCTACAGAGCGATGATACGGGCCGGCGAACGCACCGGGAACCTCTCCGGCGTGCTGAATCAGTTGACCGCTTACTCGAGCCGAATGGTCGAGATGAAAAACAGCATCCAGGAAGCGGTCGCCTATCCCATACTCATCCTGGTCGCGTGCGTTGCCATTCTCGGTTTCATCATGGTGAAAGTAGTGCCGGTATTCGCGGCGATCTACGGCGATTTCGGCGGGCGATTGCCCGGCCCCACCCAACTCGTGGTTGATATAAGCGACTTCGTAGTCCGCCATAAAATAGCGCTTCCCGCATGCATCATAGGAGGCGTGGTTCTGTTCTGGCTGATTGTAAGACTTCTGCATCGCGCCGAGTCCGGAAGGTACGCGCTCGATTGGCTCAAACTTCGCGTACCGATCTTCGGTGCTCTCTACTCAACCGCGTCACTGGCGAGGTTCAGCCGCTCCCTCGGCCTGCTTCTCGGCAGCAGGGTTCCTATAGGAGAGAGTCTCGATCTCGCTTCAGCCGCGTCAGGAAACGCCGTGCTGCGAGCAGCAGTGACGGATGCGCTGGAGCGCATCCAGGCTGGTGAGCGAATTTCCGACGCCCTGGCAAGCACAGGGTACTTCGCACACACGTTCTGCTGGATGCTCTCCACCGCAGAGGATCGAGGCGATGTTGACGGCGCGCTTCTCGAGTTGGCCGATGCATACGAGACAGGCGTCACACGGATGGACAAGCTCGTCCTTATGCTTGTGGGACCCGTTCTGGTTATCGCAGTGGCAATAGTTATCGGTTTCCTGATCATCTCATTGTACCTGCCGATCTTCATGCTTGGAGATGCAATACAGGGCCTATGAACTGGCGAGATATCGGCTATATAGATGTTGTCAGCTTACTGCGCGGTGATCGCCCGCCACGCGTGACGCTGCCCGTCTGGGCACGATTGTCTCACAGGCAACGGGTCGCAAAACCGCCACAGGTCTTGGCTCGCGTGCCACGAGAACGCTGGGCAGGACCCCTGTACCTGCGCCGAGGTGCCTGGCGGCGTGACCTGATTGCCGTCACGCGTCAACTGAACGCGATCGTCCGGTCCAACGCACCAATGGTGGGCGGACTGGAGGCGGCGACGCTCGATGCACCCACGAACGGGCTGGAATCCATCTTCGTCGCGCTGCGGCACGACATCTCTTCCGGGCTATCTATCGCCGAGGCGATGCGGAAACGACCACGGTTCTTTCCTCGGTTCTACATCGACATGGTGAAGGTTGGCGAGGATACCGGCAGACTCGACGAGACCCTGTCTCAACTGATCGAGGGCGTGCTCCGTACATCGTCGCTCTGCAATTCGATTTCGATTTATACGTTGTATGTGGGTGGGGTCTTTCTGATCCAGTGCGTCATAACGTTTTTCCTCTTGATCAGGGTACTCCCTGTATTTGCGGGAATTCTCGCTGATTTCAACCAGAGGCTTCCGGGACCGGTCCTTGCACTCAATGCGATTGGCAGCTATCTGGCGAGCTGGCGATGGCTGCCGATTCTCATTGCAGTCTGCGTCGCTATCGTCCTCTGGCGCTTGCTGCCCCTGAGACGCGGGTTATTGAGCGCCGCTCTTGGTCGGATATTCATATGGGTCCCGGTTCTGCGCACCATGTTCGTGAAGGGAAACTTGGCACGCGTTGCATTCGCACTGGAGAAGCTGCTCGAGGCTCGCGTGCCTCTCACCGATGCGCTCGAAGACGCCGCATCCATTGAAGTGAACACGCTGTATCGTGCCGCGTTGCTAAGAATCAAGAGCAAGATACAGGATGGCGAGACGCTGGCCAGTGCCATGGAGAAGGAGCCGAGCATCCCTGCCTCTTTCCGTAGCATCGTGTCAATAGGGGAGAGTTCCGGGCTTCTTCCGGAAGCTTTCGGCAGGGTCGCCCGTCTCTATGAGCGTGAGGCGGCGAAGGTCAGCAAGATACTTTTGGACGTGGTCGCGCCGATTGGTGTCGTGGCGCTCGGCTGCGTCACGCTTTTCGTTGCCTTGGCATGGTTCGCGACAACCGTGCGACTCATGGACACGCTTGCAATGCCAGGCTAGAAGACTGTCTGCCGGTTCTGTTTCAGGTGTAACAGGTGCCGGCGAAAGGATCAGATGACAGATCAGTGAGAATGTACAACGGACAACGATTAGACTGTCAGGAGTGAGATTCGTGTTTGCGCAACGGCATAAACAAGCAAGGCCGAAAAGGCTACTGGTCTCCTGTGCTGCCACTGTAGCGCTCGTCCTTTTACTGGTTCTTGCTTCCTATGCCGCTGGCAAAACGCTTCGGTCCGAACGTGTGGTCTTGATTTCGATGACGCTCAACCAAGATCCTGAAGCGATTTACGAGACCCTCACCGATTACGGAAACCTGCCGGCATGGCTGCATCAGGCTAAAGGAGTGGATATTCGCAGCAAGCAACACGGAACAACCATTTGGACGGCGACGTTCTCCTCAGGCGAACAGGTGAGCGTCTTTGCAAGCGAAATCAAACCACCCAGCGACTTGGTATGGCGATTGACCAGTAAGAACCGGCATGTAGGCGGACATTGGGAGTTCGTGCTGAAACGCCGGAATGACGGTACACACCTCAGCTTAACGGCGATCGGCGTCGCCTGGCACCCCGTCGATCGACTCAGACGGGAATCACTCATAGATGACGAAACGCAGCTTCGGAACTTCGCTGAATGCCTAGCTGCGAAATTTGGCGAGGATACCTCTACTATCCAATGCGAGAAGAAGTCGCGGCTCTTTGTCTATGGGGTCTCACCACTAATGGATCGTATTGATCGTAGCGCCGCGCGATTGAAATGAGTGCGAATCATGAGGAAGAAATCTGGGCAAGGTACGCAGGCACCGGCCGGGACAGAAAGAATTGCGGATTTGACTTATGGCGAAGCTTAGAATATATGTGAACAAAAAGTCGGAACACCCTGAGAAACAAGATTTTATACCACTCAACGAGATCCAACACGAGTTGGTCGAGCATCTTTCAGCCGGCCAATCAGGCGTGACCGACACGATCGACCTGGCGTTGTGCCAGGCGGTGTTTCACGGTGCCAGCGACCTCCATTTCGAACCATGGAACGACTGTCTAGCGCTCCGGTTCAGAATCGACGGGATTCTGCAGGAGGTTGCCAGACTCCCGAAGGAGTACCAGGAGAAGATTATCGCCCGCATCAAGATACTGGCCAGGATGGTCGTGTACCAGAAGGATGTCCCGCAGGATGGCCGTATCAACGCGGATGAGACGAGCTGCGGGAAGGAGATGCGCGTATCCACTTTCCCCACCGTCTACGGCGAGAAAACGGTGATCCGGCTATTCGATTCGAGCCGCAACTTGCTCGCGCTGGAATCTCTCGGGTTCCGAGACGAGGTTGTAAAGGGTTTGCGGGAACTGATCTTTCGACCGCAAGGGACGCTGCTCCTGACGGGACCGAGTTCCAGCGGCAAGACGACCACGATTTACGCGCTGTTGCACGAGCTGTCCGCTTCGCGTCAGCCCGCACCAAATATCGTGACGATTGAAGACCCGGTCGAGTACAGGTTAGGCAACATCTCCCAGACACAGATCAGCCCGCACGCAGGTTTCACCTTCGAGAAAGCGCTCCGGTCGGCGCTCAGGCAGGACCCCGAGGTGATCATGGTCGGCGAGATACGCGACGCCGAGACGGCACGAACCGCAGTTCAAGCGGGACTTACCGGTCATCTCGTGATAAGCACGATACATAGCGGAACGGCCGCAGGAGTATTCACACGATTGCTGGACATGGGTATCGAGCCGTTCTTGATCGCATCCTCGGTGACAGGAGTTCTCGCGCAGCGGCTTTTGCGGGTCAACTGTCCTCGCTGCGCCGCTGTGTACAAACCTGAAGCCTCCCTTCTGAACCGGTTCGGCATAATCGATAAGGAAACTTCCCTCTATCGCGGTGCGGGATGTGAGGAATGTCAGGGGATAGGGTACCGCGGCCGTATAGCAATCGGGGAACTGCTGCTGGTGAATGAGGAGATCGCTGATCTGATCCTCGCACGTTCGAGAACCAGCGTGCTTCACGAGGCAGCGTTGCGCAACCGCATGGTCACTCTCGCTGACGACGCCTTGGAGAAAGTCAGGAAAGGTACAACGACGATCGAGGAGTTGAGACGGGTTCTGCCGCCGCCGGGGCAATAAGATGACGAGACGTAATAAGAGACTGCTGAAGAACCAGTCTGGAATGTCGCTGATTGAGCTGACAGCAGCGCTGTTCGTGCTCACTGTCGGCATGTTCGGCGTGATTCAGATGTACCATTTCGGGCTGAACAAGATGCACGCGCTCAACGAGACCACGGTAGCGATGCACGCTATCCAGAACGAAATAGAGACGTTGCGATCGCTCCCCTTCCCCGAGCTGCACAACACAGACAAGGGAAGCTTCGTCAGCGAGACGCCGGAGCTGTCGCGACTGGTTAACGCAAAGCCTAACGTCACCATAACCGACTACGCTGAAGCTTCAAAACGGCTGAAACACATTACGGTAAGCATCACGTGGACCGGCGAGAACGGTCGGACGATACAGAAAAGTGTCACCACGCTTATAGCAGATAAAACGCCATGATGAACCACCAAGGCACAAAGACACAAAGAGAACCTATTCCTGAAAAAATCAACCAGCTGGCGACGCAGGTTGTTGATGCAACGTTCACCGTGCATTCAGCCCTGGGCCCAGGTTTACTCGAGAATGTGTATGAAGTCTGCCTGGCACACGAATTAACCAAACGGTCTTTGAAAGTCGAACGACAGGTGGCCTTACCGGTTTCCTATGATGGCATCCGTTTAGATGCTGCCCTCAGGTTTGACCTGCTGGTAGAGAACTGCTTGGTGGTAGAACTGAAGGCGGTGGAAACTTTGTTGCCTGTTCACGAGGCACAACTACTCACGTACTTGAAGCTATCTGGCCACCGTCTTGGGTTGCTCATCAACTTCAACGTACCGCTCATCAAGGAAGGAATAAAGAGGGTAGTACTGTGAAGATCCTTTGTGCCTTTGTGCCTTTGTGCCTTTGTGGTGGGTTTAGGGTATCGCGCGTGACGGGTAGGATGTAAGAATGAGAACCAATCGATGGCCTGATAGGGCAGGGATGACGCTGCTCGAGCTTCTGGGATGCGCGGCGGTTCTTGCCGTTGTCATCAACCTTGCCGCGCAGGTGTTCATCACGAGCTCGCGTCTGTCCGTCCTCGGCACGACCTCCCTTGACAGAGCAGGTGTCGTAGAAGACATTCGCGACGAGTTCGTCGCTGCTGTACGCGAGTCCTCCGCTATCCTGCCCGGCGTCGGGAAATATCGTTCGGACAGCGAGCAGCTTATCCTCGAGCTGTCGATGCACGGACGTCAAAGTAGCCCAAAACGCTACGTCGTATTCGGGCGCATCGGCTCGGAATCGAGGTTGAGCAAGCTGGTTATCTCGGAAAAGACTAGTGTCTACTCCGCCGAACGGTTCGTCACGTATCCGGTTGACCTTGAGTCCGTCCGGTTCACATACGATAAGAACGTTCCGCAAAAAGCGCGTCTTGTATCGCTCGAACTGCGTGTCAGGAACGAAGGGAACAGACGTCAAGGAGAGGTACCACACATGTTCACAGCTGCGATGAGAGGAGTCGCTCAGTGAAGTTGACGGACTTTATGCCGAAGTCCCGTTCGAAGGACGGGTCTGCACTTCTGATAACCGTCGGGTATCTTGCGGCGATGACCATCTTCGCTTCGACCTTCCTGGCGTATCTGAACCGTACCGCGTCGAACCGGCATCAGGCGGAATTCAAACAGCTATGCCTCAACATCGCCGAAGGCGGCGTGGATAAGGCGCTGGCCGAACTGCGCGTTCCAGGAAGCGACTATTGCGGTGAGACGAATACCTCGCTGGGCAAAGGAAGATTCACCGTGCAGGTGAAACCTACCGGAGGAGCGGGAGCGTACTCGATACTTTCGACTGGAGAGATCAGGGACGGCGACTTCGTGGTATCGAGCGCACGTATAATTGGTGAAGTGACGTTGTCCTCGGATAGAACTGTTCGCGAATTACGTTGGTCTGAGGTGAAACAGCGGTGAAAAGAACCGGGTTCACATTGCTGGAATTGTCGGCTGTAATGGCCATCATCGGCATTCTGGCGGCGATACTGCTTCCCGCGCTCGCCCGATCGCGTGAGAGTGCCCGCAGGATAAGTTGCCTGAACAACCTGTCGCAGCTCGGCGCCGCTGTCTGGATGTATGCCGAGGAGCACGATGGACAGTTACCGTGGAGCGGCGGCAACGGCAATGCCGACTGTCTTATCGACTTTTACGGTAAGTACATGCCCGAGAAAAGGGTCTTCCTCTGTCCGTCCGACAGCTCGCCGGGATGGGACGAGGACCGGTTCCGTGAGGACGTACCGATAAACACCTTTCTGGACGCACCTCGGAGTTATCGCATTAGCTACGACTACTTCGGCGCGTATACCGCTGCACCGATAACGATCCCGCCGCCGGAACGACCGATACCGAAAGTGCCCATTATGTGGGATTTGATGGGCGGACCGGCGCTCGGAAGGCAAACCTACGCAAGACACCGCAACCACGTCCCAGCCGGCGGTAACGTGCTCTGGCTCGACGGTACGGTCACGTTCATGCTTACTCGGGAATGGGCTGGTCTCAACCTGCCGTACCGTCCTGCAGGTATAGACTTCGCGGATCCGTCACTGGCGGAGCTTTACGATCCGAGGGCTGACCGAGGAGCGCCCGGGAT